>Ga0180436_10005667_pt1 | contig 10995 bp, 11 predicted proteins | sample SS_ome_2_FD_132434 | JGI IMG/M metagenome (GOLD analysis project Ga0180436, IMG submission 132434) | Hypersaline lake sediment archaeal communities from the Salton Sea, California, USA - SS_3_S_2 metaG | ecosystem: Environmental > Aquatic > Non-marine Saline and Alkaline > Hypersaline >...
AGCTTTTCTTCAATAAATTTTTGCGAGTAAGCAGTAAATTTGATTAGTCGAACTCTTGAAATAATTGTTGGTAAAATTTCTCTAATATTTGAAGTTGTCATAATAATTAAAGTATTCGGCGGAGGCTCTTCAAGCGTCTTCAAAAGGCAATTTGCCGCCTCAGGAGTAAGCCTTTCAGCCCCTTTAATAAGCAATAATTTGTACTTTGCCTGTTTTGTCATCTGCAAACGCGTAATAATTTCTCTAATTTGTTCAATTTTAATTGACTCTCCTTCATCACTCTTCAAAACAACAGTATCCGGATGATTCCCGCTTTTTAATTGCTTGCAAGTTGGACAAGTATTGCAAAGCCCATTCTCACACTGCAAAATATTTGCCAGTCTCTTAACAATTGAAAACTTCCCAACTCTACTAGGACCAGCAAATAAATACGCATGCGCCAAATTTCCAGATTCCATATCTTGCTCAATCATCTCTAATTGCTTTTTATGACCGATAATATTCCAGTTGTACAAGAGGTTGCGGTTAGGGGGCTATATTCTGCCATTTTTCTCCCTGCCTTACAAGCAGTTCTTTAGCTTTTTCAGGATGTTTCATGAGTGCTTTTACAAAGATCTCCAAGCGCACTTTGTTTTGTGAACCTTTCACTAACACTATATCCCCTGACTCCATCACCTGTTCATAATATTTAGCAGCCTCTTTTGCTGTTTCGCAGCTTTTTATTTTAGATGAATCTAAACCATGTTTATTTGCAGAACTTGCTCCATATCTCACATCTTCACCAACAGTAATCAACAAATCGCAGTATTTAGGAACTTCTGCTCCAACTTCTTCATGCATTTCTTGTGAATATTCTCCAAGTTCATTCATATTTCCAAAAATAAAAACTCTCCTCATTTTTCGTTCTTTTCCAAAAAAATCCAAAACCTTCAAGGACTCTTTTACCGCTTCAGGACTCGCATTATAAGAACTGTCCAAAATCAGACAATCATTCTTCCCATCAATTAAACTTAAGCGCCCAGGGGGCAATTTAAACTCAGAAATTGCATCAATGATATCATTCACACCAACACCTTCAACAAATCCAAGAACAATTGCTGGCATTAGATTCTCAGTCCAATATTCTCCATAAAGCTCTGCGTAAAATTGATATGAATTTCCATTATTCTGGACATCAAATTCAATCCCTTCTTCTGTTTGAATAAAATTTGCCACCCTATATTCACTGTGATTTTTCTTACCATAAGTGCAAACTTTTTCTTTTTGGATAGTCGAAATGTATTTATCATCTTGATTAATCAAACACACTTCAGCGCCATTGCAAATTTTGCTTTTCTCCATAAAAATTTCATCAACATTTTTAAACTGAGAATCATCTAAATGCGCAGGCTTTATAGCTGTAATAATAGCAATATTTGGCTTTGCCAATTTAGTTAAAAAGTCCATATCCCCTGGCTTATCAACACCCATCTCCAATACTAAATAATCATATTTATCTTCAACAAAAAATGCCCTGACAAAACCTTTCCACAAAATCTTCACCCAATCTTTAGCTGATCCAAATCCAGAATCCTGATGCAAAATCGTCAAAGGAAGTCCAAATTCAGAATTAAAACTCTTTTTATTCTTTAACACGCGATATTTTTTAGCCAAAACATCATGAATAGCATCCTTGCAAGTAGTTTTACCAACACTTCCAGTAACACCAATTACCTTTGCATTTATTTTCTTAAGCTTAATCCTCGCAAGAATTTCAAGCTTCTTAAGAACAATTTTTCTTAATATAGATTTCATTTATAATGTGTCTAGAAATAGCCGCGAATATTATATGTTAAAATGCGCAAAATTAAAAATTTTCGGACGAGTGCAAGGTGTATTTTTCCGCGACCACACACAAGAAAAAGCACAGCAATTAAGTGTTTGCGGCTGGGTGAGAAATGCCTCAGATGGCACTGTAGAGGCTCAAATTGAAGGTTCGCAAGACTCTTGCGATACTATGATAGCCTGGTTTCACGAAGGATCTCCAAGCGCACAAGTTGAAAAAGTCCAAGTTGAATGGATAGAACCAGAAGGGTGTGAAGGATTTGAGGTTAGGTATTGAGGCTTATAACCAAAATGACTGCAAAAATCATTCACCACTAAAAAGAGCCCCACAAGTGAGGCCCTCTTTCCAAATCACATACTAATTATGCAGTCTTTGCTTGATCTTTTACATGATCAACAATTGCTTTAAAAGCATCTTTGTCGTTCACTGCAAGATCTGCAAGCATTTTTCGGTCGATTCTAACATCAGCATGAAAACATCCGTTAATGAATCGGCTGTAGCTGATACCGTTTTCACGGCAAGCAGCGTTGATTCGGGTGATCCATAGGCTTCTAAAAGTTCTCTTTTTCAGTCTGCGATCTCGGTATGCGTTGATCCCCGCTTTCATGACTGCATTTTTTGCTTGTCTGAAAGTTTTGCTTCGGAGTCCTCGGTAACCTTTGGCAGCTTTGATAACTTTTTTGTGCCTACGGTGGGCTTGTACGCCTCTTTTAACTCGTGACATATAATATTAATTATGAATAAGTTTAGCTAAGATTTTTTGTTGTGGAGCTTCTGCAACTTTACCTTTGTTATCAAGTTTCTTTTGTCTTTTAGACTTGTTAACTAAAAGGTGATTTTTGCATGATTTCTGTACAACAAATTTTCCTTTTCCTGTCTTTTTCACGCGTTTTTTTGCACCGCTATGAGTTTTTTGCTTCATTATTTCAGGGGGGTTAATATCATTATTAAGTTATATCCTTGGCGCTTAGGGCCTTCTTCAACTTGTGCTACTTCTTCCAGGCTTTCTGCAAATTTTTTCAATTTTTCCTCTGCCAGTTTTGCATGTGCTAACTCTCTTCCTTTAAATATTAATTGTACTTTTACTATGTTTCTTGCCTTTAAAAACTTTTCAGCTTGTTTTCTCTTTACTTCTAAATCGTGTTCTTCTGTTCTAAATCCTACCCTTATACCCTTTACCTCGGTCTGTTTCTGCATTTTTTTATGCTTCTGATCAATTTTTTTCTGCTTGTATTGATACTTTCCGTAATCCATGATTTTACACACAGGTGGATTAGCATTCGGAGACACCTCTACAAGGTCCAAGTCCTTACTTTTAGCTTGTTCAAGGGCTTTTTCAGTGGCCATGATTCCAAGCTGCCCTCCTTCGTCATCGATTAGTCGGATAGTAGGAACTTTGATGTATTGGTTTATTCTTAGTCGTTTACTAATGTTTTTGGGTTAAGAACAAAAGGCCTTAGGATTGTATTGAAATAAGCCCTAAAAGTCAAGGTTTTAAGCCCGAATTCTTTTTTTTGGAGGTGAGATTTTTGCAAATTTTCCAAATTCATCCCTAATAAATACTCTAGCCTTTGCAACTTCGTCTCCATTTTCATTTGCTGGATCAGGATCCTCTTCATCTAAAAGACACTCACCATCAGCAAGCTCTGCTTCATGAAGTTCTAATTTTCTCTGACGATTAAGATCTCTTTCGTATTCTGTCATGTTCCTTACAAGAAACACAGCATTCGAACCATCAGGATCATCAGCATATACATCTACAACTTTTATATCGAGGTCTTCGCAAACTTTTTCTATTTGTTTAATTGTAGGTTTATAAGATGGAAGCAAGAAAACACTATGACCCTTTTTCATACAGAAAGTCACAGTGTCTTTTACAATATTGCCAAATTTATCTTTCCCCTCTATTTCAATATCAATATTTATATCTCTATTGAATACAAGGTGATGAGTAGTTCCATAATATCCTGGATTATCCCAGTCTTCTACAAAATCAGCTTCAATATCAAAACATTCAGAATGGTCGTCATAAACCGCTCCTGTGTCAGGATCTCTAAATACTGACAAGTTATTGTTGTGGAATAAATGACTTACAAAATAATTGAATGCTTCATTATCATAAGCGGGAAGGATTCTAGCAGCTTCAGCATCTAACTCTTCAGTGCTTGCATTAGGTTCATCTAAATTTCCGGTTTGGAAACTAAAAATTAAATATGTAGCTTCAATATTTGTTTCATCGTCAGGATTTTGTTTATGCTTTCTTTTATTTATAACACGAGGCTCATCTAATACATTATCCCTATAAAGCTCTTTAATTCCCTCGGGTGGAAAGCCATTGCAAATTTCATCTCCTAAGTGCATAGCTACTCTTGCCTGTTTAGAATTTGTATGAAATCTCTTTCCATCCATATCCTTAAACGCTACCTTGTGTGGATGAATTTCCAATGGCAATTTAACAACTTTGTCTAATTCATCTAAAGCTTCTCCATCAACTTTTTTAAATCCAAAATATCTTGCAAGTGCGTATTTAACAATACTTTCAACTGGTTGTCCGTCAAACCTTCTTAGATCCCCGTCAATTAATTTGTGAAATGAAGCTTCAACTTTCAGTGAAGCCTGCGAAGGATGATCTGTGAATCTTTTTTCATGTTTTTGTACAAAATCAACAAACTCTTTCCAAGGATGGTCATCTCTTAATACTTTTGATCCAATACTTCTTATAGGATAAATAATGTCGTCGAGAATATATGAAAAAACATGATATAATATTTCTGCACTAATATCACCTAAATCAAGAACCATTGGGATACTTTTAATGTTTTTATTTCCAAGAAACATGCGTCCAAGCTTTTGTTGATAAGTATATTTATCCTCAAAAGCTTTTATTTTTTTACCAGACCCAGGACCCATTTCAAGCACACCTATTTCTTTTGCTTTTTTATGCCAAACAGTCCTTAAAATATCACTAAAATTTGCTAATAATAGCTCTAAATCTTTTTTAGCTTTTCTATATTCAGGAGCTTCATCTACCTTCATCCATGGATCCATTTCTCTATATAAAGCATGTGACTGTAATTTAAATTTTGCATCTATTGGAGCCTGAGGGCATTCTAAAGCTTTTGGCCCAAGTTGTTCTGGGTTTATTTCATGGTCAATAGGTGTTAAAGCTGCAATAAGATCTCTTTTTTGGTCCTGTATTCTTCTATTCTCAACTGCTTTTAAAACTTCCCTTCTGCTGCTTGAAGTTTCTGTTGTAACTTGAGAAGACCTACGAAGACGCTCAAAGAAAACTTGAGTTGCTTTTTTGATTGTGATTCCTCTTTGCTCAGCAATAAGAACAATTTCAGTCTGCATAAATTCTTGCGCAGCTGCAGCTGCCTCGTCAGTATCCCCAACAAAATCATCAGGGTTCACTGGATGTGAGGTTTCCTCAACTTCTTTTTCTGGATTTTTTGGTCCCTTCTTATTGGTCATGCGGCATTCAAAAATTTAAAAGGTTGATATTCTAAAATAAATACTCTGCTCTTGTCAAGCGTAATTGTAGGTATTTTTCTATTGTTTTCAAGTAAACTGACTAGCTTTTTATTAGCTTTGATTTAAAACATATTTTTGTGGTAAGCTGAGCTCCCAAAATTTTATATATGAATAGTCAAAAAAACCGCAAAGGAACAAAACCTGTAAACATTGGCCACAACCTAATAATTGGGGATTGTCAACCAGTCGCTATTCAGTCTATGTGTACTACAAAAACATCAGATTGGAAGTCTACGGTTGAGCAAATTAAGCAAGTTGAACAAGAAAACTGCGATGTTATGAGGGTTGCAATACCTGATTTGAAGTCTGCAAAAGCACTTGACACAATAAAGAAACATGTCAGGATTCCGATTGTTGCTGATATTCACTTTGACTATAATCTTGCAATCAAATCCTTTGAGTATGGTGCGGATAAAATAAGAATCAATCCTGGTAACATAGGGGGCGAAGACCGTTTTATTGAAGTCCTTAAAGCTGCAAAAAAGCTAAACAAAGCAATTCGAATAGGGATCAATTCAGGCTCAATGGAAAATGAATTATTAGAAAAATATGGCTACCCAAGCCCTGAAGCAATGGTTGAATCAGCGCAGAATGCAATTAAAATAGCTGAAGCTCACGATTTCACAAATATTGTAGTTTCATTAAAATCAACAGAAGTTGAAGATGCAATAAAAGCTTACAGACTATTCTCTGAGCAATCTGACTACCCACTTCATGTTGGAATGACTGAGGCTGGAACGCTTATTCCAGGAATTGCAAAAAATGCGATTGGCATCGGCACGCTTTTGCAAGATGGAATCGGTGATACTATTCGGGTTTCAATGACTACTGATCCAGTTGAGCAAGTAATTGCAGCAAAAGAAATTCTAAAAGCTTTGCACTTGTATGGAAAGGAGCCAATTATTATATCTTGCCCTACCTGCGCCCGCACTGAAATTAATGTTAAAGATCTAGCAGAAAAAGTACGCGAAAAAACCAGACATATACGAAAACCAGTTAAAATAACAGTATTAGGGTGCGCAGTTAATGGCCCGGGAGAAGCAAAAGAAGCTGATTATGGAATTGCCGGAGGCCGCAAAAAAGGCGTTCTTTATCGAAAAGGAGAAATACATAAAGTTCTACCAGAGGATCAACTTTTAGACGAACTTGTACGATTAATCGAAGAAGACAATGCCTAAAAATCTAATAATCATAGGTTCAACAGGTAATGTGGGTTCACAAGCCCTAGATGTTGTTCGTTCAAATCCAGGCGACTTCACAATTATTGGCCTGGCTGCTCACTCGAACCAAGAAAAACTCGATAAACAAATTAAAGAATTCGATCCAAAGTATGGTGGCACACTATGCAGCAATGAGCTTACAGAAATGGTTAATCAACCCGACGTCGACACAATTCTTTTCGCTTGCAGAAGCGCTGACCATATTGATGTTTTAAAAGCTGCGATTAAAACAGATAAGCAGATCGCAATTGCAAATAAAGAAATGATTGTTGAACACGGCGAAGAAATAATGCAGTTAATAAATCCTGAAAAGTTTATTCCTGTTGATTCCGAACATTCTGCAATTTTTCAAATTCTCAAAGGTCGCGATAATAAAGATATTGAAAAAATCACTCTGACTTGTTCAGGTGGCGCACTTTATAACGAAGATCTCGACCAGGCAGATCTTAAAAAAGCCCTTAACCATCCAAAATGGGACATGGGGGAAAAAATCACAATTGATTCAGCTACTTTAATGAATAAAGCAATTGAAATTATTGAAGCTAAGTATCTTTTTAATCTTGAACCTGATCAGATTGAAGTTTTAGTTCATCCAGAATGTATTGTTCATGGGATTGTTCATTTTAACGATGGTACTGCAATCGCTCATATGGGATATCCGGATATGAAAATTCCTATTTCTTACGCGCTTTATTATCCCGAGGTAAAGCAAAACAATCTTCCACGTGCAGATCTTGCAAATAAAACTTTGACTTTCCTTGAACCAAATACTGACAAATTCCCTTCAATTAATTTTGCCTACAATGCGCTCCGTTTACGTGGCGACTATCCAAAAAAACTAAGCCAGGCAAACAATGAAGCAGTTGAAAAATTCACAAATGGAGAGATTAAATTTAAAGAAATCTTTGAACATATAGAAAAACAGGTCTTCTAGAGTTGAAAAAACCGCTAATTTATGCTATTATATAATGATTTATTGAACATAAATTCATATGGTAATTGGAGTACCAAAAAAAGGCCCAGAACCCAAAGATTTAAAATCTTTGGACAAAGAAAAGAAAACGTCGCTTGTAAAAAAAATTGAGCGGACTGCTGCTTCGCGTGATCGTGTAACCGAAAAACTTTTACAAAGATTAATTACACCAAAGCGCACAGTAAGAAGGTTTGTTGCTGATGCATGCAAGTTGTCAGGCTATAAGCCCCCAAAAGAAGGAGAATCACTAGCTCCTTATGTTTATTGGTTGCAAAAGAAGATATGTAAATTTAAAGACAGAGACTATGGAAGAGGTTGCGATGGGAAGCTGGGACCTCTAACTTATGCAGCACTTCTTAGTGCAATCCCAAAACTTAAAATTTACGATAAAGATTACAGAGGCAAAGAACACAAAGCACAAAGGCAAGCACTGGCAAAAGAAGCAGGGGCTCCAGCACAAAAGGATTCTAAAAAAGAAACCGGAACCAAACTTTCTGAAGCCCAAAAAACAACACCTGATAAAACAGTAACAGCTGGAGATTCTTTAACAGTTCAATATGCAAGACACTTTTATAAAGGTACAAACAAATATAGAAAGCTCAGAAACAGAGTATTCAGAGGTGGAATGTCAATTAGATGGATGAGAAGAAAACTGCAAAGAAATCCAGAAAGATTAAGAAACGCCAAAACACTAGTGCTTGGCGGAGGGGCAAATGATATTTATTACAGAAGCCCAGAATGGATTTTAGCTGAAGCCAGAAGAATCATTGATTACGCAAGAAGTATAAATCCAAATATCAGAATAATTGTGTTAAAGCTTCATGGCGACGGATGTCGTTACTGGAGAAGAAGAGCAAGACGTACAAAAAACAAACTATTGGCTTTAAATAGAGGTTTTGACAGATTAATTTCAGAATATTCAAACATAAAAGGAATTGATGTCAGAAGAGAAATACAGTTAGCAAAAAGACGTGGAAAAAGAATGCTATCAAGAGACGGCTTACACTATAATCGTCGTGGCTCTGTTGCCCTTGGCAGAAAGCTGCGAGATGAAGTTGAAACAGGCAATAGCAGGCCTTTGCATGAATATGCATAAACCGATATAATCGGGCCATGATTAAAACTGCTATTGGGATTATTTCCTATAACGATAAACATTATCTCGAAAAGAGCCTGCCTGTTTTGAGCAAGCTTCCAAACACGAAAATCACGATTTTAGATAATGCTGAAAATGATGAAATTCGCCGATTTATTGAGCTCGAACACCCTGAAATTGATTTTATAAGACATTCTGACGGCAATTTAGGATTCGGCCGAGGACATAACTATTTAGCTTTGAAAACCGAGCCTTCTGAGTATTATTTTTGCTTAAATAGCGATATTTTATTGGAGCCTGAAGGATTTGAAGCGTGCATAAAGCATCTCGATGACAATCCGTATTGCTGTATGGTTTCGGCTAAGCTTCATTATTGGGATTTTAAGCAGAATAAGAAGACTAACATTATTGATACTCTAGGAATCGTTGGTAATAGAGCTCATCATTTTTGGGATCGCGGGCAAGGCAAGGAAGATAAGGGGCAGTACGATCACACGATTAATAATATTTTTGGGATATCCGGTGCAGCTTTTATAATTCGGCGTAAATGCATTCCAAAATTGCATGGTTCGACTAATCAGATTTTTGATGAGAATTTTTTTATGTATAAAGAAGATATTGATCTTTCCTATCGAATGAGATGGCTTGGAATGGATATCAGAATGCTACCAAATATTTTGGGTTATCATGATCGAACAGTTAGTAAGAAAACCAAAAAGTCTCTTTTTGAAGCAAAAAACAGCTATCGAAATCATATCTTAATGCTAAGAAATAACTTTAGTAGTAAGTTTGGACTCGCATTCAAATATCACACGATTGTTTATGAAAAAATCAAAGCACTTTATTATCTTTTTAGAAATCCAAAAATACTTGCAGAACTAAAAAATGCCTTTAAAATAAAAGTCCATAAAAGCAAACGTGAAATTGCCCCAAAAGAAATGAAAAAATTTTTCCTAAAATAATATGAATGACCTTGCAATTGTAATATTGCATTACAACACCCCACATGACGTTACCAAGAATTTTGAAGCCATGAAAAAGGCCTGGCTTCCTGAAAAAACTGAAATTGTTGTTGTTAATAATGGAGGTAATAGTGCAAATGATAAGATTGATCCAAAGTCATACGAAGGTTTTAATGTAAGATTTTTTGATATTCCAAATAAAGGATTTCCACAAGGTAACAACTTCGGTTTCGAGCATACAGATGCCAAAGTTCTGTGTATGCTTAATCCGGATATTGAAATCGAACCAGATACCTTTAGAACCTTAATGGGATATCTTGATAATTTTCCCAAAGTTGGAATCATCTCACCTCGACTTATTTATCCTGATGGATCAACTCAAGATAACTACAGAGCTTTTCCAAAATGGTATGACTTAATAATAAAACGCGTGCCATTTTTACGAAAAATGAACATTGATCGAATGCGAAAATATTTAATGTGGGAAAAAGATCCAGCAAAAAACGAACCAGTTGATTGGACCACAGGTGCATTCCAATTGGTTACCCGAAAATGCTGGGATGAATGCGGACCAAACAATGAAGATTACTTTTTATTCATGAGCGACCTTGAAATTTGCTGGGAAGCATGGGAAAAAGGCTATGAAGTTCATTTCGTCGGCCAGGCTAAAGCAAAACACAATGACACGCGACTATCGCAAGGCGGTTTACAAGATATCCTCAAGAAAAAAACAATGCGTATTCATATAGCTGATGCAATAAAATACTTCAGAAATTTAAAAGGACGGCCAGTTCCAAAGAATTGTCCATCAGTTAATCCTCCTCTTTCCTAAACTTATAAAACGGCACATACTGCACAAAGTATGTTGAAATGATTATTGATAAGAACATAATCACTTCTATTGCCATGGCAAAATCAAAAGAAATATGGCCAAGCGCAGAACCCAGCAACACTAGGATTATGGAGAATTCACTTAATTGCCCGAGCCTTGTACTAACTTCAAAGCTCTCATTTGGTACAGCTTTAAACACATTGAAGAAGAATTTGAAGATTAGTGGCTTTCCTACAACAACAAAAATTAATGCCAATGCTATTAAAGGCAAAAAGCCTTGTAGATGCGAGAAATCAACATTTGCACCTAATACAAAGAAGAATAATATCATGAAGAAATCACGAATGGTTTCGGACTTTTCAACGATCACTTTCAATTTATAATCTGGCAAGAACGTTAATGAAATACCAGCAATAAATGCTCCGATCTCACGAGAGAATTGAAGAGCTTCTGCAAATTCAGCAAATAAAAAACACCAAGCTAATCCAAGTAAAAACATTAAGTCAGGCTTGTGGAATACTTTCTTGGCAATTTTTTTGAGCACATATTTTTG
>Ga0180436_10005669_pt1 | contig 10993 bp, 8 predicted proteins | sample SS_ome_2_FD_132434 | JGI IMG/M metagenome (GOLD analysis project Ga0180436, IMG submission 132434) | Hypersaline lake sediment archaeal communities from the Salton Sea, California, USA - SS_3_S_2 metaG | ecosystem: Environmental > Aquatic > Non-marine Saline and Alkaline > Hypersaline > Sediment...
ATCGACGAGATCGACCAGGTGCTGCGGGTGCTTGGCGAGACGGGCCGGGAACCGGTCGCGTCCATGGGCGACGATACGCCGATGGCCGTCCTGTCCCACAAGCCGCGCCTGCTGTTCGACTATTTCCGGCAGAAATTCGCTCAGGTTACGAATCCGCCAATCGATCCGCTGCGGGAACAGCACGTGATGTCGCTGGCGACCTGCATCGGTCGTGAACAGAACGTGTTCGACGAGACGGTCGGGCATGCGCACCGGGTGCTGTTCCAGTCCCCGATTCTTGTGTACAGCGATCTCGAACAGCTCAAAAGCCTGGATGACGAGTACTACCGCCACTGCATAATAGACCTCAACTACGATCCCGAAGAGGGGCTCGAACAGGCCGTTGGGCGCATTGCCGATACGGCTGTGGCGGAGGTGCGGGATGGAGCGGTGCTGATCATTTTGTCGGACCGCAATATCGATGCCGGCACCCTGCCGATCCCGGCCGCCGCTGCGGTGGGCGGCGTGCAGACGGCGCTGGCGGAAAACAACCTGCGCTGCGACGCAAATATCATCATCGAAACGGCTGAAGCCCGCGATCCGCATCATTTTGCGGTACTGATCGGTTTCGGGGCCACGGCCGTATACCCGTATCTGGTGTATGAGACGCTGGCCAAACTGATCGACGACGGCGGCATCAGACTGCCGCTTGGCAGGGTGCTGATCAACTATCGCACCGGCATCAACAAAGGGCTGTTGAAGATCATGTCGAAGATGGGGATTTCGACGATCGCATCGTATCGCTGTGCGCAGCTCTTCGAGGCGGTCGGCCTGTCGGCTCCGGTGGTCGAGCGCTGTTTCAAAGGCGTGACGAGCCGTATCGAGGGAGCCGGCTTCAGCGATCTGCAGACGGACAGCGCCGGCCGTTCGAGACTGGCCTGGAAACCGCACCTGCCGCTGAGAGGAGCCGGACTGATCAAATATGTGCACGGCGGCGAATACCATGCGTACAATCCCGATGTGGTCGTATCCCTGCAGAAGGCGGTGCGCAGCGGGGACTACGAGGATTACCGCCGGTATGCCGCGCTGGTCAACGAGCGGCCGGTATCCAGTCTCCGCGACCTGCTTCGGGTCGGCCCGGGCGCTGGTGCGATCGATATCGATCAGGTCGAGCCGGCGGAAAATTTCTACCAGCGGTTCGATTCCGCGGCGATGTCGATCGGCGCGCTGAGCAGCGAAGCCCACGAGGCGCTGGCAATTGCGATGAATCGGCTGGGCGGCTTTTCCAACAGCGGAGAGGGCGGGGAGGACGCATCGCGCTACCACACCGAACGGGTCTCCCGCATCAAACAGGTGGCCTCGGGACGCTTCGGCGTAACCCCGCAATACCTGATGAACGCCGAGGTGATCCAGATCAAGGTGGCCCAGGGCGCGAAACCGGGCGAGGGAGGACAGCTGCCCGGACACAAGGTAACGGCCATGATCGCGAAGCTGCGGCACTCGATGCCCGGTGTCACGCTCATTTCCCCGCCGCCGCATCACGACATCTATTCGATCGAAGACCTCGCCCAGCTCATTTTTGATTTAAAACAGGTCAATCCCGACGCGCTGATTTCGGTGAAACTGGTATCGGAGCCGGGGGTAGGCACGATTGCCACCGGTGTCGCCAAGGGCTATGCCGACATGATTACGATTTCGGGCTATGACGGCGGCACCGGCGCCAGCCCGCTCAGTTCGGTTAAGTACGCCGGCAGCCCGTGGGAGCTGGGATTGGTCGAAACCCATACGGCCCTCGTCGAAAACGGCCTTCGGCACAAGGTGCGGCTGCAGGTCGACGGCGGCCTGAAGACCGGCCTTGATATCATCAAGGCGGCTATTCTCGGGGCCGAGAGCTTTGGCTTCGGTACTGCACCGCTGATTTCCCTGGGCTGCAAGTACCTGCGCATCTGCCATCTCAACAACTGTGCAACGGGGGTCGCGACCCAGGACGATACGTTACGGCGCGACCATTTCAAGGGGCTGCCCGAGATGGTCATGAACTATTTTCGGTTCGTAACCCGGGAGACCCGCGAGATGATGGCGCAGCTCGGCGCCGAAAAACTCACCGACCTGATCGGCCGGGTTGACCTGCTCGAGCTGATCGACGGGCAAAACGAGAAGCAGCGCAATCTGGTCCTCGACGATCTGCTCGTTGCCCCGACGGCGCCCGCCGGATCTTCCCTGCACAACCTCCAGCGCAATCCCCCGCATGACGCAGGAGAGCTGAACAACCGCCTGGTTGTGCGCTACGAGGACGCAGTAATCAATAAAACCGGCGGCCGCGGGGGCATGTCGATCCGCAACACCGACCGCTCCGCCGGTGCCCGCCTGTCCGGGCTGATTGCAAAGCATCACGGGGATCTCGGCATGGACGACGCGCCGCTGACGGTAGAGATGCAGGGGACGGCGGGACAGAGTTTCGGGGTGTTCAACGCCGGCGGCCTGAAGCTGGTGCTGACCGGCGACGCGAACGACTATGTCGGCAAGGGGATGGCCGGTGGTATGCTCGTCGTGCGGCCGCCGATCGGGGTGTCGTATAAATCGCATGAGTCGGCGATCATCGGCAACACCTGCCTGTACGGTGCGACCGGCGGCCGGCTCTATGCAGCGGGACGGGCCGGCGAGCGCTTTGCGGTGCGCAACTCGGGAGCCCGCGCGGTAGTCGAGGGAATCGGCGACAACGGCTGTGAATACATGACCGGCGGCGTGGTTACGGTTCTCGGCGAAACCGGAATCAATTTCGGGGCCGGCATGACCGGCGGATTTGCCTACGTGTACGATGAATTCGGCCGTTTTGCAGAGCGGGTAAACCAGGAACTGGTCGATATTCTGCCGGTCATAGATTACCCGCTGATGCGCGAGCACCTGCGCGGTATTATTGACGCACACCTCAACGAGACCGGCAGTGAGCGGGCGGAAATGATCCTTGACGATTTTCCCGATCTGTGCCACCGCTTCAAGCTCGTGAAACCCCGGGGGCTCCAGGTCGAGGATCTGCTCGGTAAACGAGGGCGCCGGGCCAACGAACTGCTGTTGACCACGCAATAGTGGAGCTGTCCGGCTAACCGGCAGGAAATAGGATATGGATGAAAATGTATTTCAGTTTCTCGAAGTCGAACGGGTCGAGCCGCAGAAGCGCTCGCTGAAAACCCGCAGGAGTTCGTTCGTCGAAATATACCGGCTGTTTAACGAGAACCAGGCCCGCATGCAGGCGGACCGGTGTCTCGGCTGTGGTAACCCTTACTGCGAGTGGAAGTGCCCGGTGCACAACTATATTCCCGACTGGCTGAAACTGGCCGGGGAGGGGCGGATTATCGAGGCGGCGGAGCTGTGCCACCTGACCAACAGCCTGCCCGAGGTCTGCGGTCGTGTCTGTCCGCAGGACCGGCTCTGTGAAGGAGCCTGCACACTCAGCGACGAGTACGGCGCGGTAACGATCGGCAGCGTCGAGAAATATATCGTCGATACCGCTTTCGAAATGGGCTGGCGGCCGGATTTGTCGCGGGTGCCGGCGACCGGAAAACGGGTTGCCGTAATCGGTGCCGGACCGGCGGGGCTCGGCTGTGCTGATGTGCTCGTCCGCAACGGGGTGAGTCCGGTGGTGTTCGATAAATATCCGGAGATCGGCGGCTTGATTACCTTCGGCATTCCCGATTTCAAGCTGGAAAAGGAAGTGATGGCCAGGCGCCGGGAAATCTTTACCGGCATGGGAATCGAATTCCGGCTCAACACCGAGGTCGGGAGCGATATAAAATTTGCCGACATCGTCGCCGAGTACGATGCTGTGTTTATCGGTACCGGCAGCTACCGCTCGATTCGCGGCGGGTTAGACCATGATGATATCGAGGGGATCTACGATGCGCTGCCGTACCTGATCGCAAACATCTGCCGGGAACGGGATTACCCGTACGACGCGTACGATTACATTTCTTTTGCCGGCAAGCGGGTGGTGGTGCTTGGTGGCGGCGATACGGCCATGGACTGTGTGCGCACGGCGGTCCGCCAGGGAGCGGAGAAGACGACCTGCGCGTATCGCCGGGACGAACGTAATATGCCGGGGTCGGCCAAGGAAGTCGCCAATGCCCGCTCTGAAGGCGTTGAATTCCTGTGGAATCTCCAGCCGGTTTCGATCGAGGTCGATGACCGCAGACAGGTTATCGGCGTAAAGATGATCGAAACGAAGATGGGCGAACCAGATGCCTCCGGCCGTTCACGCCCGGAACCGGTTGAAGGTTCGGAACATGTGCTTGAAGCCGATGCAGTGGTGACGGCGTTCGGATTCAGACCGCATCCGGCTGCATGGATGACGGAAAATGGCGTTGAGTTGGATGACTCGAACCGGATCAGGATAATAGGAAGCTGCGAAGGTCAGAGCAGCGCCGAAAAGATTTTCGCCGGCGGCGACGCGGTGAGGGGTTCGGATCTGGTAGTGACGGCAGTAGCGGATGGCCGGCAGGCGGCAGAAGGAATATTGGAATACCTGGATTGCTAGCTAAACGGGGGTCAGGTCTTGAATTATCAGTTTTTCACTACTTCAAATCACCGGACAGGCATACCCATTACGGGATGCAGCTTCTTTAGGCGTAAAGATGCATCAGATTTCAGAAATATCGGCAACATATTGAATATAATGATTTTTTCATAAAAAACTTATAATTCAAGACCTGACCCCCGGTTGGGTTGTGACGCAACTATATCATTGCAGGAAATCCTTCATGGTTTTGATCTCGTCCAGCTGGCCGAACAGGGTCATTATATCGCCCGGCTCCAGCTGATGCCGCCCTCTCGGGATTATCATCTTGGTGCCGCGCTTGATCGACACGAGTGTCACGTGTTCGGGAAAGGGGAGGTCCTTTACCATCGTATGGGCACAGGAGTCTTCCTCGTTGACAGCCATTTCGACGAAACCGGTTTCTGTGGATGAGCGCAACAGCATCTGCTTCTCTTCCATCTGCCCCCGCTGTTTGCGGACAATGCCGACGTCATAGGCCCGCAGGATGTCGCTGCGGCTGATCATGCCGATCAGGCGCATGGAGCCGTCGCGGGATATTACCGGCAGGCGGGCCAGATCGCGCGGGGACATCTTCTGGATGGCGACCCAGATCGGTTCGTCGGGAAATACCGATATCGGTCCTTCCACCGCAAGATCCGCCACTTTCATGTCACCCAGGTTGGCATGTTCCTCGGACTGCGCCCGGTGCACGTCCTGCAGCGTGATGATTCCCCACAGCTGCTGATTGTCGCCGACGACCGGAAAACCGATCAGGTTGGTTTCCTGGAACAGCGCCATCAGTTCGGCAACCGGCCGGTCCTTGTGGATCTTGACCACCCGGGAACGCATGACTTCCTGCACGGTGACGCCCTGCATGATGTCCATATCCCGTCCCTCGAAAAAGCGGATGCCGCGCTTGGCGAGCTTCAGCGTGTAGATCGATTCGGGGTGCAGCCACTGGGCGATATAGGTGGCGGAGATGCCGGCAACCATCAACGGTAGGATCATCAGGTAATCGTTGCTCATTTCAAACACGATCAGCATTGCCGTCAGCGGCGCCCGCGCGGATGCACCAAACAGCGCCGCCATACCGACCAGCGCGTAGGCGCCCGCACTGCCGGCGACTTCCGGGAAATACTGTTCCAGTATGATACCGAGGCAGCCGCCCAGCATAGCACCGATAAACAGCGACGGAGCGAATATGCCGCCTGAATTGCCTGATCCCAGCGTAAAGGACGTACCGAGCGGCTTCAGGAACACGAGCAGCAGCAGCACCCAGAACGGCAATGTTTCCAGCAGTGCCGCTTCCATAACCGGAAAGCCCGATCCGTAGTGATACGGCATCAAGATACCGCTCATGCCCGGCAGGTACATGAAGAGCATTCCGGAGATGCCGAGCAGCACCGAACCGACCGCGGGTTTGAAAAGCTGCGGGAAATCCCAGCTGTCAAAGATGATTTCAGCGCGGTTCAGCATGCGGATGAACATGATGCCGATTCCCGCAGACAGCAGACCCAGGAGCAGATAGAACAGCAGCGATACCGGTGAGACGAGCGAGTGGATCGGGATGCCGAACGCCGGCTGTGTACCGAGGAAAAAACGGCTGACGATGGAGGACGAGACCGCGGCGATGACAACGTTTCCGAACGACTGCACCTGGAGGTTGCACATCAGCACTTCGATCGCGAAGATCACGCCGGCGATGGGCGCGTTGAACGTGGCGGCGATACCGGCTGCAGCGCCGCAGCCGACGAGGTTGCGGATACGGTCGTCGGACAGCCTCAGAACCTGGCCGATACTGGATCCCAGCGCCGACCCGACCTGCACGATCGGCCCTTCGCGCCCGGCCGACCCGCCGGTACCGATACACAGGGCGGAGGCGACGATCTTCATCGCTGCGACCCGGGCCCTGATCCGGCCGCCGCGCACAATCAGCGCCTGCATGACTTCGGGTACCCCGTGCCCCTTGGCTTCCTGGGCCATCAGGATCAGGGGGCCGACGAGGATACCGCCGATAACCGGGACAATGAGATATACCCAGTTCCCCAGCCAGGGCAGGGTCGCCGGCAGTTTCTCGAAGCCGAGATGCTGAATCCAGTAGATGAGTTTGACGAAGACAACGGCGGCAAGACCGGTGCTCGCACCAATGAAGATCGACAGAAGCAGCAGGAAAAAGCCGCTCTGGGGCATCAACCGGTCGAGATATTTACTTAAAGCCGTCTGTTTTGGTTTCATAAAGCACGCGCAGGTATACCCGTCCCGAAATCGCTTGATACGGGCGGGTAATTATACGAACCGCATAAAATAGCAGGTTTGAAAAACTAAATCAACCGCGCATGAAGACTTTTCGCGCTTCCTGACGCATTGCCGTGTCAAGCATGACCAGGGCCGCCATCGATTCTACGATCGGTACCGCCCGCGGGACGACACAGGGATCGTGGCGTCCTTTGGCCTGCAGCGTAACCGGTTTGCCGTCATAATCGACAGTCTGCTGGGGCTGCGATATCGTGGCCGGCGGTTTGAAGGCGATTTTGAAATAGATGGATTCGCCGTTGCTGATGCCGCCCTGGATTCCACCGGAATTGTTGGTTGTCGTGCCGAGTCTTGCGCCCTTGAGGGTGAACGGATCGTTGTGCTCCGATCCTCTCTGTTTTGTCCCGGCGAAACCCGAGCCGATTTCAAACCCCTTGGTGGCGGGAATCGCCAGCATCGCCTGGGCCAGCTTCGCTTCGAGTTTCTCGTAAACGGGTTCGCCGAGGCCGGCCGGCACATTCCTGATCACGCAGGACACGGTGCCGCCGGTCGAGTCCCCGGCATCCTTGAGTTCCATGATCAAGGCACGCATCTGCTCGACCACGCCAGGGTCGGGGCAGCGGATGTCGGTCTGGTCGACGATATCCCTGGTTATGGTTTCGTGGTCGATCGGGGCCGCTTCGACGGGACCGACGGAACTGACCCACGCCACGATCTCCATATGGTATTTCTCTCTTAATATCTTATCGGCGACGGCCCCGGACGATACGGTGCCGATCGTCTCGCGGGCGCTGGACCTGCCGCCGCCGGACGAGGCTTTGATGCCGTATTTGGCCATGTACGTGAAATCGGCATGGGACGGTCTGGGGATCGTCTCCATGTCGCCGTAGTCCGAAGGCCGCTGATCGAGATTGTTGACCTTCAGCGCAATCGGGCTGCCGAGCGTTACCCCGTTTTCGGTGCCGGACAGGATCACTACCGCATCCTGTTCCTTGCGGTCGGTGGTCAGTTTCGACTGCCCCGGTCTGCGCCGGCTCAATTGTACCTGGATATCATCTTCTACCAGCGGCAGCCCCGGAGGGCAGCCGTCGATTACGACGCCGACGCTTTTGCAGTGAGATTCACCGAACGTGGATACTTTGAAAATGGTACCGAAATTGCTGGACATAAACGCTCCTGGTCAGATTCCTAGAAACTGTTTGGCGTCGGAAATCGCTGCATCGGTTATCCGCCCGACTTCCGTTATTGATTCAAGCTGCTCTTTTCTGTAGGCGTTGTCGATGCTGATGTCATCGTCGACCGCCTCTTTGCTGTACTCATGCATCCACGAAAACATTGCCTTGCGGGCCTCTTCAAGTGCGCCAACAAGCTGCTCCACCTGTTTGTCATCCGCGCTCGAATCGGTGCCAGCCTGTTTGAGCTGTTCCTGCAGTTCGAAGATATACCCGGTGTTGATCATCACCTCGTCGTGGACCCGCATTACCTCTGTGCGCAGCTCTTCATTTAATTCTGCTTCCTGATTCGAGCAGCCCGCAAACAGCGAGACGGCGGCGATAAGAGCCGGCAGCCAGGACAGTCGGGAAACAAGACGCATCAACGGCAGCTTTTCAGCCATGTGTTCACCTCTTCTCTCGTTGGTGTTTTATCATTCGGCCCCCACCTACCGTGCAGGTATTCGATCAGGCCGGTCATGTCGTCCAGGCTCAGGTGGCTGAACGAAGGCATTACCATTTTGTTCTTGGTGCCGGCGGTCCGGGCGGCCGGGACCCCGGTCGTAATGACGCACGGAAGCAGATGTATCCGCTGCGCCAGGTATTCAGATCCCTGCAGCGCCGGATAGAGCGATCGCAACCCTTCGCCGTCGGGACCGTGACAGGAGGCACAATATTTCGCATACAGGGCAGGGTTTCCCGGCTCACTGCTGCATCCGGTCAGCAGCAGCGCAAAGCCGGCAATGAAAAACAGCAGGACTCCGATCCGCACTGGCAGGAAACCATCCATATCAGTTTTCATCGAATAAACGCCGGATGTCCTTTATCAGCAAGTCGACGGATTCCTGTTCCGTCCCATTGTAATAGCCGCGGATTCTTCCCTGACGGTCGATAAGCGTAAAAGATCCGGAATGGATAAAGCCGCCGGGAGCATTTTCGTCTTCGAGCGCTGCCAGGCCGTACGTCCGGGCGGTATCGTATATCTCATCCTTGACCCCGGTGACCATATGCCAGCGCTCCGCCGAGATGCCGAGTTTGGCGGCATATTCATGCAATACGTCGACCGTATCGTATTCGGGGTCTATGGTGTGCGACAGGAGAACGAGTCGATTATCGTCGCGGAACGCTTCATACACCCTGAGCATCTGCGATTTCATGATCGGGCAGATGGATGGGCAGGTCGTAAAGAAGAAGTCTGCCACATAGACCGTACCATCAAGCATGTCCTGGTGTACCGGTTTACCGTCCTGGTCCGTGAAAGTGTACGGTACGTCGACCGTGCCCAGATCCGGCAGCGGTTCCCGCGATGACCCGTTGCAGCCGGCTGTCAGGGCAGCAGCGACAAGGGCGAGAAGAACCGTGCATGCGAACTGGCTGTAGAGCCGGAGAAGGTCTGTGTTGCGCAACGTTTTTGCTTACCCGGTAAATGATAAAAAAAATGTAGACTTATCCCTGGTTACATGATTCTAGTGATGCATCCGGAAAATGTCCAGAGACACGGTAAATAAAACGTCGACAGGAGTGTAAAGGGGGCCGCTGCAGGAACTGCGGGATACAGGAGATCAATTGACGGGGGCCCCACGCCATGTCCCCGGATCGTCGATTTGAAAACGAATACTGCCCAGGGAGGGTGAAATGAAAAAAATTGCACTGGTGACCTACAACCCGGAACTCATGTGTTTCGGTCATGTCCTGCTCTACGCACTGGATTTCGAAGAAAAAGGATACGACGTAAAAATCGTGATCGAGGGGGGCGCGGTAAAGCTTGTCTCCGCATTCAAGGAACCGAACACACCGTTTGCGCCGCTGTATGAAAAGGTAAAAAGCAAAGGGTTGATCGATTGCGTCTGCAAGGCCTGCTCGGCCAAACTCGGCAGCCTTGAAGACGCCGAGGAGCAGGGGCTGCCGGTGGGCGGAAACCTGATGGGGCATCCGGCGCTCGAGGATTATCTCGAGCAGGGGTACCAGGTCATCACGTTCTAGGGTGGCGGGGGCACTCGTGTGGTAAAAGGGGACATGCTGCAGCATGCCCCCCACCTGGTACCCGCATGTGTTCCCGATAAATAAAAGGCAAAAAATGGCATTTGCAGACATTGAAAAGCAGCGCCGATCTCCTGTCAGTCAATGCGCGGCCGCCACCGGTATTTCCCCGGACGGTGCCGGAGCACGTATGCCATGAACGCGATCCTGCTCTGCGCCGGGTTTGCGACCCGCATGTACCCGCTGACGAAGAATTTTCCAAAACCGCTGCTGCCGGTGGCCGGGCAGCCGGTTCTTGACTATCTGACGGATCAGATCAGCACCCTGGACGGGATCGATGCGGTGCATGTGGTCAGCAACCATAAATTCTACGATCATTTCATCCGCTGGAAAGCCAATCACGAGGAGCGCCGAACGTATGGACCGCTCCGCATTGCTATCTACGATGACGGCTGCACCGACAACGACAGCCGGCTCGGCGCGTCGGGTGATCTGGCCCTGGCCTTGAAGATGATCGGCACCCCGGACAAAATCCTCGTGTCCGCGGCCGACAATATCTATCGCTTCTCGCTGGCGCCGCTCTGGCGTTCATTTCTGCAGGGGAGCGGGCACCGGATTACCACCCTGGAAGAAACAGATCCGGCAAAACTGAAGAGGGCTGGAGTGCTGGAATTCGACGAGCGGGACCGCGTGGTACGGCTCCATGAAAAGCCCGACAAGCCGCCGTCGACCTGGGTGTGCCCGCCGCTCTATTTCTTCCAGCCGTCGGTCTGGAATGAGCTGGAGCACTTTCTGGCCGGTTCGGTCAATCACGATGCGCCCGGGCATTTCATTGACTTTCTCTGCGCCCACAGCACGGTGGGGGCCTTTCGCGTGGACGGTGACCGGCTGGATATCGGTTCGATAGAGACCTATTACCAGGCGGACCAGCTGCTGGAGCAGCAGTTTGGCGGAGACTAGACCCAAAGGGGCAAGGAGGGGATATGCTTCAGCGTGCCCCCCCCCTGTTGGTTCCGCTGCGGCGACCTTACCGGTAATA
>Ga0180436_10005670_pt1 | contig 10993 bp, 10 predicted proteins | sample SS_ome_2_FD_132434 | JGI IMG/M metagenome (GOLD analysis project Ga0180436, IMG submission 132434) | Hypersaline lake sediment archaeal communities from the Salton Sea, California, USA - SS_3_S_2 metaG | ecosystem: Environmental > Aquatic > Non-marine Saline and Alkaline > Hypersaline >...
GAGGCGTATTGCTCATCAACCTGCCACCCGAGGACGTCGACGTCAACATCCACCCCACCAAGCGCGAGGTCCGCTTTCGCCACGAGCGGCAGGTTTTCGCGGTGCTGCAGCGCGCCGTGCGCCGCGCCCTGATCGATCAGCACCCAGTGCAAGCCTATTCGTCAGCGGGCATATCGACCCCCACATGGGATCGTCAGCAACCTGCCTGGCAAGCCATCGACCAGGGCCAACTGGGCCTGGACCGCGTCTCCCCCGGCGAGACGCCTAGCGCCGGACAGCCCGTCGGTCAGCCGGTCGCGCGACTGCCCGATCAGCCCCCGCTTCCCAACCAACGCCTGCCGATGCTGCGCGTTCTCGGCCAAGTCGCCTCCAGCTATATCGTCGCCGAGGGCCCGGGCGGGCTTTATTTGATCGATCAGCACGCCGCCCACGAGCGCATCCGCTATGAACAGGTCCGCGCCCAGGCCGCGCAAGCCAACCTGGCCACGCAGGATCTGCTGCAGCCCCTGACCATCGACCTGCCGCCGCAGCATGCCGCCCTGCTCGAGGCCCATCTCGACGCCTTGCACGCCTTTGGCTTTGAGATCGCCCCTTTTGGCGGCACGACCTTTATCATCCATCGCATCCCGGCGACGCTGACGGGCGCCAATCTGGCCCAGGCTCTCGGCGAACTGCTCGACGAGGCGACCGAGGGCGGCCAGGACTATGACTGGAACGAGGGCGCCCAGATCACGGTCTCGTGCCACACCGCCATTCGCGCCGGCCAGACGCTCAGCCTGCCCGAGATGCAAGAGATGGTGCGGCAACTCGAGCAGTGCGAGCTGCCCCATTCCTGTCCCCATGGCCGTCCCACCATGCTGCACATGAGCCACGCCCATCTCGAACACCAGTTCGGACGAGCGTAGCCCTGCCCTCACGCAACCCACCTGCCCTCCTTGCGTATAGAAGGCAACTCTGGCACAGGACAGAGCATCGCAACCGTGGCGGGGCCTGGGAGAGCACCCCCGCCCAAGGAGAGTACGCAATGAACCAACTGGCACGCAGTGAATCGGATCGCATGGTGGCCGGCGTTTGCGGCGGATTGGCCCAGTATCTTGGTCTCGACCCGCTGATCATCCGCATTGTCTTTGTCGTCCTGGCACTGACGAACGGCGTGGGCATCGCCATCTATGCCTTGTTGTGGATCTTTGTTCCCGGCGAGAACGCCGTCTGGAGCGATCGCGAGACCACCGTCCGCGAGAACGTCGACGAGATTCGCGATACGGCTGTCGGCTTTACGCAGGACGCGCGCGAGGGCTTGTCAAAGAAGTGGGACTGGTCGACGCCCGGTAACCTGACCATGACCGGCGGCGCCGTGCTGATCGGCGTGGGCCTCTTGCTGCTTATGCAGAACCTGGGGCTTCTGCGCTGGGTCGGACGACTCTGGCCGCTGGCTCTGGTCGCCGTTGGCGTGGTGATCCTACTCAATAACCTCAAGGAAAAGGTCTGATGGGCGAGGAAAGAACGCGTAGCCTCTTTTGGCCGGTCGCCCTGATCCTGGCGGGGGCCGGCCTTTTGCTGGAGCAGTTGGGCCTGCTGGACGTCTCTTGGTCGATGCTGTGGCGCTTTTGGCCGCTGCTGCTGGTGCTGATCGGCCTGGACGTGCTGCTGGGTCGCACGCGGCTGGGCGGCATCCTGTTCACCATCATCGCCGTGACCACCGTGGCCGCGACACTCTACCTGGCGCCGGTCATCGGTCCGGCCGGCAAGAGCATGACCACCAACAGCTATCACTATGCCCAGAGCGATATCGACAGCGCCCGCATTGTAATCGAGCCGCCACTCGGGGAACTAGCGGTCGACGGCTTGTCCGAAACGGCCAACCTGATCGAGGCCGAGGTCACGCATGACCCCGAGCGGACCCGGGTCGACTGGCAGACCGACCGCGAGAACGGCGCCGCCGTGGTTCGCCTCGCGGGCCAGATGCGCGGATGGCAGCCGGGAGCGCACGAGGATTCGCCCAGTTGGCGCGTGGCGCTGAGTCCCGAGACACCCATCGACCTCACCGTTTCGGGAGGCGTCAACGCGGCCGACCTCGACCTGCGTGACCTGCATCTGACCGCGCTCGACCTGCACCTGGGCGTCGGTCGGGCCGAGGTGCAGCTCTCCGAGATGGGCGGCTATCGGGCCGATATCGGCGGCGGCATCGGCAGCCTGCGCGTCGTAGTGCCAGATGGCGTCGAGGCTCAAATCACCGTCGATGGCGGCATCGGCAGCATCGACATCGACCGGCGCTTTGCGCAAGAGGGCGACGTCTACCGCAGCTCGGGCTATACCCCGGAAACGGGCGTGGATCTGCGCATCGATGGCGGCATCGGCCAGGTACGCGTCGACTAGCATGTAGAGTCTGTCATCCAGCCGCCTAGCGGTCTTCATCTGCTACACATGAGATGGGAATAGACTGGCCGCAGAGTCAGTGATGGCCCGGCCCGCTGGGTCGGCGACAAGAGGCGAGGTCACACAATGGCATTCCTATCCGTCATCGCCTTGGTAATCTGTCTGGCCATGCTCACGGTGGTGCACTAGCCCACCGGCGAGACCAAAACGATACCATCTTCCTCCTCCTACCGGGATCGTGACAATGGCGTCGCGCTCCCAGAATAGATCAAGACAAGGCCCCCGATCCGTGGATCGGGGGCTTTGTCGTTCGCGCGAATTGTGTGATGCCTAGCGGCGACGCCTGCCCCTGCGGCTGGCACCCGTGATCACCAAGAGCACCACGGCGCCCAGGACCGCTACCAGCATGCTGCGCCAGTCCCAGCCAAAGGTGATCCCCGCGCCGGTGGCCAACTGCATGATCAGCCCGCCCAAAAAGGCGCCCGCCACACCCACGATGATGTTCCCCAGGCAGCCCTGTCGCTCGTTGTTGCCGGCGATGATGCTGGCCACCCAGCCAGCGATCGCGCCAAAGACGACCCAACCGATCAGTCCCAAATGTCCCACGATACCCTCCTGATCTCGCAAATGGCTTGGATTCACCTATACTACGCGGTGCGACGCGACACGTTGCGCCCAGTCGCCTCGCATTTGGTCATCGCGGCCTGCGATGCTATAATGCTCGATGCTATTCTAGTGGACAGGCGTGTGTCTGTCATCTACCTTTTCGCTCCCAGCCGGTCGTCGGCCTGCCACCGATTGGCCTATTCAGGCGGGGGCAAATCCGTGAGAAGGAGGCTTTCTCTTGCGTACCTATGAACTGCTCTTTATCGTTGTCCCCGACCTCGATGAGGACGCCACCAAGGCCGTCGCCGAGGGTGTACAGCAGGTGATCACCGCCAACGGCGGCGAGATCGTCCGCGTGCAGCCCCGAGGCCGTCGCCGCCTGGCCTACCCCATCAAGCGCCACGACGCCGGCTTTTATGTGTTGCTCCACGCCAAGATGGAGCGCGAGGCCATCCTCGAGATGGAGCGCCACATCAGGCTGACCGATCAAATCCTGCGCCACCTGTTGGTCCGCCTGGACGAGGTCCAGATCGCAGCCCTCGACGAAGAGATGGAGCAAGACGCCGCTCGCATCGCCGCCGAAGAAGCTGCCGCCGCCGCCGCGGAAGCCGATCGCCTCGAGGCTGAAGCCGCCGCTGCTGCCGCCGAGCAAGAGGCTGAGGAGACGGATGAGGTCGCCGAGGCCGTCGAGACCACAGAGGTCTCCGACGAGCCCACAGCCGAGGACGTAACCCCCGAGCCGGCCGACGAGGAGCCCACCGCCGAGGCAGAGGCCCCCGCCGAGGAATCCTAGACCCATCCCCTGATCACAAGATCAGACACCATTCGGAGATAGAACTCATGGCAGATCAGAGAAGCTCAGGATCGCGTTCCTACGGCAGCCGCGGAGGCGGACGCAGGCGCTATGGCGGTCGCGGCGGACGTCGTCGCGGCAAAGTGTGCCGTTTCTGCACCAACAAAGTCAAGGCGATCGACTATAAGGATATCGAGACGTTGCGCATGTGCGTCTCGCGCACCGGACGCATGTTGCCGCGTCGCAAGACCGGTACCTGCGCCAAGCATCAGCGCATGTTGGCGCGCGCCATCAAGCGGGCGCGGCACGTCGCACTGCTGCCCTATGCGGCCAGCCACTCACGTCCCACCAGCTACTAGAGCAACGGGGCGCCATCGCACCGCGGACGCGCAGTGATTGAAAAGACCCAAGCGGGAGGATGGGATCAGACTATCCTCCCGCTTTTCTGTAAACCCACCGGGGGAGCACGCCATGTCCAAAAGGACCGACCAAAAGGTAGCACCGCCCAGCAACCGTCGAACCCTCTCGCGCCGGGCCAAAGAGGCCCAACAGAGCCGTCAGTTGATCATCGGCGCCGCTGTTCTGCTCGGCGTCGTGCTCGCGCTGCTGACCTGGGCCATCGTCGATCACTATGTGCTCCAGCCGCGCAAGCCGGTCGCTACCGTCGCCGGAGTGGACATCCCCCTGCAGACCTACCAAAAGCGGGTCAACTATCGCCGCTGGGACTATACCAACTACTTGGCGCAGCTCCAGAGCCAGCGCCAGCAGTTTGCCGCCGGTGGCGAAGAGCAGGACTTTTTGGTGCAGTACATGGATCAGCAGATCCAGCAGGCCCAAACGTCGATGATGACGCTGCCCAACACCGTGCTCGACGAACTGATCGACGCCGAGATCACGCGCCAAGAGTGCGATCTCTTGGGCCTGACCGTCAGCGACGAAGAGGTGCAACTCGAGCTGGAATCCCAGTTCGGCTATGACCGCAACCCACCCACGCCGACGCCAACGCCCATCACCCACACGCTGCCCATCACCGTCACGCCGACGCCGACCATCGCGCCGATGACCGCCGAAGAGTTCGACCAGCAAAGGACCCGTTGGGCGGAGCTCATGCTGCAATCGGCGGGTGGTTTTGGCGAAGACGACTTTCGCGGCCTGTTGCGCGAGGGACTGCTCCGCGAAAAGCTAGAGCAATCGCTCAAGACCGGTTTTCCGACCACCGAGGAACAGGTCCACGCCAGCCACATCCTGCTGGCCACGGCCGAGACCGCTCAGGAGGTGCTTGACCGCCTGGAGGCCGGCGAAGCGTTCGAGGACCTGGCGGCCGAACTCTCCACCGACGAGTCGAACCGCGACATGGGCGGCGACCTGGGCTGGTTCCCGCGCGGCCAGATGGTGTCCGAGTTCGAAGAGGCCGTCTTTGCCTTGCTGCCCGGTGAGACCAGCGGCATCGTCGAGACCCAGTTCGGATTCCACATCATCCGCCTGGTAGAGCGCGACCCCAGCCGCGAACTCGACGAGTCGACGCTTGCCTCCCGTCAGGCGCAGATGATCGCCGAGTGGTACGAGGGCCGTCGCGCCGGCCCCGAGGTCGTCCGCTCCTGGGACTCGACCATGATCCCCACAGCCGTGCCCATACAGGGTTACTAGGCGCCCAACAGCGGCCGATCACCAGAAAAAAAGACCTCCCGAAGGTTTGCTCACCTCCGGGAGGTTTTTGCATCCTCGGCCAGAGATGCAAGCCCTCACTCACCGGATTTCGTCATGGCGAGGGCACGCCCGAGGCATCCCTCAGGACCGAACCCCTGCACACCCTCAGAGGTCTTGCTACCTTCGGCAGATTCTCAACTGATACCAGCTCCCCTGCTGGACGCCAGCACGTTCCGATCCCCGTCATGCCGAGGGTACGCCCGAGGCATCCCTCGGGCACTGCTCAGCAGCCCCCGCCTGCCCAAGCGTCTGCTGGACGCCCTCGCGCCCCCCAAGTATACTCGCCCCAACGACCCAACCCACGAGGAGGCATCGCGTGGACCTCTACCAGCGACCCCAGTACCATTTCCAGCCCCTCGCCAACTGGATGAACGACCCCAACGGGCTCATCCACTGGCAGGGACAGTACCATCTCTTTTACCAGCACAATCCCAATGGCCCGCAGTGGGCCCAGATGCATTGGGGGCACGCCGTCAGTCCCGATCTCGTCCACTGGCGACACCTGCCCATGGCCCTTGCGCCCACACCCGGCGGCGCCGACAAGGACGGCGTCTTTTCCGGCTGCGCCATCGACCATGACGGCGTACCGACCCTGGTCTATACCGGCGTCACCCCGCAGGTGCAGTGCCTGGCCACCAGCGAGGACATGATCCACTGGAGCAAACACCCCGCCAATCCGGTCCTCGCCGCTCCGCCCGAGGGCATCCCACCACAAGACTTTCGCGATCCCTTTCTCTGGCGCGAAGCGGACGGCTGGTACGCGGCCATCGGCTCTTCCACCGGCGACGGCCTGGGCATCGTGCTGCTCTACCGCACGCAGGACCTGCTGAAATGGGAGTATGTCGGCCCGCTGGCCGAGGGCGAGACCGACGAGACCGGGCGCGTCTGGGAATGCCCCAACTTTTTGTGCTTTGGCGAGCGCTCGGCCCTGATCATCTCGCCGATCCCTTTGGGTCGCGCCATCTATTTGAGCGGGGTCTATCGCGATCACGCCCTACACGTCGAGGGCACCCACGAGTTGGACCCCGGCGGCGCCCTCTATGCGCCCCAGGTCATGGTCGACGCGCACGGCCGCCACATCCTGTTCGGGTGGCTCTGGGAGCGCCGCGAGAAAGAGGCTCAGACAAAAGCCGGATGGGCCGGCGTCCAGTCGCTGCCGCGCATCCTGGGTATGGCCGACGATGGCAAGCTGACCTACGCCCCCGCCCCCGAGGTGCGCCAATTGCGGGGCGATGGCTGGCATGGCGCGGGCATCGCTCTGCGCGCCGATACGCCCTGGCCATGCCCGCTGGGCGGCGACACCATCGAGATCGTTGCTCGCTTCCGTCTGGGCAGCGCCTCGCAGATCGGCCTAGAGATGCGCCGCGCCGAGGACGGCTCAGAAGTCACCACCGTGACCTATGCGCGCGACAATGAGCAGCTCTCGGTCGACACCAGCCGTTCCAGCAGCGATCCCTCATCGCTGGGAGACCGCTATCAGGCGCAACTCGCGGCCGACGACACGCTCACCTTGCGCCTGTTCCTGGATCGCTCTGTGCTCGAGCTATTCGCCGACGACCGCGCCTGCCTGACCAGTCGCATCTATCCGCGCCCCACGAGTCTGGGCCTACGCGCTCTGGCATCCGGGGGCGATGCGGAGCTGTTGACCATCGACGTCTATCCCATGCGTTCCATCTGGAGCGGCTAGCCTACCCGCCGCCATCGCGGTACATCATCATTCTGAGGACCCATGCCCCATGTCACTGCCAGACTATGCGCTCTCAAGCGCGCTGTTCGACAACACTACGCCGCTCGACCAGGCCGCCCGCGCCATGCAAGCCGTCGGATTCCGCCAGGTCGAGATCTTTGGCCAGCCGGACCACCTTTGCCACTGCCTCGATGACCCCGAGGCCACGCGTCGCACGCTGGAAGACCACGGGATAGCCGTCGTCAGCGTTCACAGCCCCGTAGAGGGCTGGGACAATGACGCCTGGGATGACGAGGCTCGCCTGGCCTCGGTCGCGGCCGGCGCCCAGAGTTTGCGGCAGGCAGCGCTGCTGGGTGCGTCGGTAGTCGTCATTCATCCCAACACGCGCTCGCACCCCTTTGGCCAGGAGAACTGGCGTCGCAACTGGTGCAACACGCGCGATTCGCTAACCCGCCTGGCCGAGGTTGCCTCAGAGGTCGGAGTGTCCATGGCCCTGGAGAACATGCCCGACCGCGGCGACGGCGAGCGCGGAACCCGCCCGGGGGTGCGCGTCGATGACCTCTTGGCCATGATCGCCGGCCTCGGCGACCAGGTCGGCATCCTGCTGGACGTGGGCCACTGCAACATCAGCGACACCGATCCCGGGGCTGAGGCGCTGCGTTCCGGCCAAAAACTGCTCGAACTGCACCTGCAGGATAATGAGGGCATCCCCGGCGAGGATCAGCACCTGATGCCCGGCCTGGGCACCATCGACTGGGACAGCCTGCTGGACACACTCGATGGCGCGGGCTATGCTGGCTTGCTAACCTTTGAGGCCGGTCGCCCCGAGCCCAAGGACGAACTCTTGCAGCGCCTTGGCGCGCTCCGCAGTGCTTGGAACGGACGAACGAGAGGAGAGATGCAATGAGACTGGGAGGCCCCATCTTTCAGTCGACCGACGACCCACAAGCCTGGGCCGCGGCCGTACGTCGCGCCGGCTATACCGCCGCCTACTGCCCCGTCGACGAGCACGCCGATGACGCCACCGTTCGCGCCTATGAACAGGCCGCCCGTCACGCCGATGTCGTCATTGCCGAGGTCGGCGCCTGGCAATCGAATCCCATCAGCCCCGACGACACGGTTCGACGCGCCTCGATTGCCTATCAGCAAGAGCGGCTGGCCCTCGCCGATCGGATCGGCGCCCGTTGCTGCGTCAATGTCGCCGGATCGCGCGGCGACCTGTGGGATGGACCGCACCCCGATAACCTGTCGTCCGACACCTTTGACCTGATCGTCGTCGCCGTGCGCGAGATCATTGACGCCGTCAAGCCCACGCGAGCCCGCTACTGCCTCGAGAGCATGCCCTGGGTCTTTCCCGATTCGCCCGACAGCTACCTCTGCCTGATCAAGGCCATCGACCGACCCGGCTTTGGCGTCCACATGGACCCGATCAACATGATCAGCAGCCCCAGCCTCTACTATCACAACGGGGCCATGCTGCGCGATGCCTTTGACAAACTCGGGCCCTATATCGTCAGTTGCCATGCCAAAGATGTGGAACTGCAAGAGGGCGTGCTCACGGTCTACCTCAAGGAGGTCCTCCTTGGCACCGGCGGCGTGGACTATCGCACGTTCCTGCGCGAGGTCGACCATCTGGCCCCCGACACGCCGCTCATGCTCGAGCACCTGCCTGACGAGACCCAGTTCGTAGCAGCCCAGGCCCATGTCCGTCAAGTCGCCGACGAGATTGGCGTGTCCATCCCCGATCCGCGCGAGGGGACACCATGAGCAATGTCCTGCTGCTGATCTCGGACGAGCACAATCCTCGAGTCAGCGAGCCATACGGCCACCCCATGGTCCAGACGCCGTACATGGCGCGCCTGGCCGACGAGGGGACGCTCTACCAGAATGCCTATTGCTCTTCGCCGCTCTGCATGCCCAGCCGATCGGCGTTCGTCTCGGGGCGGTGGGTGCACGACATCCAGACCTACTCGAACTCGAACGCCGCCATGGAGACCTTTTCCTTTCCCAGCTATGGCGCCGTCCTCGCCGAGCAGGGCGTCCACACCGTGCACATCGGCAAGACCGACGTGTACCGCCCTGGCGTCGACCTCGGCTTTTCCGAGATGATCCTGCCTCAGGATCGCACCCCACCGGGGGATACCTACCATGGCCGCACGCCTCTGACCCTGCGCACCGGCGCTGCCGAGCGGGCCGACGGCTTTGGCCCGCGCACCGATATCGACCCCTTTTCGCCCGATAGACATTATGTCGATGCGGCCCTCGACTGGCTCGAGAATCGCGCCCCAAAGATCAATGGCCCCTGGCTGCTCTCGGTCAACCTGAACGAGCCCCACTTTCCGCAGTGGGTCACCCCCGAGTTGTGGGATATGTATCCCCAGGGCGGCGACTTGCCAACTCATGGTCGCGATTGCGCCAGCGCCAACCACCCTTATGCCCTCGACCTGCGGGCTCACTTCGAAACCGACCTGTTCAGCGAGGAGCAGGTACGGGGGCTACGTCGCGGCTATCTCGGCTGCGTCACCTGGACCGACCGCCAGCTCGGCAAGCTGCTCGACGCCCTCGAGCGTCTCGGCCTGCGCGAGAACACCGATGTGATCTATACCTCGGACCACGGCGAGATGCTGGGCAAGTTTAACATGTGGTGGAAGTGCTCGCTGCTCGACGACTCGGTGCGCGTGCCGCTCATCGCGGCGGGACCCCATTTCGCCCAACAGACGGTGACGACGCCGGTACAGCATCTGGACCTGCAGGCCACCCTGTTCGACTGCTTGGGGTGTGAGCGCCCCGATTGGCCCGGCGAGTCGCTGCTATCCCTGCAAGCGAACGATCCGCAACGCACGATCTTTGCCGAGTACCACGGTCATGGCACGCGCTCCGGCGCCTATATGGTCCGCCGCGGTGGCTGGAAGCTGATCTATTGCATGGCCGCGCCCCACCTTCTGTATGACCTGGACTCGGACCCCGAGGAGCTTGTAGATCGCGCCGCCGACCATCCCGAGATCGTGAGTGAGTTGACGCAGGCCTTGCGGCGTGTATGCTCTCCCGAGGTTGAGAACGAGCGTGCCCATGCCTTTGAGCGCCACCAGTTGAATCGCGTCGTGGCCGACGGCGGAACCATCGGAAGTAACAGTTGGAAACTCAAAAAGTAGGTAGAGGAACAAACATGACAGCATCTCCATCGCGCAACAGCATTGACCTTTCGGGCAAGTGGCAGATGGCCTACAGCCTGACACCCATCGACGAGATCTTTTGCAGCCAGGATGTTGCCGACGCCGGCCTCGACATCATCGCCGCCAAGGTGCCCGGCAACTTTGAGTTGGATCTGCACGCCGCCGGCATCATCGGCGATCCTTTCTATGGCATGAACATGACCGAGCTGATGCCCCTGGAAAAGGCGCACGTCTGGTACTGGCGCACCTTTGAGGCCCCCGACACCAGCGACATGGACGTCGATCTCTGCTTTGAGGGGCTCGATTGCTTTGCCGACATTTATCTCAACGGCCAACTGATCGAGTGCAGCGACAACATGCTGGTGCCTCAGAACGTACCGGTCGAGGGTCTGCTGGAGCCGGTCAACGAGCTGCTGGTCCACATCCGCCCGGCCGTCGTCGAGGCCCGCGAGTTTGACTATCCCGTCAACCTCAAGGCACTCCGTCCTGGGGTCGAGGCCCTATATGTGCGCAAGGCGCCGCACATGTATGGCTGGGACATTATGCCGCGCGCCGTCACCTGCGGCATCTGGCGTCCCGTTCGCCTGCTGATGATGCCCCGCGAGGGCTGGGATCAGGCCTACCTAGAGACCCTCTCGATCTCGGACGACC
>Ga0180436_10005672_pt1 | contig 10992 bp, 5 predicted proteins | sample SS_ome_2_FD_132434 | JGI IMG/M metagenome (GOLD analysis project Ga0180436, IMG submission 132434) | Hypersaline lake sediment archaeal communities from the Salton Sea, California, USA - SS_3_S_2 metaG | ecosystem: Environmental > Aquatic > Non-marine Saline and Alkaline > Hypersaline > Sediment...
GTCCCACCAGTTGTGAGAATGATTTGAATATCACCTGAATCGGCCCACATTATCAATTGGTCCGATATTTGCTGGATTTCGTCTGGGATGATAGCTGTCGCAGACACAGTCCAACCTGCCCGTTCAACAGCGTCACCAAGAACTGGTCCAGAGAGATCTTCCCGATCACCGGCAGAAGATCGATCAGAAACGGTCAGAATGGCGAATTTAAGGCTCATAGATCGATCCTTAGATCAAACTTTCCCAAGTATCATGAATACCATCATCAGTAACACCATAATAATGGCGGTATCCATCACCGGTCCGCTGGATCAAGTCATAGCTATTGAAGTTTCCCCTTTTCTTCTTGGAGACCAAACCCAGGTCACCTTGCCAGGTGATATTCATTTTTTCAATCTTCTCAGGTAATTTTGAATACTGCGATATTGCATAATGCCATAACTTACGGGAGGATTTCAGCGTAACGTTTTTCACCGTACTGCCATTTCGGAGATCCCGGACAGTAAAGTAATTTTCTCCACCGCGCTTGTCCACTGAGACAATTTCCACCCCTGTCCGAGGAGGAGCCTGTTCCTCTGACTCAACTTCATCTTTGGTTTTTACATCACTTACGTCTTTTGAACTAAAGATCGGCAATGGGTCCGCCTGAACTGCAGCGTTTCCGCCTAACTGTCTTTTCTTTCCCTGGAGCACCATATCTACGATCTCATCTCGAACAGCCATACCAGTTTCAGTTTCTGTGCGTAAATAGATCTTATTATCATCTACCGCATAAGGCGGATCATCACCCTTGGGGATCATCACTTGGATAACTTTCTTTCCTTCTGTTTCTTGAACTTCAAATTTGCAGGATAACTCCGGACTGATGCGTTTATTAATTTCAGATTGTAGTTTTTCAATGCCCTGATTAGGACGAGGAATGCCCTCAACAGCTTTCCCTGGTTGAGCGGACAGACCCAGATACAACGTCCCACCATTGGAATTGGCAAATGCGCAAATATCAGCGATAACGTCATACAAATTTCCACCTCGAACGGAAATATTCTGATGGAAATCTTGCATGAAAGTTGCTCCTTGCTCGCGGGCATCTCGAATAAAGTCATACGCAGGCTGCGAACTGAGCTGGTGAGGCCGGGTCCGGGAGAAGTTATCGCTTTCAAAGAGATCATTAAGGGCTTTGTAGCTCTTTTCCGGAAGCCGGACATCCGTGGTGCGATCTCCTACACCTAATTTATTCTGGAATGTTGACACCTTTTTCAACAGATGGGCGTCAGATCCCTGGATGCAGTGCATGCGCCGGGGATATTCTGGTTTATTGCCATTAAAGAAAGACGCAGTAGCATGGCGTCCTTTTTTCACCAGGTCGGTTACCTCCAGTGCAACCAGGTTTGGATCCTGGGTGTAAGCGATCTTAGTTTGCCCTCCAAATGGGAATCGGCGCATGGCAACACCATTATTGGAATTTGCATGAGCGGCTATCGCCATACCTCCCGCTTCATGAATGGCTTTGTATGCCGTTAACACATCCACACTCGCGCCAACTGTCACACTGCCCTCATCCAGCTGATCTGAGGGGATGTTCAATTCCAGCAGTAAATGCTCAATATCCCGGAGTGGTTTATCTTCAGGAAAAATAGCCAGGATGTGAAACCCAAAAGTAGCCGTAAATTCAAAACCAGGCAATACTAACATCCGTTTCAGCAGTTTTTGGTATTCAGATAGACGGGTTTCCTCTTCAGGAAGCAGGCGATTGAGCTGTTGAAGCAGCTTAAGCTGATCGATCTCTTCTTGCATCCTGCGGTAACCCGCAACTGTATTGTGGTCTGTGAATGCGATGATATCCAGACCTTTTACAGCAGCTTGTTGGAGAATATCCAAGTAGCCAATTTCCGGCTGCAGATAATCATCCGAAGCAGGAGTATGTAAATGTAAATCCATTGTGTACCAGGTTAACCCGGTATTTTTTTGTTTTGCCACCATTACCTCTCTTATGAAGCAGTACAGGGTCTGGACATGGTGAATATCCAACCCAATAAGACACAGATTAATGTGTCTCTGCTTTCATTTTTTTATATCATCACGGTGGGAACAATAGACAATTCAAATGGCGGGAAAATTGAATAGAAATTAAATCAATCTGAAATATCGAAGCTATTTCCCGCTCTAATAATATTCTGTCTTCTAAATGTTGTTCCTCAGCGTAACTTAATCCAATATACTTATTTATTATAACCCGTTCAGGAAGACTTTTTCTTCCTGGGGGTGCTCTTCTTTTTTGTCAGAGCAACCTCCAGCACTTCATCAATATCTTCAACGAAGATAAAATTGATCTTTTCCCTGACTTCCTGGGGGATATCCTCTTCCAAATCTGCCTGGTTCTTCTTGGGAAGAATGACCATTGTTGATCCAGCCCGATAAGCTGCCAGCACTTTTTCTTTTATACCACCGACAGGCAGTACCTGTCCTCGCAGGGTGATCTCACCCGTCATGCTGATATTTCCTTTTACTGGCTTGCCTGAGATCAATGATACTAGGGCAGTTGCCATTGTCACACCAGCGGAAGGGCCATCCTTCGGCTGCGCACCGGCGGGAACATGCAGATGAATATCGTGATCCTTAAAGAAATCCATATTCAATCCCAGCTTATCCGCCTTGGAGCGGACATAGGACAAAGCGGCCTGAGCCGATTCTTTCATCACATCTCCAAGTGATCCTGTAAGCTGGAAATTATTCTTTCCGGGCATGGAGGTTGCTTCTACGAATAGAATCTCTCCGCCCGTTGATGTCCAAGCCAGTCCTGTAGCCACACCAGGAACTGATGTGCGATTGGCCAATTCCTCATCCCCATAATATCGGGGGCGTCCAAGATATTCAGTGGCTTCCTTCACACCAATCTTTACGGCTGTGACTTTTTCCTCAGCGATAAGTGTTACTACGTTTCTACAGAGAGTGCCTATCTCTCGCTCCAGGTTCCGAACCCCGGATTCCCTTGTATATGAGCGAATGATCAGCTGTAAGGCTGGATCGGTAAAGGATATTTCCTCTTTCCGTAACCCATTCTCCCGGATCTGCCTCGGGATCAAATAACCCTTGGCAATGGCTTTCTTTTCCTTATCGGTATAACCGGACAATTTTATAATTTCCATCCTGTCACGCAGTGGTGAAGGAATAGGTTCCAGCAAATTTGCAGTGGTAATGAACATCACTTTCGAAAGGTCATATGCGACCTCCAGATAATGGTCTCTGAATTCATTATTCTGCTCTGGATCAAGCACTTCCAATAAAGCCGAAGTCGGATCTCCCCTATAATCCCGTCCCAGTTTATCTATCTCATCAAGCATAAATACCGGGTTATTCTTGCCAACTCTACGCAAAGCTTGAAGGATTCTGCCCGGCATGGCTCCGATATAAGTTCGTCTATGTCCCCGGATCTCTGCCTCGTCTCGCACGCCGCCTAATGAAATTCGAATAAATTCCCGGTCGAGGGAGCGGGCGATAGATCTGCCAAGGGAAGTTTTTCCAACACCTGGAGGACCCACAAAACAAAGGATCACACCTTCCCGGATCTGTCGGATATCATCTTGATAATTATCCTCTTCAAATTCCTCTTCTCTTTCTTTGCGAAGTTTGCGAACGGCCAGGAATTCAAGGATTCTTTCTTTGACATCATCCAACCCATAATGATCTTCATCCAATACGAGTCGAGCCCGGGAAATATCCAGATTATCATCTGTCATCTCTGCCCAGGGCAGGGAGACCATCCAGTCCAAGTAAGTGCGGATCACACCATACTCCGCAGCAGCGGAGGGTAAATGGGACATACGATCCAGTTCGCGTTTGGCTTGTTTAAGTGCTTCTTCTGGCATTCCAGCTTCATCTATCTGGCGCCGGAACTCATCGATCTCTACAGCTTGATCTTCATCCTCTCCTAATTCAGATCGGATGGCTTTCATCTGTTCCCTGAGGAAATAATCCCGCTGAACTTTTTCAATCTCCGACCGGGCTTGATTCTGGATCCGCTGACCAATTTCCAGCATTTCAAGTTCCCTGGTCAGGAAATTGACCAATTTACGCAATTTTTCCGAGACCGAATCAAGTTCGAGAAGTTCCTGGGCTTCTTCTAATTCCAGACGTTGGAAATTTGCGACTGTATAAACCACCTGGAGTGGATCATCCAGGGTCATTACGGCGTCTACCAGTTCCGATGGAACTGAAGGCACCAGGTTTGTGATTTCAGAAAATTGATCTCGAGCCTGCCTGGTTAAGGCATCAATTTCCAAATCGCGTTCAACAATAACCGGAGAAAGTTTGATCTTGGCTCGTAGATACGGTTCTTCCTGGACATACTTCTGAACCCGAAAGCGGGTGATTCCCTGTACTAACAGACGGATTGTGCCGTCTGGAGCCCGAAATAGCCGATGGACGGACGCTACAGTCCCAACCTGGTATAGATCATCCGGACCAGGTAGTTCATTATTAGGATCCTTTGAAGTCACCAATCCGATCAACCGATCATCAGCTGATAGCACATCATCCACCAATCGGATCGATCTAGGCTGACCAATTGACAAAGGAACTGCTGTTTCAGGGTAGACAACCAGACCCCGTAAAGGAAGAATAGGCAGTTCAGATGGAATACGTCCGATCAGTTCCGCCTGGTTGACTTCCTCATTATCAACAATATCATCGAAATTGGATATCACCGAACCCAGGAAAATATCATCCAGGGAGAGATCCTCCCGGTTAGCCCATTCCAACAATTCTATTATCTCTGCACTCCAACGTGATACTGGCATACCTTGAAACCTATCCTTATATCTACTAAACAAGCAGGGTAATCGATATTCTTTCCCTCCAGAGGATTATCCCCAACTTTAATTTTAACACAGCGGAAACTGATTTCAGCTCTTGAATGCGATTATATAGGAGATTAACATTTCATTCTGTATGATTGGTTTTTGATCCAAGTCCAGAATTCATTTTTCAGAAATTCTTATAAATTTCTGTGATTAATCGCTTTGTCTGAGGAGATCATTGTCCTATAATTTGTTTTATAAACAGGAAGTCTTAGTCCACAATTTCGGAGGTTGGGATGTTCTCAAAAAAAATGCAAAAAGCAATGAATGATCAGATCCATCATGAAATGGAGTCTGCCTATATCTACCTCTCTATGGCCGCTTATTTTTCCAGGGAGAATTATCCCGGGTTTTCGCACTGGATGAAAATGCAATTTGATGAGGAAATGATCCACGCTTTCAAATTCTATGACTATATCCACAGTCGTGGAGCCAAAGTTAGCTTGCAGGCCATCGAACAACCTCCAGTAGATTTTGATTCTCCCTTAGTCGCTTTTGAAACTTCCTTAGGCCATGAACAGAAGATCACCGCAGACATTCACAATCTCTACGCACTGGCTATTGAAGAAAAGGACTATCCCAGCCTATCGTTCCTTCAATGGTTTATCGATGAGCAGGTTGAAGAAGAAGAACATGTCAGCGGAGTTGTGGAAGATATCAAGCGCGTCAGTGGTTCTGAACAAGGGTTATTGATGCTCGATCGAGAGCTCGGCCAACGCCAGGAACCAGTTGCAGAAGAAGAATGAATAGAATAATGAAGTGTCAATCAAAAGGGCTGCAATCAGGACGATTGCAGCCCTTTTTTTTAAGATGAATGTAACCTTCAAATCCTGAGAATTTGGCATATTATGTCCACTAGAGAGGTATATTTCTGAGCTTAGCATTAGTTCACTATTAAAGGGTATAGCGTAAATATGGAAGACACTTCTTACAATCCTTTCGTAATGGCCCAAAAGCAATTCGACAATGCTGCCGAATTGCTCGAACTGGACCAGGCAACAAAGGACCTATTAAGGGTTCCTTTGCGAGAATTCCAGTTTAGCATCCCCATTCGGATGGATGATGGACAGGTGAAAGTTTTCAGGGGTTTCAGGGTTCAGCATAATGATGCCAGGGGACCAGGAAAAGGTGGGATTCGTTTTCACCCCCAAGAGACAATCGACACAGTCAGAGCTCTTTCGATGTGGATGACCTGGAAATGCGCTGTGGTGGATATCCCGTTGGGTGGGGCAAAAGGTGGAGTAGTTTGTGATCCCCACGACCTCAGCCTGCTGGAACAGGAAAGATTATGCCGGGGATGGGTCAGACAGCTCGGAAAGAACATCGGCCCTCTATCTGATGTACCCGCCCCGGACGTAATGACCAATTCCCAGCACATGTTATGGATGCTGGATGAATATGAAACAATACATGGTGCTAAATATCCCGGTTTTATTACCGGCAAACCAGTGAGTATGGGAGGTTCGCTGGGCAGAACTGAAGCAACCGGATATGGCGTGATGATAACTGTCCGCGAGGCAATGAAAGAATTAGGAATCGCTCTCTCAAAGACAACTGCCAGCTTCCAGGGTTTTGGCAATGTTTCCCAATTTGCTATCGAACTTTACCAACAGATGGGCGGGACTCCGGTCTGTGTTTCTTGCTGGATCCAGAAAGAACAAAAAGCCTACTCGTTCTATAAAAAAGATGGTTTTGACTTGAAAGAATTGTTGGCTATCACAGATCATTTTGGAGAGATTGATAAAGCCAAAGCCCAGGATCTGGGTTTTGAAGTGCTCCCCAGTGAAGCCTGGTTGGAACAAGATGTAGATCTTCTGGTCCCAGCCGCGCTGGAAAATCAAATTACCGGCGAAACCGTCAACAACATCTCACAACAAGTGAAACTCATCGCTGAGGGCGCTAACGGTCCAACTACACCTGAAGCCGACAAGGTTATCAAAGAACGCGGCATTCATGTAATCCCCGATTTCCTTGCCAATGCCGGTGGAGTCACCTGCAGTTACTTCGAGCAGGTTCAATGCAACCAAAATTATTACTGGGCCAAGGAAGAAACCCTTGGAAAACTGGATCAGAAAATGACCACTGCTTATCTTGACGTCAGCAAATTTGCCGCCAAAAACAAGCTCTTTATGCGCGATGCAGCCTATATGATCTCTGTTGATCGTGTGGCAAAGGCTTGCAAAGCCCGGGGGTGGGTCTAATCCGAACAAATGATAAACCAGCCGGAGAACATGCCTTCTCCAAATCTAATCCCTTATAATAGAAATACTAATAATCCGGATAATATTATCCGGATTATTGGGTCGGGATCAATTGGGGGAAAAGCCCAGGGGCTGGTTTTTCTGCAGCACTTATTATCCTCAAACGATTTATTCCAGCAATTTCCAGAGATTCAGGTTCTTATTCCAAGTCTGGTAGTGATCGGTACTGATGTATTTGATACCTTTCTGGAGAATAATGATCTGGGAATATATATAGATTCTGACCATACAGATGACCAGATTGCCCATGCTTTTCAACAGTCCGAACTGCCTTTTCATATTCTTGGCGACCTTCGTGCCTTAGTCGAAGAAATCAGGAATCCAATCGCAGTCCGTTCATCCAGCCTATTGGAAGATGCCACATATGAACCATTTGCGGGAATTTACACGACCAAGATGATTCCCAATCAACAATTCGATCCTGATTTCCGATTCCGGAAATTATCCGAGGCAATTAAATTCGTTTATGCCTCGACTTTTTTCAAGGCTGCCAAAAGTTATCGAAATGCGACTGGCCACGATCACAAAGAAGAGAAAATGGCCCTGATCATTCAACATGTACACGGTTCCCGCCACCATGTGCGGTTCTATCCAGATTTATCCGGAGTTGCCCGATCCTATAATTTTTATCCACTCGGTAAAGCAAAACCAGAAGACGGCGTGGTCAGTCTGGCTCTTGGATTGGGAAAAACGATCGTGGATGGCGGACTTTCCTGGACATACTCACCTGCCTATCCAAAGATCGCCCCGCCTTATGGATCAATTAAAGAACTTCTTAATAACAGCCAGACTGAATTCTGGGCTGTAAATATGGGCTCGCCATTAATCTACGATCCAATCCAGGAAACCGAATATCTTGTTAAGGGAGATCTATCCACTGCAGAAATGGACGGAACCCTAAAAGATCTATGCTCCACATACGATCACCAGGGGGATCGGCTGCAAATAGGCATGGCTAATCCTGGCCCGCGAGTGCTTAATTTTGCTCCCCTGCTCCAACTAAAGAAATTCTCTCTCAACAAATTGATCCAAGAATTGATCAAAATCTGTGAGGACCAACTTAAGAACCCGGTGGAAATCGAGTTCGCAATGACTTTTTCTCCCCCTTCCCTGGGCCTGCTGCAAGTCCGGTCCATGGTTGTATCAGCCGATGACATTCAGGTCTGCGAGGAAGACCTGGAAAACAAAAATGCCCTGGCTGTTTCCGAGAATGCCCTGGGCAACGGTTTGGTAGACAATATCAAGGATATTGTTTATGTCCTACCTGATAGTTTTAAGCTAGAAAAAACCCGGGAGATGGCTGAGGAATTGGAGCACATCAACAGCGAACTGGTCAAGAACGGATCACCATACCTGTTAATAGTATTTGGCCGGCTAGGCAGTTCTGATCCTTGGTTAGGGATCCCTGTCAATTGGGGGCAGATCTCCGGTTCCCGGGTGATCATAGAAACCTACCAGGAAGGACTCAGCGCAGATATGAGTCAGGGCTCCCATTTCTTCCATAACCTGACCAGTCTTGGTGTGAGCTATATCTCCCTGCCAAAAGCAGGTAAATATCAACTCGATTGGGAATGGTTAAGTGAACAAACAGAAATTCAGAGAACAACATACCTCAGGCATATCGAGCTAAAATCCCCATTAGGGATTAAAATTGATGGTAAATCAGGAAGAGCAATCGTATTGAAATCCCGGGGAGAGAATGGCTGAAAATACAGGAAAACCAATCGACAGGCTGGTTGAAGAACTAAAGGAAAGGGCTAAAGAGCTTAACTGCCTCTATGCAGTCCAGGAGACTCTTGTCAAACCAGGTATAAAAACTAAAGAGGCAATCACCAAGATCATAGAAGTGATCCCACCAGGATGGCAGTATCCAGAAATCTGCTTATCCCGGATCCAGATCGGCGATAAAATTTTCCAGTCTGAAAACTTCCAGGAATCTAAGTGGGTTATTCATTCCGATATTATCGTTCAAGATCAAATAGAAGGTAAGATCAGCGTGTATTATTCGGAAGAAAAACCTGACCAGGATGAAGGTCCCTTCCTGCTGGAAGAGCGACGGTTGATCAACACAATTGCAGACCAGCTGGGAAATTTTCTCCTCTATCAACGACTACACGACGTATTTGAAAAACAAATCAAGTCTGGATCAGAATCAGAAGCGGGATGGAGAGCGGTTCTCAGTTTACTAAAAAAGACCGATCCCAACCTGCTGATCACCATTGCCAGGAAAATGGTCCACCATCTTTGTGAACATGGCGTCAAAGAAGCTGAGAGCCTGTGGGGGTTATTCAGTTCTGCCTATCAGGAAGATCGGGAAATACTCGAAACCAACTTCCCATACCAATTTAAAACGAATAAAGAAGCTATCGGCTCACTCGATACGGTTTTTAACATGGCCGGGATACACCTCGACGAAGAGGATATATTAAATAGCATCCAGCTTTGGATCAGGGAGGACCAATCAGGCTTCCTGGTTAATGCCCTTGTTCAGCCCAACCGGTCCATCACCGATATGTTTGGTGCGTTGGACAGGTATAAACACTTATCTGACCAGGGTCTGGTATTATCCGCGGCCAGAAAACAAAGCGTTCAGATGTCCCTCATTCGACGTCTATTAAGCGAACGCGAACGATATATCATCTCAGCAAAAAAACATATCGAGATCGAGGATTTTTATGATCTCTCGAGTCGAGTGATTTATCAACCAGACAGCCATGGAAAACTGGGCGGAAAAGGGGCTGGTATTTTCCTGGCTATGCAGGTGATGCAAAAAGCTCTTCGCAATCAGGAAATCTTTAAGAAGGTCAAAACACCCAAAACCTGGTATATCGTTTCTGATACTGTCTTTTCTTTTATCGAGCATAATAACCTGGAAGAGATCATCGAACATAAATATCTGAATATTGGGGAAGTCCGCCAGGAATATCCCTATATCGTACATGTTTTCAAGAACACTCCTCTACCACCTGATATCATGAAGGGATTATCAGTTGCACTGGATGATTTTGGGGATGTGCCCCTGATCGTCCGCAGCTCAAGTTTGCTGGAAGACCAGGTAGGTATGTCATTCGCCGGCAAATACAAAAGCCTTTTTGTAGCCAATCAGGGCAGCAAAGAAGAACGGCTGAGCAGCCTGATGGATGCCATTACGGAAGTCTATGCATCCCTCTATGGCCCGGATCCCATCGAATACCGACACGAACATGGTTTGATCGACAATCATGAAGAAATGGGCATTCTGATCCAGGAAGTAGTCGGTCGCCGGGTCGGTCCATATTATTTCCCGGCATATGCAGGAGTTGCGTTCAGCCAGAACGAGTTCCGATGGTCAAGCAGGATCCACAAAGAAGATGGTTTGATCCGGATCGTTCCTGGGCTTGGAACACGTGCAGTGGATCGATTGAGTGATGATTATCCTATCCTGGCTGCTCCCGGCCAACCTAATTTGCGCGTAAATACATCACTGGAGGAGATCGTTCGGTACTCACCCCGCTTGATCGATGTCATTAACCTGGAAAAACGAAGATTCGAAACGATTGAAATTGATAAACTATTAAAAGAGTACGGCTCTGAATATCCAAAGATCAAAGAACTAATATCAATTATCAGCGAGGACCAAGCCACCATTCCAACAGGACTTGGACCGGATTTTGAAAATGACAAACTGGTATTTACCTTTGATGGTTTGTTCTCGAAGAGTACTTTTCTATCATTACTAAGTACTGTCCTGGAAGAACTTCAGGAACAGCTCAATCATCCCATCGATATCGAATTCGCGTGTGACGGGGAAGACTTTTACCTTCTACAATGCCGATCCCAAAGCTACGGCAGCGAAATCATTCCGGCCGATATCCCAGTTGATATTCCAGAAGAAA
>Ga0180436_10005673_pt1 | contig 10989 bp, 12 predicted proteins | sample SS_ome_2_FD_132434 | JGI IMG/M metagenome (GOLD analysis project Ga0180436, IMG submission 132434) | Hypersaline lake sediment archaeal communities from the Salton Sea, California, USA - SS_3_S_2 metaG | ecosystem: Environmental > Aquatic > Non-marine Saline and Alkaline > Hypersaline >...
GCGAAGCTGCAGATCGAGCTGGGCGGCGCGGTCGGCGTGTGCTGCCAGAAGGTGAGCGAGGCCGAGGTCTTCGCCCGCGGCGGCATCACCGACGTGCTGGTGTCGAACCAGGTCCGCGACCCGGCCAAGATCGACCGGCTGGCCCGGATGCCGAAGCTTGGCGCGCGCACGATCTGCTGCGTGGACGACGTGGCGAATGTCGCCGACCTGTCGGCTGCCGCGCAGAAACACGGCACGACGATCGAATGCCTTGTCGAGATCGATTGCGGCGCGGGCCGCTGCGGCGTGACCACGACGCCCGCGGTCGTCGAGATCGCGAAGGCGATCGATGCCGCGCCGGGGCTGACATTCTCGGGCATCCAGGCCTACCAGGGCGCGATGCAGCACATGGACAACTACGAGGATCGGAAGGCCAAGATCGACATCGCCGTGGCGATGGTGAAGGACGCGGTCGATGGTCTGGCCGCCGAGGGGCTGGCCTGCGACATCGTCGGCGGCGGCGGCACCGGATCGTATTATTTCGAGGCGAATTCCGGCGTCTACAACGAGCTTCAGTGCGGTTCCTACGCCTTCATGGATGCCGACTACGGCCGCATTCTCGACAAGGACGGCAACCGCATCGACCGGGGCGAATGGGAGAACGCGCTGTTCATCCTGACCAGCGTGATGAGCCATGCCAAGGCCGACAAGGCGATCGTCGATGCCGGCCTCAAGGCGCAATCGGTGGACAGCGGCCTGCCGGTGATCTTCGGGCGCACCGACGTGGAATACGTGAAATGCTCCGACGAGCATGGCGTGGTGATGGACCCCGGCGGGGTTCTGAAGGTGAACGACAAGCTGAAGCTGGTGCCCGGCCACTGCGACCCGACCTGCAACGTGCACGACTGGTACGTGGGGGTGCGCGGCGGCAAGGTCGAAACGCTCTGGCCGGTCTCGGCGCGCGGCAAGGCCTACTGATGGACGGCGCCGAGATGACGAGGCACGAGATCGCGATCGTTCCCGAGGCGATGGTCGCCGACATGCTGACGCGCGCGGCGGCCTTAGAGGCGGTCGAGGCGGTGTTCGCGGCGATGGCCGAGGGCAAGGCGCGCAACTTCCCGGTGGTGCGCGAGGCGCTGGGCCACGAGGACGCGCTTTACGGCTTCAAGGGCGGGTTCGACGGCACGGGCGGCATCCTTGGCCTGAAGGCCGGCGGCTACTGGCCGCACAATCTCGAACGGCGCGGCCTGATCAACCACCAGTCGACCGTGGTCCTGTTCGACCCCGACAGCGGGCGGGTGACGGCGATGGTCGGCGGCAACCTGCTGACCGCGCTGCGCACCGCCGCCGCCTCGTCGGTGTCGATCCGCCACCTGGCGCGCAAGGATGCGAAGGTGCTGGGCATGATCGGCGCAGGCCACCAGGCCGGCTTCCAGCTGCGCGCGGCGCTGGAGACGCACGGCTTCGAGAAGGTGATCGGCTGGAACCTGCACCCCGAGATGCTGCCGGGCCTCGCCCGCGTGGCGGACGAGGTCGGGGTGCCGTTCGAAGCCGTCGATCTGCCCGACATGGCCGGGGCCGACGTGATCATCACGATCACCTCGTCCTTCGCCCCGACGCTGCTGGCCGACCATGTCAGCCCCGGCACCCATATCGCCTGCATGGGAACCGACACCAAGGGCAAGCAGGAGGTCGAGGCGGCGCTGCTCGGCCGGGCGACGGTCTTCGCCGACGAGGTCGCGCAGTCGATCTCGATCGGCGAGGCGCAGCATGCGGTCGCGGCCGGGCTGATCGCCGAGGGCGACATCCACCAGATCGGCGCGGTGATCGGCAAGGCGCATCCCGGCCGCGGTTCGGACAGCGAGATCACGGTCTTCGACGGCACCGGCGTCGGCCTGCAGGATCTGGCGGTGGCGGCGCGGATCGTCGAGGTCGCCGTGGCGCGCGGCGCGGCGACGATCGTGCCGATCTAGCGCGCGTTGCGCCGCGGCCGGATTGTGGACGGCCGCCGCCGGCCACCTATCCTCACGCCAGGCGACGGCAGAAACGGCCGACGCCGCGAAGGGGGATCGGGATGCAGGTGGTCTGGTTCAAGCGCGATCTCAGGGTCGCCGACAATCGCGCCCTTGCCGCGGCGGCGGAGCGCGGCAGCGTGCTGCCGCTTTACATCGTCGAGCCCGACCTCTGGCGTCAGCCCGACATGGCGGGCCGGCACTGGGCCTTCCTGTCGGACTGCCTTGCCGACCTGCGCGAGGCGCTGGCCCACTGCGGCCAGCCGCTGATCGTGCGAAGCGGCGCGGTGATCGACGTGCTCGCCGCGATCCATGCGCGGCATCCCGTGACGGCCCTGTGGTCGCACGAGGAAACCGGCAACGGCTGGACCTACCGTCGCGACCGGCAGGTGGCGGACTGGTGCCGCGCGCGCGGAATCGCCTGGCACGAACTGCGAAACCACGGTGTGCAGCGCCGCCTGCGGTCGCGCGATGGCTGGGCGCGGGGCTGGGACAGGTTCATGGCCGAACCGGTGACCGCCGCGCCGGCGCTGCGCCCGCTGCCGGTCGATCCCGGCGTCCTGCCTTCGGCGCGCGGTCTCGGCCTGGCCCCGGACCCCTGCGAGGGCCGCCAGCCCGGCGGACGGGCGGCGGGGCTGGAACGGCTGGAGTCGTTCCTGCATCACCGGGGTGAAAGCTACCGCAGCGCCATGTCCTCGCCGCTGGCGGGCTGGCAGGCCTGTTCGCGGCTGTCGCCGCACCTTGCCTGGGGCAGCCTGTCGATGCGCGAGGTCGCGCAGGCGACATGGGCGCGGCAGCGCGACCTGAACCGGCAGGGCGATGCGCAACGCGCCCGCTGGCGCGGCGCGTTGCGGTCGTTCTCGGGTCGGCTGCACTGGCATTGCCACTTCATCCAGAAACTCGAGGACGAACCGGCAATCGAGTTCCGGAACCTGCACCCGGCCTATGACGGCATCCGCCCCGCCGCGCCGGACCAAGACCGGCTGCGGGCCTGGGCATCGGGCGAGACGGGCCTTCCGTTCCTTGACGCCTGCATGCGCTCGCTGCGCGCGACCGGCTGGCTGAATTTCCGGATGCGGGCGATGGTGATGGCGACGGCCAGCTACCACCTGTGGCTTGACTGGCGCGCGCCGGGGCTGGAACTGGCGCGGCTCTTCACCGATTACGAGCCCGGCATCCACTGGAGCCAGGTGCAGATGCAGTCCGGCACCACCGGGATCAACACGGTGCGGATCTACAACCCCGTGAAACAGGGCCACGATCAGGATCCGACGGGGGCCTTCACCCGGCGCTGGGTGCCGGAACTCGCCGGCATTCCCGACCGGCATCTGCAGGAGCCATGGAAGGCCGGGAACGCCGCCGAGGTTCTGGGCCGGGCCTATCCCTGGCCGATCGTCGACCACGAGGCCGCTGCGCGGGAGGCGCGCGCGCGGATCTGGGCGGTGCGCCGCGGCGCGGGTTTCGGCGCGACGGCCGCCGCGATCCAGACGAAACACGGCAGCAGAAAAAGCGGCATCGCGAACACGGGGCGGCGCGGCGCGGCCGCCGATACCCGGCAACTCACCCTGCCGCTGGACGGCTGAGCGATGAAGATGCGCCGGAAATCCGACCTGCCGACAAAGACCTGCGTGACCTGCGGGCGCCCCTTCGCCTGGCGGCGGAAATGGGCCCGCGCCTGGCACGAACTGCGCCATTGCTCAAACCGGTGCCGGCGCTTGGCACGGGCGCGGCGCGCGCCCGCCGGATCATGAACGCCGGTCCGGCCGGATCATCGCGGCCACGGCCGAGGCGATCCCGGCCAGCCCGATCAGAACGAAGCCGAGCGCCAGACCGATCGCGCCGTCAAGAACCGCGGTCACCAGCCATTCGATCATGCCGTCGAACCGCGGCGCCTCCTGCGCCGCCGCGACGGCGATCCGGTGGATGACGTCATAGGGGCCGTGGATCCCCAGTTCGTGCAGGCCGTGAACGATGATCGATCCGCCAACCCAGATCATCGCGGCGGTCCCGACCACGACAAGCACGCCCATCAGATAGGGCATGCCGCGGACGATCCACGCGCCGGCCCGGCGCGTGATCGCCAGCCGGCCCTTCGCCGCCATGTAAAGACCGGCATCGTCGGCCTTCACGATCACGGCGACCGCGCCGTAGACCGCGACGGTGATGATGATCGCCGCCACGGCCAGCGCCGCGGCCACGGCCGGGGTCGACAGCGTTTCGGGCAGGGCCGAGAGGGTGATGGTCATGATCTCGGCCGAGAGGATGAAATCGGTCTTCACCGCGCCGCGGACCTTCTGTTCCTCGAGATGCGCATCCTGCAGCTTCTCCTCCAGCAGCTCCTGCCGCGTGTGGTCGCCGGGATCGAGGGCATGCTTCAGCTTCTCGGCGCCCTCGAAGCACAGATAGGCCCCGCCAAGCATCAGCAGCGGCGCGATGGCCCAGGCGGCGAAGGCCGAGAGCAGCAACGCCAGCGGCAGCAGGAACACGAGCTTGTTGACGATCGACCCTTTCGCGATGCTCCAGACGATCGGGATCTCGCGATCCGCGGTGAACCCGTGCACGTATTTCGGCGTCACCGCGGCATCGTCGATCACCGCGCCGGCGGCCTTCGAACTGGCTTTCACCGCCTGGCCGACGACGTCATCGACCGAGGCCGCCGCGACCTTCGCGATCGCCGCCACGTCGTCGAGAAGCGCGAGAAGTCCGCTCATGCCCGTTCCCTGCCCGGCCGCGTTCTGGCCCAGCATAGCGGTGGGCCATCGGACGGCAACCGGACGTCGCACCGGGCCCGGAACGTTGCACGCCGGGCGCCGCCGGATGTCCGGACCGGGCCGGCGAGCGACACGGGGCCCGGCTGCCGCCGCATGCGCATTCAGGACACGGCGCCCCGACCCGTGCGCGCCCGGCCCGCCCGGGGCTCATCCGTGCCCGGGGTCACGGGGGCCTGCTCAGGAGACGTGGGGCGGTGAAGGGACTTGTATTGAAAACCCATGTATTTGTTATTTTGACGTTTTTCAGAAAACTCTGGCCTCGAAGCGCCCGATAATGCCCCCAGGCAGATTGGTTGTCGGCGATGTCCAGATTGAAGCGATGTCGTTGGCGGCCCGGAAGCGCTCGATCCCCGGTGCACTCTACCCCTGTCTGCATTGCGTTGTAGACGCGGAGGGCGGCGAGCGGGCCTTCGCCGCACCGTCCATGAAGGTCGGCTTGGCGCTGCACGGCATCAAGCCTGATCCTCCAGATCAGGAGAACGGAAAAACGCCTGCGCCTGCCCGTGCTGGTTGGATCGGTTCAACCGCATGCTGCCCGAGAGGTTACCGGCAATTCCGTTGTTGGAAAGCATCGCGCAGGCCTGTCCAAGGTCCGGGCAGATGTAGAGCGCGCAGCTCGACCCCGCCGTGCCGCCGTTGTGGAACAACGCAGGGCGGCCGTTCGCATCGGGGGTCATGAGCAACCAGCCCGAGCATTGCGCGGCCGACCGAGTGCCGAGGGCTCGCGTAGGCTTGCATCATGGCCTTGAGGAGGGCGTCTTTCACGTCGGTGGTCATGTGGCCTCGCCAGCGCCTGTGCGAGGAGGTGGCGGTGGTGACATGGCGCAGCCTCCTCTCACCGGTTCAGCGAGCCGGGCGTCGTGTCGAGAAAGGATCCGATCACGGCGATCGTCGCCTCGGGCTGGTCCCAGACGGTGTCGTGGCCGGCGCTTTCGATCACCTCCATCCGCGCCTCCGGGAACAAGCTGGCGTGCCGGGCCTGGATCGGCGCGCCGGTCCAGTCGTTGCAGCTCCCGGCCAGGATCAGGACGGGGCGGGGGAAGGCGAGGCCGGGCGCGATAGCGCCCAGAGATGCGGCCGGATCGCTCCAGAAGGCGTCGCTGGCGCGGCTGCCGAACCGCCAGGCCGGGGCGTCGTAGCCCTGTCCGGGGCAGTGGTAGGGGTTTGCCGGATGGTTGGCGAAGGCGTGGACGACGGTGCCGACAATGCTGTCGCGGCCCGCCTCTTCATCCCCCGCGACACCACGGGCCCGGAACCCGGCCAGAAGACCGGCCCAGACCACCCGGGGGCTGCGAGAGAGCGCGGCGCGCCGGGTCTCGAATGCGGCGAGGCCTTCCGCGTCCAGGAAGCCCGGCTCGATCAGGACGGCGCGGGAGACCGCTTCGGGGCGGTGGCCAAGATAGGCTGTGGCCAACATGGCGCCCCAGGAATGCCCGATCAGGACCACCGGGCCGCCGCCATGCGCCGCGATCAGCGCATCGAGGTCGTGGAGGTGGCCGGCGATGCCCAGCCGGTCCTCCGTCACCCGCTCCGACAGGCCCGCGCCGCGCTGGTCGTAGAAGAGAACGCGGTGGGTGCCGCCGAGCCCCGCGAGCGCCAGCAGCGAGCGGTGATCGCCCCCGGGCCCGCCATGCAGGACGAGAGCGAGCGGCGCGCCCGCCGCTCCGGCGATGTGGCCATGCAGCAGGACACCGTCTCCGTGGAGCCGTGGCAGGGTCGCATCGGTCGTCACCGTTTCCGGGATCCGTGGCGGCACCCGCGTGATCCACATCAGCGATGCGAAGGCCAGGACGCAGAGAACGAGAAGAGCGGCGATCAGCGCGAGCATGGGGCGCAGCATAGGGGTTGTCCTTGCGTGATGTCTCCGGACATTCTGCCGGTGCCGGTTCGGCAACGGCATGACCGGGCGCATCATGATCTTGACCCCGGAGGACAGCCGCATGTCCGATCGCACCATGGCCGCCGGTTTCGCGCGCGCGTTCCTCGATTATGCGGTTGCGGACGGGGCGCCGCGCGACGGCCTCTTGGCGGCCTCAGGCCTGACGGATGACGATCTGGTCGATCAGGACGCGCGCATCCCGGTCGCCGCCTATCAGGCGCTCATCGCCACCGGGATCGAGACGACGGGCGACACCTCGCTGCTTCTTCGTCATGTGCTGGAGACCCGGCTGGAGACAATGTCGATCGTCGGCCAGATCGTCCATGCCTCGACCTCCTTCCCGCACAGCCTGGGTCAGGTGAACCGCTAGGCGCGGCTGATGGCCGATGTGCCGATCCCCGGCGGCCGGGACCGGTTCGAACTGGTGCGGGAGGGCGCGGCGGTCTGGCTGGTGGACAACCGCCCCTGCGATGGCGGCTGGATCGCGACGGAGGCGAGCTTTGCCCGGTTCATCTCGGAATTCCGCCGCTCTGCCCCGGAACACCCGTTCGAGCAGGCGCTGGAAGTCACCTACGCGCCACCGCCCCACGCGAACCGTTACCCCGAACTGTTCCGCGTTCCGGTGACGTTCCGGGCGGCACGCAACGCGCTGCGGATCAATCCTGTCTGGCTGGACGAGGCCTTCGACGGCGGCAAGGACTACGTCTTCGGCGTCTTCACCCGCCATGCCGACGGCCTGTTGGAAGACCTTGCGACGAAGGACACGGTACGCTCCGCCGTCGAGGCGCGGATGCTCGCCGATCTGCATGAAGGCACGCTGTCGATGGACAACACCGCCCGGGATCTCGGCATGAGCCGACAGACGCTGTACCGCCGCCTGAGGGATGAGGGCGTCACTTTCGCAGAGGTCCACGATGACCTGCGCCGCCGAATGGCGATGGATTACCTCAGCGCGCGCAAGGTCTCGGTTGGCGAGACGGCCTACCTTCTGGGCTTTTCCGAGGCTTCGGCCTTCGTTCGGGCCTTCCGGCGCTGGACCGGCGTGAGCCCGACCGCCTGGCTCGCCGATTGATGCGCGGGGTCAATCCTCTGATCGCCAAGGTCATGCCGCGCCCGCGCGCAACCGGGTAGATCCTCCCTCGACGCGTTTGACAGTCGAAGGAGCCACCACGTGAAACCGATGCCGATTGCCCCGCTTTACCTGGCCACCCTCCTGGGCGCCTGCGCCGACATCGGCGCGGATGTAGACCCGATCCTCGACGGCCCGCCGAACGCGCAATTCCACAGCGACCTCGCCGCCTGCCGCAGCCTGGCGCGGAGCCAGCCGCAGCTGAACCACGAGACAATGGCCGCGGCCGCTATCGGCGCCGTGATCGGCGGTGTGCTGGGCGAGGTCGACGACGAAGGCGACGCGCCGGGCGGGGCCGTGGCCGGTGCGTTGGCGGGCGCCGCGGCCGGCGTATCCGATACGAGCGACACACGCGAAGCCATCGTGCTGAACTGTCTGCGCGGCCGCGGCCACGCGGTCGTGAACTGAGGGAGGGCGCAATGCATTCCATCCATACCCGCATGACCGGGCTGCACCACCTGCTGACCGGGGGACCGCGCCAGCCGTCAGTCATGGCGGGCCACCTGTCCGCCACGGCCCTTCCGGGGCGATGCCGGCCTGCCGCAGGGAAAGGCGCGCGCGTCGCGGCGATCCCGTCCGGCGCGGCTCTTTCGCCGGTTGTTGTGAGGGCTGGCCGATGACCCAGGCCCTCGCGTTCGCCTATGCCGGGCTTGCCATGTTGCCGGTGCTCATGCATCTGGCCAACGCCGCCGGCGCCCCGCTTGGCCGGCTGACGGTCGGCGGCCGTTTTCCCGGCCGTCTGCCGCCCGTCTGGCGGGCACTGGCGCTGGTTCAGGCCGCGCTGCTCGGCATCATGGCCGGTGCGGTGCTCGCCCGGGCCGGGCTTGGCGCCGCACCGCTGGCACCCCTGTTCTGGCCGGCTGTCGTGCTGACGCTTCTGTCCCTCGCCGCCAATGCCGCAAGCCCCTCGCGCCCGGAGCGGCTGCTCTGGACGCCAATTCTGTCCCTCATGGCCGTCGCCGCGCTTGGCGTCGGTCTTTCCTGATCACCGGGGTCGATCATGAACGTTCTCGTTGCCGGCGCGACCGGCTATCTCGGGCGCTTTCTCTGCGCCGAATACGCGCGGCGCGGGCACCATGTCACCGCGCTGGTCCGCAACACCGCCCGGGCCGAGGGCCTGGCCGATCTCTCGGTCGAGGCCGAGGCCACGCGACCCGAAACGCTGGCGGGTGTCATGGACGGCGTGGACCTCGTCGTCTCGTCGCTTGGGATCACCCGGCAGGCCGACGGGCCGGGTTACCGGGACGTCGATTTCCGGGCTAATCTGAACCTGCTGCGCGAGGCCGAGGCGGCCGGCGTGAAGCGCTTTGCCTACGTCCATGTCCTGAATGCCGAGGCCATGGCGGGCGTGCCGCTGGTCGATGCAAGGGCCGCCTTCGTGGACACGCTTCAGGCCGCCGACATGCCGGCGACGGTGATCGCGCCCACCGGTTACTTTTCCGACATGGGCAAGATCCTGGACATGGCCCGGCGCGGTCGCGTGTGGCTCTTCGGGGACGGCTCGCAGCGCCTCAATCCCATTCATGGCGAAGACCTTGCGGGGGCCATCGCCGACGCCACAGAGGCCGGACGCGGCTGGGTCGAGATCGGCGGCCCCGACGTCATGACCCAGGACGAGATCGCGGATGCCGCCTTCGCCGCGCTCGGGACCAGGCCGCGCATCACCCATCTGCCGGACGCTTTGCGTCGGGCCGCGCTTGCCGTCCTGCCGGTCCTGCCACGGCGCGTGAGCGGCCCCGCGCGCTTCTTCCTGACCGCCGCCGGGATGGACATGGTCGCGCCCCGTTTCGGGACGCGGCGCCTTGCCGACCACTTCGCAGCCCTCGCCGCCGAAGCGGCACGCCAACCGAAAGGAGCCCGCCCATGACCCTTCCCAAAGCCGGCGGCCTTGCCGCCCTGACGTGCGCGGCAACCTACCTCTTCGGCTTCGCCCTGCTCGTCACCGTGCTTGCCCCGCTAGGCCTTGGTACGAACGAGATCGACGCCACTGCGGTTGCGGCCTTCATCGCGGAGCGTCCGGGCATCATGATCGCCTGGAACACGCTGATCTACATCGTGAACGCATTGGCGCTTGCGGTCCTGGTCGTCGCGCTGCGCCAACAGATCGCGGTCTCGCGGCCCGACGCCGCCGCCCTGACCGGAGCGATCGGTCTGATCTGGGCCACCCTCGTCCTTGGCGCCGGGATGATCGCAAATGTCGCCGTCGAGCGGACCCACGCGCTTGCTGCCGACCCCGAGGCCGCGGCCTCGCTCTGGCGGACCCTGCACGCGGTCGAACTGGGCCTTGGCGGCGGCAACGAGATCGCCGGCGGCGCATGGATCCTGGCGGTCAGTCTCGCCGGGCTCGCGAGCTGCCTGTTCGGCCGCGTCACGGCCGGGATCGGCGCACTCAGCGGCGCCGCCGGGCTGGCGACCATCCTGCCGCCGCTGGGAGAGATCGCCGGCGCCGTCTTCGGCCTTGGCGCCATCGTCTGGTTCATCGCCGTCGGTGTCGCGCTTCTGCGCGGCAGCAGGGTGCACGTCAGATAGGAAACCTCCGCCTGACATCGCGTCGCAATCCGATCACGGCCGGTCTGACGACCACGCCCCCGGCGCACCCGGCGCGGCCATCGCCCTCGCAGCCGGAGACCGGACCGTCGTGGCCGCGATCGGCACCAGCGCCCGCTCGATCGCATCGGCATTCCACAGGCCGCTTTCATTCGCGATGTTCGAGACGGTCGCGCGGAAACCATGCGAGGTCATCTCGTCGGCACCGAACCCCATGCGGCGCAGCGCGGTGTTGAGGGTGTTCTCGCTCATCGGTCGCCGGGTCGAGACCAAGGACGGAAGGACGAAGGCCCCTGACCCGGTCAGGGCCGACAGATCCCGCAGGAGCGTCACCGCCTGCCCGGGCAATGGCACCCGGCGCGGGCGGCGCATCTTCATCCGCTCTGCGGGACGCGCGCTTGGGGGCATCCTGTTTCGAGCAAGGCCTCGATGCCCCCAACTCCGCCCCCACCCTGGGCGCATCTCCTCGGGTCTTGTCGGATCAACCCGGACAACGAGGCCATCGCAAAACCCCTGGATCACAGGGTTTTGCGGATGTCTTCGGAGTTGTTCGGAGAGAGAAGTGGTGCCGGTGAAGGGACTCGAACCCCCGACCCCATCATTACGAATGACGTGCTCTACCAGCTGAGCTACACCGGCACTTCCCTGCCGTCCCCGGCTGCGCCGCGGAAA
>Ga0180436_10005679_pt1 | contig 10985 bp, 7 predicted proteins | sample SS_ome_2_FD_132434 | JGI IMG/M metagenome (GOLD analysis project Ga0180436, IMG submission 132434) | Hypersaline lake sediment archaeal communities from the Salton Sea, California, USA - SS_3_S_2 metaG | ecosystem: Environmental > Aquatic > Non-marine Saline and Alkaline > Hypersaline > Sediment...
AACGGACTACTGCTGGTAACCCTGAAGGAAAAAGGCTTTCAGTCCGTTGAAGATCTTAAAGGTAAGCGGGTGGGCGTCTGGGGAGGAGAATTTAACTATCCGGTCCAGGCCCTTGACCGGGAACTTGGATTGGGACTCATTCTGGTCCAACAGGGATTCGAAATGTCAGAGCTATTGCACGAAGAGGTTGATGCCGCTCTTTGTATGAGTTTTAATGAAATGTTCAGCTTTGATGACCAGGGTGTTGATAGGGATTCGCTTAAAATTTTTCGTTTTGATGAGTTGGGTCTCCAGTTTCCAGAAGATGGTATCTATACCTCCCAGCGGGTAGCCCAGAAATATCCCCAAGTTTGCAAGGCCTTTGCAAAAGCATCCATGCAAGGCTGGCAATATACCGCCGCACATCCTGACGAGGCCTTGGATATCGTTATGAAACAGGCCAAACGCTCGCCATTTCCAACCACCCGGGAACACCAGGAACGGATGCTCACTGAAATCCTGCAAATGGTCACAGGCGGCGGCAGCGAAAACGGCGAACTCAAACAGTCTGATTTTAACAGTATATCCAGGTCGTTGGAAGCCATCGGACAAATTGACCAGGCGGTGGAATATAATCAATTCTACCGGCGTGATCTGGTAGCCTAATCCAGAAAATAAAATCGTGTCCTACGATTTTATTTTTTAAAAAAGATCAAACGAACCAAAAAAACGCCTAGTGCCAAAACGCCCACTAAGACTGAAAAGGCAATCCAAGTAACTTTATTCCCACCTTTAAGCAAATAATAGGGACTCCAGGATGCAGCCATCACATTGCGCCCCAATTGCTGCCTGTATTTTTCGGGAATGTTCGCAATGCCGTCACCATCTGTGTCTGCAAAGCTTCGAATATATGCCATGACACCCTGCCATTCCTTGAGCTCTTGTATGCCGGCAGCCTGACTGTCTGCATCGACGCGTACAGATTTGAGATCCGTTATCGGTTGCCCATGGCGATCTTTGGGTACGATATCGAGAATGTGCCAAGTAAAATCGCCCACAACCTTCAGGAAGGTGGCATTGTAAATGTCCGCCGCTACGCGCACCAGGTTGTTGTTTCCCGAAGAATAGTCCAGCGGCGTATAGCCATCTTCCTCGTTACCAATTTCTATATGCGTCACCCGGTCAAATATCATGCGGTTGGGATTGGTGATGATTCGGGCACCCGAAAACTGCAGAAAATAGTCGCTGCCTTTGAGGGGATAGATACTGGTTAAAATTTCAAAGGCTTTTTTCAATTCAGCCGGGTAAATGTAAAAAGCAACCAATGCATACCCCATTGTATCGGATTCATCAAAACCAATGCCCAGCGGAATCGCTCGGAATACATCGCTGACCGAAACTGCGCCATTCTTGTCGCCGGTGATGGGATCCCGAATTACGCCGTTAGAAATAAAAGCAACCTGGACCGGTTGCCGGCCGGCAGCCGGGTCTGAATCGGTTTGGTTGATATACCAGCGGATCGAATCCGCAATCAGATTGCCGAGATTGGATTCCCGCGTCTCGATACCCAGTTCAAATTCAGTTTGGGCCACCACCTGATCAAATCCGAGATTGAGCTCCGACAGAACCCGCCGTTCGATTTGGTCCCGAGCCGCCTGAATCTGCTCAATTATCTGGACGTCTCCGGGGATCTTGTCGTCGATTCGGATGGTTTGATACTGACGGGGCTTGGCTTTGCCATCATCCAGTGTGACATCCAGTACCCCCACCTGTTTGCTGTAGGCCCAAGCCTGGACAATCAGCGTATGGCCCACTTCCAAAATCTCGTCCAAACGCGTATGGGTATGACCACTGACGATAATATCGATGCCTGGGACTTCCCTGGCCAGGATTTCATCTTCCGAGTGCTCCGGATCGTCCGAAAGCCCGCTGTGTGACACACAAATTACCAGGTCAACATTTTCAATATTGCGCAACCGATCCACCGTGGACTTGGCGGTTTCGATGGGATCCTTGAATTCGACCGGCGATGCAAACGGCGCCACCTCAGCCGCATCCTTGCCCACCAGGCCGAAAATACCCATACGCAGACCATCCTGTTCCAAAATCGTGTAAGCCCTGATCAGGCCACGATCAAATGCCGTTTCTAAGCTATCGTCATCTTTATCGTCCGGATCAAAAGTCATGTTGGCGCACACGATCGTCGGGATTTGACCCTGTCTTTCGGCGGCCGTCAGGATACGCGCCAATCCATCCGGCTTTAAATCAAATTCATGATTGCCCAGAGCCACCGCGTCATAACCCATCTGTTTCAGCAGTCGCAGTTCAAATGCCTCTTCCCGGCTCAACATGTGAAACAGGGACCCCATCAAAAAATCACCGGCATCCAGAACAAGAACCGGATTTCCCCGGCTTTGCTTCACAGATTGAATAACCGTGGCAATTCGGGCCCATCCGCCCACCGTCTGATCGTCATCGGTTTTCTCCGGTGTATAATCCAGATTGGACGGTCCGGCCAACAGATGCGAATGCATGTCATTGGTGTGCACGATGGTCAACGCCGTCGGTTTGGCTTGAGCTGAGAAAACAGGAAATAGCAGCAGGATCATAACCAATGGAATAATATCGGTCTGTTTCATTTTTTCGCCCTTGGATTGCCTGTTTATGCAGTGGGGAATTCAAATTAAAAATAGTTACTTTAAACCATTTTTTCAGATCGTGTTTAGGTTTTACCGGTATTCCCGAAAAGTTGAAAGAAAATAGCGAACACAATTATCTGAACGATAAATCCGACGAGGCAAACAGCAACTGCCCGCCAGGTACTTTTATAGTCGAGAGCTTGCCTGACTGCAATGATCATAGCGACCAACATCCAAATGCCACAAACTAAATTGACAACATTCCCAATCATGGGGATTATTCCGAGAACACGCAGCGTTCCCGGAGAACTGGAAAACCCGATGGTTCGAAGCAACTCCCCAATATCCGCTTTGGTTTGCGGTTCGGCTAATAATTTGGTTCCGATGGCATATGTCAAGTATGCCCAAATAAACCAACCCACCAGGGCTCCGATCGTTCCAAAAACGAGACCCTTTATCCCGATGGTACCCATAGCCCCGATTCCCGAGGCAACACTAGAAAGAATGACAACGGTCATGGCCTGGCTTGTGGCATTTTTATCGGCTTCAACCTCTTCGTATAGACTGACGTCCAGCTTGGCTGCCCGCATCATGCGGTCTGTGAGTGATGGCATACGTACCTCCTTGTATAACGCTGAGTGCCGTTGATCGTATTGAATTTTCCAGTTGTTGATGTCAGCATCGGATTCTCTGTCAGGCTATTGGACGGTTCCCTTCAAACCAATCTCTTCGGCAACAGTGCGCATCCCCGCGATGGTTTCGGTGATCAGCTCGCCAATTTCCATATCGAGCATTTCCGCCCCCTTGGCGATGATCTCCCGGTCGACACCGGCGGCAAAATGTTTGCTCTTCCATTTCTTTTTCACCGATTTGGCTTTCATGTCCAGTACGCTTTTGGAGGGACGCACCAGGGCCGTGGCGGTAATCAAACCCGTTAATTCGTCGGTGGCATACAGCACTTTTTCCAGAAGAGATTCGGGTTTTACATCGGTGCAAATCCCCCAGCCATGGCTGAGCACGGCCCGCACGTATTCTTCAGGAAATTGGTTCTCTGCCAGTATGCTGCGCGCCATCTGGCAATGTGAATCCGGATACATTTCATAGTCAATGTCGTGGACCAGGCCGATAATGCCCCATTTCTCCACATCTTCGCCATGTTTCGCCGCGAAGTGACGCATGACAGCTTCTACGGATAAGGCATGCGTGATGAGGCTTTCGGATTTGTTGTACTTTTTTAGTAGCGCAAATGCTTCGTTTCGCGTCGGTATGGTCATGATCGTTTCTCCTCAACATCTCGGAACGTAGTTCTGACACCCATCATAGTAATAGAATATATGGCACACCACAACCTATTCAGACAATTACTTTATTGAATTTGTTTGCGTTAGCGAAACTGTCATAAGTATATTCTAAAACAAAAGCCAGCGTTTATGCGCTACAGATATTTTGACAAGGGCGATAGAAACTTTAAAGGAAATATCCGGAGGGGTTGATGTCAATATGTTGTCGGCATGGTTGGTAGGGCTGATGCCCGAAATCAACTCTGCGTATTTTGCGCGCCGGCGCTGTCCGGATCGCTTTCGATACGAAATCCGAGCATCTGTTTAAGTGTCACCGAGTTAAAGATGCTGTGATCTTCGGTATAACCGGCCTTTCTGAGTAAGGCCTCCCGGCTCGATTTTAGAATCGCATAGTCTTTCATGTGCACCTGGTAACTGAAATCGTCGAAACAGGTTCAGACCGAATGTGTCTGGCCAGCAAATGAAACGGCCATATCGTTATCAGTTATCAGTCAGATATATGCAAAAACCATGCAAAGCCAATATATTGTGGCCACGCCTTAAATCTCTATGATATATTGATTTTTTCAGGACCTTCCTGCCAATAGGCTAACTTTATTTTCACAATGTTATGAAAAAAATGTCATAGTTCGATACATATTCTAATTCTTGGTTTTAGACTTTTGCCGATCACTCGGGCCCTTGATCCCTAATTTCCTACCCCCCCGCAATCATCGGAATCAAGCGGATCTCGGCATTGTCCGGAATCATATATTTCTTAAATACAGGCCGGGACACATAGCGGCCGTTCACCTTGATAACCGCATACTGATGTCCATCCGGAACCAGCGCCAGCAAATCCGCCACGGTCATGCCGTCTCGCCAAGGCAGGTGATCATCGTCCAACCTGATCACTCGGTCACTCCGTTCTGCGCCAAAAGTTCGACAACATCCGGGAAGTCAATGCCCAGACGTTTGACTGTCTTGAGGGTCGGAATGCCATCGGGCGACCAACCACGCCTGGCATACACGGCATCTTTGAGCGTTTCGTATTTCTCCTCCCGCAGCTTGCGCAGCGTCGCAACCTTTTCCGCAGTCGATTTCCCCTCGATATCCACCCCGTGCTCGTCTGTCAGCTGGCCATCATAGCGTTCCTGGCGGGATTCATATTCTTCCTCGGTAACCGGCCCCATGGCCCGATAGGGAATCACATCCTGGGATCGCTTGCCGAAACCCATTTTCAGATTGAAAATACGCTGGAAATTGTAAACCTTTTCGCTGATGGCTATCAAGTCGTCCGGTTTTGCCTTGCGACCGGTCACGGCACTGAAATACTGGGCATACCAGCTTACATGTTTCATGACCTTGGCGGGCTCTTCGGTATCCTTATTGTCTTCGGGCACAATATCGTTCCAGGGCAGTTTGCACAGACCGCAAAGGCTAAACCAGGTGCGAAACATGGGAAACCAATGCAAGGCCTCGGCTTTTTGTTCAAAGGTGGGCATGTAATTATGAACCATATCCAGAAAGATAAGCCAGGCTTCATCATGTTGCGGCCCCTTGAGCGCCATCCCATAACCACCCTGCTGGGCTAACGATTCCTTGGTCATGTATTCGGAGAACTCCAGCCCTTTGGATTCCATACCGATATCATTGAGAAAAGCTGCGTCGGCATGATACCTGGACACAAATTCAGACTTCATTTTGCGGACCCCCTGGCCGACAATGGCACCGAAACCTTCGCCGCGTCCCATTTGGTGCACCAGTTCCAGGGCCGCGTCCCGGTTTCCGAATTTAATATCCATCCCGCCGGTATGGGTTTTATCGATCACACCATTTTCAAAACATTCCATGACAAAGCCGATACTGGTTCCCACCGAAATGGTATCCATACCATAGGCATCACAATAGAAGTTAAGCTCGGCAATGGTAAAGGGATCGAATATGCCCAGGTTGGAACCGCAACCGGCGATGGTTTCGTACTCGGGCCCATCCACGAAAACGGTCTGGCCCTTGTAGGGGCCGGTCAACGGAATAAAATTTTTGATACCATGCGAACAGGCCACCGTGCAGCCCATCCAGCATCCGTCAAATCCGGGATCAAAAATATCTTTGTAGGCCTCCTTACCGATGAGACCGGCCATTTTATGTTGCCCGAACTTAAAATTGTGGGTAGGCAGCAGGTCAAAATCATTCATAATCGGAACCAGATGGGTTGTGCCGACTTTAGCCATTTCATTCTGCTTGGGGTCCAAGGTGACAATTTCCTTGGAATAGCATTTGGCTACTGTTTTCAAGGTATCCTTATCGGCCGGCCGGTTACCGTCCATGGTGACGTTTTCCCATCGAGCCACGATAGCTTTGACGTTTTTGTGTGCGAAAACGGTGCCCAAACCGCCCCGGCCGGCCTGTTTATAGCGCACATGTTTCCGCTTGGGATCATACCAGGTAAAGTTGAGACAGCCCATCAGGGTGTGTTTGGCACCGGACCCCGTGGAAACCACCGAGACCCCCCGGGGCTTGTCTCCCCCAAAATGACGGGACAACATGGTCGACGTTCCGTAGGAATCTGCCGGCAAATCCTTTGCTTCATAAATGCTTACTTTTTCAGAGACACCATCGATGTAAATGACCACCTCCGTGTCAGCATTGCCCTGGATCTCCATGGCGTCAAATCCGGAAAATTTCAGGTAGGGGCCAAAATAGCCGCCCACGTTGGAATCGATGACACTGCCGGTCAGGGGCGACAGGGCTGTCACGATACTTTTTCCCGATCCGGGATAGGAAGGTGTGCCGCCCATGGGACCGGATGCGATGCAGATGGTGTTCTCCGGATCTTGCCATCCTGTCTCGGCACTGACAGCCTGCCAGAGCAGCCACAAGTCAAATCCCTTGCCACCCACAAATGTCCGCTTCATCTCCTCGGAGACCGGCTTGATGGCCATATCTGCATTAGATACATTCACATGGAGGGTCTGGTTGGCATAGCCCCGATCGATCTCTGGTCTTTTGTATTCCAGGGTTTTGATCTGATTCAAATTTAGCGCTTTCATATGTCCTTCCTCTTCTCGTTGTTGTCAGAATTACATCTGTTTCGTGCAGGTGACCCTTACTTTGAACGGGTATCGGTTTTATATTTTAGCTTTAAATATTCCCTTTAAACCTGCCACGGTATCCAATGTCAAGCTCAACAATGCCGGAATTAAAAATATTGTAAACACTGTGGATATCAAGATCCCCCCGATCACGACACTGCCCAAACCGCGATAAAATTCCGACCCGGCACCGGGGGAGAGCACCAGAGGCGTCATGGCGCACACGGTGGTGATGCTGCTCATGTATATGGGACGGATACGCGACCGAACCGACTCGGTAATGGCCTCCCGGGCCGCCATGCCGGCATTGCGCATGTTGTTAAGGGTCTGGTGAACAATCAAGATTGCATTGTTAACCACAATACCCACCAGAATCACAAAACCCAGCATGGTGATGATGTCCAGTGGCTGGTGGATCACAAATCGATTGAGCAAGAAAAGACCCACAAAGCCACCGGCCGCGGCCAGCGGAACGCTGAACATGATGATCAAAGGATACAGAAAATTTTCAAACAAAGCCGCCATCAGCAGATAACTGATAACCACCGCCAGCAAAAAATTCCATATCAATGCCTCACGGGTTCGGGTGAGATTATCAGCAGTACCGGCCAGGTGGATGCGGTAGCCGCCGTCCAAAACGCCTTTGGCCTTCAAAGGCTCGATAATCTCTTTTTCGATGCGTTGGGTAGCTGTTTCCAGTGCAATCGACACCGGTGGGATAATCTGTATGGTGATGGCCCGCTCCCCATGCAGGTGGTTGATCTGACTGGGGCCCTCGGTCAAACGGATGTCAGCCACCGAGGACAGGACAACCCGTTCACCGGTGGGCGATATCAGGGGCAGATTCAGCAGGTCCTGGGTTTTGGAAATACGACCGGTTTCAGTTTTGACGGTGAGATCGATCTCCTCTCCCAAAAATCGATAACCGCTGGCCCGGGTGCCATCCACCAGCACATTGACCGTGGTGCCCAGGTCCGCGGTGGTCAAGCCCAAACGGGTCAGTCGGTCCCGATCCGGAATCACCTGCATTTCAGGGCTGCCCAGATCGAGGCTGGGTATGGGCCGAATCTGAGATCCCGGCAGCAGCTGCATGGCGGTCCCGAAGATCTGTTTGCCCAGGGCGATTAACTGAACCAGGTCGGGTCCGGTGATTTCCACCTCGATGGAGCGACTTTTGCCAATACCCCTGGCGAATAATCCGGGTTGCTGGACCACGGCAATCATGCCGGGGATTTTTCGTAAGGCACCGTAGACATAGGGTAACAACTCGCGGGTCCGTTCCTGGATCTTGGAGTTGATGCCCATAAATGCCTGCTGCCCGAAGGCGACAAAAAAGAAACTGTCGATGGGCGGCAAGCCTAATCGCTCAGCGGTCTGGCTTTTCTTATCATGTTCGATTAAAGGCAGAATATCTTTTTCAACCACGCTTGCGATGCGCTGCATCTCCTGTCTATTATAGCCCGGCGGCGGGATTAAAATACCGAACAGCATCTCACGGTTGCCTTGCGGCAGGTACTCTGTTTTGGGTATCAGTCCGTATGCAAAACTCAGCGATAAGGTTGTCAGCACCACCGCCACCAAAATCCGGACCGTCACATACCCGCACATCCAATGAATAAAGCGGGTGATCAGCGTGACAAAGCCCCCGGCCAGTCCTTTGATGCTGAAACCTGAGACCTGTTTCGGGTTCGGATTGTTCACGCGACCCAAAATTTTCGCCGCAAGCGTGGGAATACCGGTGATGGATACCATCAAGCTCAATAAAACCGCACTGCTGATGGCAATGGCGATATCACGAAAAAGCTGGCCGGCCTCTTCAGCCACAAATACAATCGGTAAAAACACGGCGACCGTGGTCAACGTACTGGCAAATACAGCCCCCCACACTTCTACGGTACCGTCATAAGCGGCTTGAATGCGCGATTTGCCCATCTCGCGGTGGCGAAAAATATTTTCAAACACCACAATGGAATTGTCCACCACCATGCCGATGGCAAAACTAAGGCCCGCCAGGCTAACCACGTTAATATTGCGTCCCAGCAAGGTCATAATGAGGAAGGTGGCAATAATACTGATGGGTATGGCCAGGGCGACAATCACGGTACTGGAAAAATTACGCAGAAAAAGAACCAAAACGATCACGGCCAGGAAACCTCCCAATAAATGTTCTGCCGAACCAGATTGATGGCGCTATAGATATAGCGGGTTTCATCATAAACCTGACGGATCATAAGCTTGCGTTCCTTCAGGATGCCGCTATTGAGATCCGTTAACACCGACTTCAACCGATTCATAATAACCAGCACATTGGATCCGGGTTCGCGGACCATATTCATAACCAATTTGGGTGCACCCTCATGGCGCACAACCACATCCAATTCCTCAAAGCCCAACCGGACCTGGGCAACATCGCCAATCTTTACGGGAATGCCATTGACACGCCGAATAATCACGTTTTCCACATCCTGGGTGGTTCTGAATTCCCCCACGGTGCGGGTGACATACCGGCGTTTGCCCTCATCAAAACTGCCGGCGCTCACATTTCTGTTCTCAATATCCAGGGCCCGCAGGAGTTCGGGAATGGTGATTTTGCGGGCGGCCAGTGCGGCCGTATCGATGCTAACTGTCAGCTCCCGTTCCTGGCCACCATACACGTTGACAGCAGCAACATTGTCGATTCTCTCCAGATAGGGTTTGATATGATCGTTGATAAAATCATACTCCTGGCTGAGGTTGCCGTTGTACCCCGCAATAGCCTGTACCACCATCCAGGCAATGGCCTGTTCCCGGCGACCGCCGGACTTGATCAGGGGCTTGTCCGCTCCGGCCGGATAACGCCGAACCTGGTCCAGTTTCTTGGAAACCCGCAGCAACGCGTCGTCCGAATCGGTGCCAATCTGAAACATGAGATGGATGTAGGCATAGCCATCCCGACTTTCGCTTTCCATACTGTCCAGACCTTCAAGGTTTTTCAATTCCTCCTCTTGAACGTCGATGATTTCACGCTCCACCTCCTGCGGACTGGCACCGGTCCACTGGGTTTCAATGGACACCTCAGGCAAATCCACATTGGGTGTCAACTGGATCGGAATCCGAAAAAGCGAAATGCTCCCAAATAGAACCAGTAAAATGGCACCCACCATAACAGTTACCGGTCTCTTGATGCTGGTGTCTACCAATTTCATCAGTCCACCACCTTGACAAGCTGGCCGGGTCGCAGACGTTCATTGCCACGGATGACGACCTGCTGCCCGGGTTTCAGATCCCCTTTTACCGCGGCATCATTATCATGATACCCGATCACGTCGATGGAAACGGGTGTGACCGTATCATTTGCAACGACATAGACCAGACGTTGGTTGCCGGCGGTGACAATGGCATCTTTGGGTAGCAACATTAGCGTCCGTTTTGCACCCACGCGAAAGGAGACCCGAGCGGCCATACCACTCTTGATCCGCTGCTCTGGATTGGGTACCCGTATGTGAATGGAAAATGTGCGCGCATTGGGGTCGCCCTTGGGGGGCATCGCATAAACGTTGGCGCGTACCGGCTTTTGGTCCAAACTGTCAATAGTCACGCGGGCAATACTAGCGGCGTTGATGCTAACAGCATGGATTTCGGGGACATCCACCTTGATGAGAATCCGGCTCATATCCACCAGGGTTACCACCGGTCCACCGGTAGGAACCCACTGTCCCACCTGGGTATGCTCTGCGGCCACATAGCCGCTATAAGGGGCCAGAACCTCCTTTTGGGATATTTCGTATGCCAGTTGATCAATATCGGCTTGATGCATTAACAACTCGTTTTTGAGCACACTGTGATTTTGATATGCTTCATCATATTGTTTGGTCGATATGCTGTTGGTGCGCTTCAGGCTGTCAACCCGCTGTAGCTCTTTTTCAGCCAGTATGAGCCTGGATTGGGTCGCAGCATAGGCGGCTTGAGCTCTTTTTTGCCGCAATCGCAAACCTTGCGAACCAAGCAGGGCC
>Ga0180436_10005682_pt1 | contig 10982 bp, 11 predicted proteins | sample SS_ome_2_FD_132434 | JGI IMG/M metagenome (GOLD analysis project Ga0180436, IMG submission 132434) | Hypersaline lake sediment archaeal communities from the Salton Sea, California, USA - SS_3_S_2 metaG | ecosystem: Environmental > Aquatic > Non-marine Saline and Alkaline > Hypersaline >...
CCGGGCCGTGGCCGGCGACGCGGCCAGGCAGAGGGCCAGTGCCAGCGCCGCCCGGCGCATCAGATCTGCTTTTCCGGCATCCGCACGACGAGGCCGTCCAACTCGGGCGTGACCTTGATCTGGCAGGTCAGGCGCGACCGGGCCGGATCGGGTTCATAGGCGAAATCGAGCATGTCGGCCTCCATCGGGTCGCGGGGCGGAAGTTTTTCCACCCAGGCGGGATCGACATAGACATGGCAGGTGGAACAGGCGCAGGCACCGCCGCAATCGGCCTCGATGCCGGGGATGCCGTTGTCGCGCGCGCCCTCCATCACCGTCAGGCCGTTGGGCACCTCGACGACATGTTCCTTACCGCCGAATTCCACATAGGTGATCTTTGCCATGATCGTCCTTCCCGAGTTGGTCCGCGCATCCACATAGGGGATACGAACCGGATTCGCCAGAGCCGCCGGCGCTTGGCGCGGCACGGCATATGTTCTATCTATGTTCCCATGACGATCCATCCGGTTCCCGCCCCGTCCGCCCCTTGGCCGCGCCCGCCCGCCGCCGTGCCGCATGGCCGGCTGGACGCGGTGCCGGCGGGGGCGCGGGTGACGGTGGCGGGGCTGGTCCTGGTGCGGCAGCGGCCGGGCACCGCCAAGGGCGTGATCTTCATCACGCTGGAGGACGAGACCGGGGTGGCCAATGTCGTGGTCTGGGCCAAGGTCTACGAACGGTTCCGCCGCGCGGTGATCGCCGGGCGGCTTTTGCGCGTGACCGGGCGGCTGCAGCGCGAGGCCGGCGTGGCGCATGTCGTGGCCGAGCGGGTCGAGGATGTCTCGCACCTGCTCGACCTTCTGTTGCGGCCGGGTTTCGCGCCCGACGGCACGCGGGCCGCCGACCAACCCTGACAAGTGTTCCGGTCCTCTTGCACCATCCGCCGGTTCCGGGCCTGATGCCGCACGACAGGAGCCATTGCCATGTTGCCCGCCCTGACCGTTCTTTCCGCCGCCGCCCTCGCGGTCAGCCATGCCGGTACCCACCTGCCGGCGGGCGATGCGCTGGCTGCCGGCCGGTTGCAGCTGGCGCTGGTCACCTTCGCCCTGGGGCTAGCCACGCTGCTGCGAAAGCGGCGCGCGGCCGGTCGCCTGTTGGGGGCCGCGACCATGGCCGGGGCGCTGATTTCGGGCCTTGGTGCCGCACAGGTCTTTCTGCCCGACGGGACCGCAGCCGCGCGGGCCGATGCGGCCGGGTTCCGGATCTATCAGAAGAACCTGCTCAGCCATGCCTGGCCCCGCCGGCCGCTGGCCGAGGCGATCGTGGCCTCGGGCGCCGAGATCGTGACGCTGCAGGAAGTGTCGGACCACAATCGCGGCTTCATGGGCACGCTCTGGCAGGCCTATGCCACGCAACTGGTCTGCGAAACCGCGCATCGGGGCGCGATCGCGGTTCTGTCGCACTGGCGTGCGGTGCCGGGCAGCGCGGAATGCGGGTCGGGCTATGCGCTGATGCAACTCGCGCCGCCCGACCATGCGCCGTTCTGGGTCGTCGCGGTACATCTGCGCTGGCCCTGGCCGGCGGACCAGCAGCATCCGCAATCGCGGGCCATGGCGGCCCGCATCGCGGCACTCGACGGGCCGGTCGTGCTGTCGGGCGATTTCAACATGCAGCCCTGGGGCGCCTCGGTCCGTCGCATCGCGCGCGCGGCGCGGGCGCACCTGGCGCGGCCCGCCTTCGTGACCTTCACCGAGCCGTCACCGCTGCTGCTTCTGTCGATCGACCATGTGTTCCTGCCCGAGGGGTGGACCGGAACGGCCGAGGCGCAGCCTCTGATGGGGTCCGACCACCTCGGCCTTCTGGTTGGCGTGGTACGGCCCGGCCGGGGACCGGGCCGGAACCCGCGGCGGATCACTCCACCGACAGCGCGACGAAGCGCGGCTCGCCGGCGCGGCGGACAAGCAGGAGAAGCGATTTGCGCCCCGCATCCTGCGCCTCTTCGATCCGGTCTTCCAGGTCGCCGGGCTGGGCGACCTTCTGCTGGCCGGCCTCGGTGATGACGTCGCCTGCGCGCAAGCCCTTTTCGTAAGCTTCGCTGGTCTCGTCGATACCCTTGACGACAAGGCCGGTGGCACCGGCGGCAAGGCCCAGCGTCTCGGCCTCCTCGTCGGTGATCGCGGTCAGGACCATGCCCAGGATCTCGGCCTCGGAAGGTTCGGCCGGCGCCGCCGCCGGCACCGACTCGCCCTCGGCCGTTTCGCGGCGGCCAAGCGTGACGGTAAGCGTCTGTTCCTCGCCCTCGCGCAGTACCACGACTTCGACGGCCTTGCCGACGGCGGTGTCGGCCACGCGGCGCACCAGTTCGCGGGTATCGTCGACCGTGGCGCCGTCGAACGAGACGATCACGTCGCCCGCCTTCACGCCGCCTTCGGCCGCCGGGCCGGGCGGCACGTCGGTGACCAGGGCGCCCTTGGCTTCTTGCAGCGCCATCGCTTCGGCCACGTCGTCGGTCACGTCCTGGATGCGCACGCCCAGCCAGCCGCGACGGGTCTCGCCGAATTCCTGCAACTGGTCGACGACCTTGGTCACGACGTTCGACGCCATCGAGAAGCCGATGCCGATCGATCCGCCGGTGGGCGACAGGATGGCGGTGTTCACGCCGATCACCTCGCCATCCATGTTGAACAGCGGGCCGCCGGAATTGCCGCGGTTGATGGCCGCGTCGGTCTGGATGTAATCGTCATAGGTGCCCGACAGCGCCCGGCCGCGGGCCGAGACGATCCCGGCCGAGACCGAGAACCCCTGCCCCAGCGGGTTGCCGATGGCTATCACCCAGTCGCCCACGCGCATCGCGTCGCTGTCGCCGAAGGGCACGTAAGGCAGCGGTTCGTCGCTGTCGATCTTCAGAAGCGCGATGTCGGTCTTGGGGTCGGTGCCGACCAGTTCGGCATCAAGCCGCTGGCCCGAGAAGAACTCCACCTCGATCTCGTCGGCGCCGTCGATGACGTGGTTGTTGGTCACGATGTAGCCGTCGGGCGAAATCACGAAGCCCGAACCCAGCGCATTCGACCGGCGCGGCGCGCGCTCGCCCGGGCCGTTGCGGTTCTGGAAATCGCGGAAGAAATCCTCGAAGGGCGAGCCTTCGGGCACCATGGGTCCGCCGCCCAGCGGGCCGGCGACCGTGGTCGTCGTGGTGATGTTGACCACCGCGTCGCTGAGGCGTTCGGCAAGGTCGGCGAAACTGTCGGGGGCGCGGGCGTCGGCACTGCCGGCCTGGCCAAGCGCCAGGGCCAGCGCCATCGCCGCGGCCAGCGCCAGGCGCATCAGCCCGCGCGGGGCCCCGGCCTGCGGCACGGCAAGAACGCGTGCTTGAGACGTCATTGCATTCTCCTCTTGCTTGCCCGCGCCGAACGCGGGCCATCGGCGCCGAATGTCTGCCTCCGCGACCGGGGCTTCAAGACACGGGGCCGTCGCGCCGCGTCACATGGGCGTGACGCGTCCGCCCGGCCCAACTCAATCAGAGCCCGAGAGACCGGGCAAGCGCGATCGCCGCAACGCCCAGCGTCACCGCGATCAGCCCGATCATCCGGCGTGCCTCGACCGGGATACGGCGCAGAAGCTCCAGCACATCCTCGATGCGCGAAGGGGCCAGCGCAAGCGCCAGCCCCTCCACCACCAAGACCATTCCAAGACCGAAGACGATCAGGGACATGCCGTTGCCGGTCAGCGACCCGTGTCGCTTTTCAGATACTCGAAGAACTCGCTGTCCGGCGCCATCACGATCGACGAATTGTTGCCCCGCAGCGCGCGTTCGTACGAGGTGAGCGACCGGGTGAAGGCGAAGAATTCCGGATCCCTTCCGAAGGCCTCGGCATAGATCGCGTTGCGCTCGGCATCGGCCTCACCGCGGATCACCTCGGCCTCGCGACGGGCATCCGAGGTCAGTTCCACCACCGTCCGGTCGGCGCTGGCGCGGACGCGCTGCGCGGCCTCGTTACCGCGGGCGATCTCGTCGGCGGCCTCGCGTTCCCGCTCGGCGCGCATCCGCGCGAACGTGGCGGCAAGGTTCTGTTCCGGCAGGTCTGTCCGTGTCAGCCGCACGTCGATCACGTCGATGCCCAGCGCCAGGGCCTGGCGCCGCGCGATGTCGCGAATGCGGTTCATCAGCGGCGTCCGGTCGTCCGACAGGACCGTGGTCGACGGGACCGAGCCCAGAACCTCGCGGATCGCGGCGTTGAGGATGCTGTTCAGACGGCCCTGCGCGGCCCGCAGCCCCTCGGCGCCGACGGCTTCGCGGAAGTCCACGACATCCTCGATCCGCCAGCGGGCAAAGGCATCGACGACAAGGCGCCGGTCATCGAGCGGCGTGACCTCGAGCGTCTGGGTCTGCAGCGCGAGGATCCGGTCGTCATAGCGCACGACATCCTGGATCAGCGGCAGCTTGAAGGCCAGGCCGGGATCTTCCTTGACGGATTTCACCTGGCCGAATTGCAGCACCAGCGCCTTTTCGCGCTCGTCCACGATGAAGACCGACGACAGGCCCAGTGCGACCAGGATGACGACGATCGGCAGAAAAATGGTCGAACGGCTCATCAGTTGGCCTCCCCGGTGCGACGCAGTTCGTTCAGCGGCAGATAGGGCACCACGCCGGTTCCGGCGGCAGCTTCGCCACCGACGCCGTCAAGGATCACCTTGTCCATGTCGCCAAGCACCTTTTCCATCGTTTCCAGATACATACGGCGCCGGGTCACCTCGGGCGCCTTCACGTATTCCTCGTAGACGGCTTCGAAGCGGCTTGCCTCACCCTGGGCGTTGTTGACCACCTCGGCGCGATAGGCTTCGGCCTCTTCCAGAAGCTGCGCGGCCTGGCCGCGGGCTTCGGCCACGACGCGGTTCGCGTAGGCATCGGCCTCTTTTTCCAGACGGTCGCGTTCCTGCTGGGCCGCCTGCACTTCGCGGAAGCTGTCGATCACCTCGCGCGGCGGGTCGGCGCGGTCGAAGTTGACGCGGATCACGCGGATGCCGGATTCGTAGCTGTCCAGCGTCTGCTGGACCAGCGCCAGAACGTCCGCGGCGATCACGCCCCGGTCGCGGTTGAGAACCGGCGCCAGTTCCGACCGCGCGATGATGTCGCGCATCGCCGATTCCGACACCGCCCTGATCGTGTCGGCCGGATCGGCCAGGTTGAACAGGAAATCGTCGGGATCGGAAATGTTCCAGACCACCTGGAACTCGATATCCACGATGTTCTGGTCGCGCGTCAGCATCAGGCCGCTTTCGCCCGCACCCGACCGGCTGAAGCCGATATCGGTGGTCCGTTCGCCCGTGACCTGCACGATCTCGGCGGTCATCACCGGCCAGGGCGCGAAGTTCAGGCCCGGCTGGCCGATGCCGGCGAAACTGCCGAACATCAGTTCGACCGACCGTTCCTCGGGCTTGACGGTGTAGAAGCTGGCATAGGCCCAAAGCGCCGCTGCCGCCAGCGCCGCCAGCCCGAACGTGCCGCGCGACAGGCCCGGCCCGCCACCGCCACGGCCGCCCTGACCGCCGCCGCCGTTGTTACCACGACCGCCGCGCCCGCCCATCAGCACGCGCAGCTGTTCCTGCCCCTTCTTCACGATCTCGTCGATCTCGGGGATCTGCGGGCCGTCATTCGGGCGACGCGGACCGCGCTGGTCGTCGTCATCGTCGCCGCGTCCACCGCCACCGCCGCCCCAGGGGCCACCACTTCCTGCCATGTGCACTTCCATCCGTTGTTTGGTCATGTCGATCGGCCTGCCTTGCGACTTGGGCATCCCAGGCCGAAAATCAAGCGCTTCGCACCGGTTTGCGCATCGTCACCAGTTCTTCGCCCATCGTGGGATGCACCGCCACCGTGCGGTCGAAATCTTCCTTGGTCGCCCCCATCCTTACTGCGATGGCGGCCAGTTGGATCATCTCGCCCGCCTCGGGTGCGACGATGTGGCAACCCAGCACCCGACGCGTTTCGGCATCGACGACGAGTTTCATCATCACCCGGTCGCCGCGCCCGGCGAAAAGCGAACGCATCGGCCGGAACGACGCGCAATAGACGTCGATCGGGCCGCGGTCGCGCGCCTGTTCCTCGGTCAGGCCGACCGTGCCCAGTTCCGGCTGGGTGAAAACGGCCGAGGCGACGCAATCGTGATCCATCTTGCGCTTCTGGCCGCCGAAAACCGTGTCGGCGAAGGCATGGCCCTCGCGGATCGCCACCGGCGTCAGGTTGATCCGGTCGGTCACGTCGCCCACCGCGTAGATCGAGGGCACGCCGGTCTGGGACCATTCGTCCACCACGATCTCGCCGCGCCGGCCCAATGTGACGCCCGCATCCTCCAGGCCCAGCCCCTCGGTATTGGGCACCCGTCCGGTGGCATAGACCACCGCGTCGAACATCTCTTCGCGCCCGGTCGAGGCGCGCACGCGCAGGCCGTCTTCCTCCTTGCGGATCCAGGCGACCTCGGTACCCACATGCAGGTCGATCCCGCTTTCGTGCATCCGCTCGGCCACCAGGCCGCGGGCCTCGTCGTCGAAGCCGCGCAGCACCTGCGCGCCGCGGTAATATTGCGTCGTCCGCACGCCCAGCCCGTTCAGGATGCAGGCGAATTCGCAGGCGATGAAGCCGCCGCCGACGATCAGGACCCGGCCGGGCAGGGAGTCGAGCTTGAAGATGTCGTTCGAGGTCAGGACATGCTCGGCCCCCTCGAATTCCGGCACGAAGGGGCGGCCCCCGGTGGCTACGAGGATGTGTTTCGCGCTGATCCGCGTGCCGTCCTCCAGCCGCACGCTATGCGCATCCTCGATCACCGCGCGCTGGTCGTGGACGGTGACCCCGGCATTCGACAACCCGCCCCGATACGCCGCCTCCAGTCGGTCGAGTTCGGCGTCGAGTTTTTCGCGGAACGCCGTCCAGTCGAAATCGCCGCGCGTCACCTGCCAGCCATAGGCGGCGGCATCCGCCACCTGTTCGGGATAGGACGAGGCGAAGACCATCAGTTTCTTGGGCACGCAGCCGCGGATCACGCAGGTGCCGCCCATCCGGTATTCTTCGGCCAAGGTCACGCGGGCGCCATGTTCGCCCGCCGCGATACGCGCCGCGCGCACCCCGCCGGACCCGCCGCCGATGACGAAAAGGTCGGTGTCGAACTTCGGCATGGTCAGGCCCCCGAGCCGGCGAGAAAGCCCGCGCCCCCCCGTTCCAATTGCGGCGAACCGTCCGGTGCCTCGTAGACCTCGTCGGTGCCGTCGGCATTGCCGATCACCAGCCGGTCGCAGATATCCACGAACAATCCGTTCTCCACCACGCCCGGCACCTGGTTCAGCACCAGCGCCAGTTGCCGCGGGTTGCCGATCCGGCCCAAGTGCAGGTCTATGACGAAATTGCCCTCGTCCGTCAGGAAGGGTTCACCCCCGTTCATCCGCCGCGACGACGTCCGGTCATCGACGTCGAGCGCCACCAGCGCCTCTTCGACCAGCGCCTGCGTGGTCTGCCAGCCGAAGCGGATCACCTCGACCGGCAGGGGAAAGGCGCCCAGCGCCTCCACCCGCTTGGCCGCATCGGCGATGATCACGACCTGGTCCGAGGCGGTGGCGACGATCTTCTCGATCAGATGCGCCCCGCCGCCGCCCTTGATCAGCGCAAGGTCCGGGTCGACCTCGTCGGCGCCGTCGATCGTCATGTCCAGCCAACGCGCCTCGTCCAGCGACACGACTTTCAGGCCCAGCCCCTCGGCCAGGTCCGCCGTGCGTTTCGAGGTGGGCACACAGGTCAGCCGCAAGCCCTCGGCCTTCACCCGTTCGGCAACGGCACGGACCATGAAGGCGGCCGTCGACCCGGTGCCCAGGCCAAGCTTCATTCCGTCTTCCACGAACTCGACCGCGCGGCGCGCGGCCGCATGCTTGGCCCTGTCGGCGGGTGACATTTCCGCGGCCATGCTTTCCCCCTGTCGTGACATCGCATCCTTATAGGAAAGAAGGCGCCGGCACGCGAGGGTCAATTGCGCGACCTCCAAACACGGCGCCAACGCCGATTCGAGCGCCGCGCCGGGGTTTCGCCTTGCCTTCCGGCCACTACGCTCGACCTTGTTCAGAACGGCGATCATGGAAGCGGATTGTTTCGGAGCGACCCAAGGCATGTACATTCTTCATTACGCACCCGACAACGCATCGCTGATCGTGCGCCTTGCACTGGCCGAACTGGGGCAACCCTGCACCTGTGTTCCGGTCGACCGGGCCGCGCGCGAGCAGGACGGCATGGCCTATCGCGCGCTCAACCCGCTGGGGCTGATCCCCGTTCTGGAAACACCGCAGGGGCCGTTGTTCGAAACGGGTGCGATCCTTCTGTGGCTGTCGGAGGAACACGGCGCCCTTGCCCCGCCGCCGGGCGACCCGCAACGCGGGCATTTCCTGAAATGGCTGTTCTACCTGTCCAATACGGTCCATGCGGATCTGAGGATCCTGTTCCATCCCGACATTTATGTCCCGCGGCCGATCGTGGCGCCGCTGGGCAGGATGCTGGCGAACCGGATCGGCGGCCATTTCGACCTGTTGAACCGGCTGGCCGCCGATGCCGCACCCGGCACGTTCGGCGCGCGCCGCGCGCAGGACGCGCCGAACCTGATCGACCTTTATGCGCTGGTTCTGATGCGCTGGACCGCGCTTTATCCCGACGATGGCCCGCGCTGGTTCGACATCCGCCGCTATCCGGCGCTGCTGGACATCGCGCAGCGGGTCGAGCGGCGCGAAACCGTGCGCATGGTGGCCAAGGCCGAGGGGCTGGGGCCGACATTGTTCAGCGCGCCCGGCTATCCTATACAAACCGGGGCACCGGCGCGCTGAGCGTTTTGCGCGAACGGATGGTCGCTTTCGGCCGTGACGGGTTCCGCGAAATCTCGCAGAAAATCCAACGTCGGGGATGCGGATTTTCGGCGGCAATCCGCGACCGTGCCAGATGAACCAACCGGGGGTCAGATGTTCCTTTCCGTCTTCGACATGTTCAAGGTCGGCATCGGCCCGTCCTCGTCGCACACGATGGGGCCGATGGTGGCGGCCGGGCGGTTCCTCGACCTTTTGCGCGGTTCGCCGTTCACGGCGCACGGGCTTCGCGCCTCGCTGCACGGATCGCTGGCCTTCACCGGCAAGGGCCACGCGACCGACCGCGCGACGATCCTGGGCCTGGCCGGGTTTCTGCCCGACGATTACGACGCCGAACGCGCCGAGGCCGCGCTGGCCGCGATCGGGGCGACCGGACGGGTCACGCCGCCGGGCCTGGGCGAGATGGAATTCGATCCCGACAGGCATCTGTCCTTCGACTACGGGCCGGCCCTGCCCGGTCATGCCAACGGGATGATCCTGTCCGCGACCGACGCGCAGGGCGACGTCGTCCTGCAGGAAACCTATTATTCGATCGGCGGCGGGTTCGTTCTGACCGCGGCCGAGCAGGCGGCAATCGACGACAAGGCGCTGAATGCCCCCTCGCCCGTACCCTTCCCGTTCCGCAGCGCGGCCGAAATGCTGGCGATGGCCGCGGATTCGCGCCTGTCGATCGCCGAGATGAAGCGCCGGAACGAGCGGGTCTTTCTGTCGGATGCCGAGATCGACGCGGGGCTGAAGCGGATCTGGGCGGTGATGCGCGACTGCATGGACCGCGGCCTTTCGACCGACGGCATCCTGCCCGGCGGGCTGCGCGTACGCCGCCGCGCCCACGCGATTCACCAGGCGCTGATGGCCGAACGCGGCATGAACCTGACCGCGCCGCATGTCATCAACGACTGGATGAGCGTCTACGCGATGGCGGTGAACGAGGAAAACGCGGCCGGCGGCCAGGTGGTGACGGCGCCCACCAACGGCGCGGCGGGCGTGGTGCCCGCGGTGATCCGCTACTGGCTGGACCATGTGCCGGGGGCAAGCGAGAAGCGGCTGGACGAATTCCTTCTGACCGCCGCTGCGATCGGCGGGCTGATCAAGCACAATGCCTCGATTTCGGGCGCGGAATGCGGATGCCAGGCCGAGGTCGGATCGGCCAGCGCGATGGCCGCGGGCGGCTTGGCCGCTGTGCTGGGCGGAACACCCGAACAGGTGGAAAACGCCGCCGAGATCGCGCTGGAACATCACCTTGGCATGACCTGCGACCCGGTGAAGGGGCTGGTGCAGGTGCCATGTATCGAACGAAACGGCCTGGGCGCCATCAAGGCGGTGTCCGCCGCCTCGCTGAGCTTGCGCGGCGACGGGCAGCATTTCGTGCCGCTCGATGCCGCGATCGAGACGATGCGCCAGACCGGCGCGGACATGCACGAACGCTACAAGGAAACCTCGCTCGGGGGTCTGGCCGTCAACGTCCCGAACTGCTGAGCCGAAGACGGGGGGCTGTCTGCCCCCCGGACCCCCCGAGGATATTTCCGGGACCGGAAAGGATCAGGCGCGGTCGGCCGAGCCGAAAAGGCCACGGAGCGCCCGGCCCGTCAGGCTGCCCACACGCGGCTTTTTCAGCGCCGCGAAGGGCAGCGGCCGGCAGACCTCGATCGCGGCGATGCCGACGCGGGCGGTCAGCGCGCCGTTCACCACGCCCTCGCCGAAGCGGCGCGAAAGCCTGGACAGAAGCCCGCCGCCCGCGATGGAATGGATCAGGTCGTCGCCGACCGCGACCGCGCCGGTGGCGGCGAGATGGGCGAAGACGCTGCGCGCCAGCCGCCAGCTGCCGAAGGTGCCGGCGCGGCCACCATAGATTTCCGCGATGCGGCGGATCATCCGCAGATTGGCGACCAGCGCCGCGGCGACATCGGCCAGCGCCAGCGGGACGATTGCGGTGACGGTGGCGACCATCCGCGCGGCGGCCTCCACCTCGGCCCGTGCGGCGGCGTCGAGCGGGGCCATCAACTCGCGTTCGGCCAAGGCCAGAAGATCGGGCGCATCGACCGGATCGTCCTTGCGTTCGGCCAGCCGCGACCGTCCCCAGGCAAGATCGGCCCGGCCGGCATAAAGCCGGTCGAGCC
>Ga0180436_10005687_pt1 | contig 10979 bp, 6 predicted proteins | sample SS_ome_2_FD_132434 | JGI IMG/M metagenome (GOLD analysis project Ga0180436, IMG submission 132434) | Hypersaline lake sediment archaeal communities from the Salton Sea, California, USA - SS_3_S_2 metaG | ecosystem: Environmental > Aquatic > Non-marine Saline and Alkaline > Hypersaline > Sediment...
AACACGCCGGTGCGGCGCAAGTTTCTCAAGAAGCCGCAAACCGAGTTGGGCCACATCAGCGAGGCCTTTACGCGCATCGCTCTGCCGTCGCCGTCGATCCATTTTACGCTCAAGCATAACGACCGGCTTATTTTCGACCTGCCCGGGGCGAGCAGTTGGCCGGAACGGATCGGCAAGGTCCTGGGCCGGCAGATCGCCGAAGCCCTGATCCCGGTAGACAGCACCGATGGCGACGTGCGTCTGGCCGGGTATGTAGCGCATCCGAGCCAGAGTCGCAGCAACAACCGGATGCAGTACGTTTTTCTCAACGGAAGGCATATCCGCGATCGATCGTTGCAGCACGCCCTGGGTGAGGCCTACCGGGGCATGCTCATGACGGGTCGCTATCCGGTGGCCGTGCTGGCGTTGGAGATGCCGGTCGATCTGGTCGACGTGAACGTACACCCAACGAAGCTCGAAGTTCGCTTTCAAGACTCGGGTCGAATCTACAGTCAGATGCTCTCGACCTTGCGGACGAAGTTCCTGTCGTCGGATCTGACCCCGCGCTTGGAAACGCCCGACGAAGCCGACCCCAGCGGCGCCCACGATGATCAAGAGGCCGATCGAATTCGCCAGCAGGTCGTGGACTGGGCCAAGGGCGAGGTAGATTCGTGGAAACGTGACGGGGACGATGCGACGGGCAGTCGCCCGGCGGGCCAGTTCGCCGGGGGCCCCTCCCCTGCCCCGCTGGCTCTGAATCGGCTCGACCGTTCGTGGGTCGAACCGGCCCACGAGCCGGCGGCTGCCGACGGCGACTCGGCTCCGGTGACCCCGGCGGGGTTGGGCGGCTACCGCATCCCCAAGGCGCTGCAGGTCCATAACCGGTACCTGGTCAGTGAGAGCCAGGACGGTGTGATGGTGATCGACCAGCACGCGTTGCACGAACGCATACTTTACGAGCAACTGCGCCGCCGCGTGGAGGAAGGGCCGGTCGAGTCTCAGTCGCTACTCGTGCCCGAGCCGGTCGACCTGCCGCCGGCCGAGGCTGCGGCGGCGATGGAACATCAGGAGCTGCTGTCGCGGCTCGGTGTCAAGATCGAGCCCTTCGGCGGCGACACGCTGTTGGTCTCAAGTTATCCGGCCATGCTTGCCGGCGTGAGCGTGGCCGAGGTACTGCGGGGGCTGCTCGAGCCCCTGTTGGCGGGCGGTCGTGAGCCCGACAGCCGAGAGTTGCTCGACGAGTTGCTACACACGGTCGCGTGCAAAGCGGCGGTCAAGGCGGGAGATCACCTTACGCCCGACGAAATCGACTCGCTTTTGGACCAGCGCCATCTAGTGGACGATCCGCACCACTGCCCCCATGGCCGTCCCACGGCATTGATCTTCAGCCGTGAGGAGCTGGACAAGCAGTTCAAGCGGATTTAGGCGAGCGGGTAGCAGGCAGCCCTCTGAATAGACGAGCGGAGTCACCGCGTAGCTGGTTGGCGACGCCTCACTCATCCTGTCCCGAGATAGCGTGCGTGGAATTGGTCGGCCACGGCCAACAGCCTTTTGTCGAGGACTCGGAGCGCCCGCCGTTGGATGTGCTTCGGCACGCCACCATAGTATGCCTCTGCGATGCCACCAGCAATGCATGCCATCGTATCCGCGTCTCCACCCAATGAAATCGCGTTTCGTACAGCGGATTCGTAATCGGTCGATTCAAGAAACGCAATAATCGACTCGGGCACGGAGCGCCTGCAGGATACTTCGAATCGGTAATGCGGCCGGATCTCGCTGATCGATCGATTCAGATCGTACCTGAACGTGGTTTGGACGAAGTCGCGGATGCTGGCCTTATCTTCTCCATTTCGAGCCAGAAAGATCGCCGCAGCAGTCGCTTGAGCGCCCTGAATACCTTCCACATGATTATGCGTTACCTCGGCGCTTTCCTTTGCTTTGGCGAGGACAGCAGAGAGCGAGTCAAAGGCGAATCCCACAGGGCTGACCCGCATCGCAGATCCATTGCTCAGGCTGTTGTATGGCTCACGATGTGATGAGTTCGCCCAGTGGATGAACGACTTTCCAAAGCCCGCCTGTGGAAAGAGCTTGTAGTACGACCGCAGTGTGTCAATGAGGTCGCCGGAATTCAGGAGCCAGTCGGCTATCGCAACCGTGAGAACGGTATCATCGGTGAACCGGCGTTGTCGATGAAAGAGGCGAAAGCGGAGCTTCTTCGTCGGGTGCATTTCGTAGTACGCACCAAGAATGTCGCCAACAATCGCGCCGATCATATTCAGACACTATCCTTGCTGTGCGCGTGCAGTCCCTTCTGCTGATCTGCCCCCGGGATCAGCCCAATTTCGGCAGCTCAGACCAACACTGCCTCTTACGCCCGCCATCTTCTTCCAAATTCCCCCCGGCCGCAAGGCGATCTGGTGTCTTAACCTAATCTGAATCTCCGTCTCCTGGAGCATCTATGCGGCAATCCCCCGGTTTTTCCTGAATTTGGCTGCATTGGGGCCTCCTGTACCTCTGGGCCAGATGCTTGGCGCACGCGGATCGGATGCCGATAATATGTGTGTGGCGCAGTTGGCACATAACCCATCCACACACTGCCCATGAACTCGGTCCAACTAGGATCGCGTATCGATTTCACCCCTTCTTCGACCGAAGCGTTGTGGTTATTCGCAAGGCGAGCAAGTCTGCTGAGCCAGCCATGGTGGTGCAGATGCAGCTCGCTGCAGAGCATGATCGGATTCAGTTTGTCGTCCCTTGTTGGATGCTCGATGAGTCCGTATGTGCGTCGATGATGGTGGTTGAAAAGCCGGCTATTGCGATTACCGCCCTTCTGCAGCTCAGGGAGCTGGTCGATCAATCCGTGATCACTACTAGCCAAGACGGCGAGGTTTCGAGTCCGATGATGGCGAAAGGAGATCGCCATGACACTCGAAACCAAGATCAAGCGGCTAGTCGCTCGACTGCCTGCCCGGCAACAGACGCTTGACTTCCTCGGCGACAACCTCTGGCAAGAACTGTCGCGCGACCATCAGCAAGCTTGTTGCCGAGCGATTGCCGGTCTACTGCTCCTGGCTCTACAGGAAGAGTCCCACAGCAAAGCGAATGACAATACTGAGGAGAAAGACGAATATGAATGAGAAGATTCAACAACATCACTTGGATCGCTGCGCGTTTGTCTACGTGCGACAGTCAACCGGTCATCAAGTACGGAATCACCACCAGGGACGCCAACGTCAATACGACCTTTCAGTCCGCGCCCGTGATTTGGGCTTTTCCCGGATCGAGGTCATCGATGAAGATCAAGGCAAGTCCGGTAGTGGACTGGTCGAACGCCCTGGCTTCGCAGCATTGTTGTCTGCGGTGTGCGGAGGAAAGGCTGGTGCCGTGTTAGCTTTGGAAGCCTCTCGGCTAGCTCGCAATAATCGCGATTGGCATCACTTAATTGACCTATGTGCACTCGCTGCAACATTGATCATCGATGGCGAAGGGATCTATGAGCCACGAGAGGTCAACGACCGATTATTGCTTGGTCTCAAGGGGAGTTTGGCGGAGTTTGAGCTGAGCCTACTCCGTCAACGCGCTCGCGAAGCCTTTGAGATGAAGGTGGCCGCCGGACACGCGATGTGGGAGCTTCCAGTTGGATTCGTCCGCAACGAACTCGATCGCATTGAGAAGATTGCCGACCGTCGAGTCCAATCGGCAATCACGGGCATCTTTGCGAAGTTTCGGGAGCTGGGCTCTGCGCGACAAGCCGCATTGTGGTATTGCGACAATCAAATGACGTTGCCGGAAGTTGTTCATGGTACGCGAAGCAGAGAAATCGTCTGGCGGCCGGCTAGTGAAACTCACATTCGGCAGATACTCAAGAATCCTTGTTACGCAGGTGCGTTGGCCTACGGACGCACGGAAGCAGTTGTCAGTATTGATGGCGACCGAGCTCGCAAGAGCAGAACACGTCGTTTCAAACCACAGGAGAAGTGGAAGGTACTTATTCGAGATAGCCACGAAGGTTATATTACTTGGCAGGACTACGAGGAGAACCTGTCGATGCTCGAATCCAACGCTGCGTCGCGAGAACCAAGCGCTGCCGGAGTAGCGAAGAAAGGCTCAGCACTGCTAGGTGGTCTGTTGAGATGCAGGCACTGTGGTCGAAAGATGTTCGTTGCGTATAGCGGCATGGGTGGTCGTCACCCTCGTTATTCTTGTCATGGTGATCGCCAAACGCGCGGTAGTGCAGCATGTCAATCGCTCGGCGGACGGAAGGTTGACCTGGCAGTAGCCGAGGTATTACTTGAGGCAATCAGACCGGCAGGTATCGAAGCTGCCTTGGATGCAATGCAGCAATACGAATCCCAACTGGAAGAAAAACGCCGGTCGCTGGAAATGTCGTTGGAGCAAGCTCGGTTTGACGTGGACCGTGCACAGCGGCAGTACGATCTGGTCGATCCTGCCAACCGATTGGTTGCCGGTGAACTCGAAACGAGGTGGAATTCCGCCATGGAACATGCCGCCGCAATTGAACGTCAACTCAGCAATCAATCGGATCAGAGCGTCGAACTCACGGATGAAGAACAGTTGCGATTGCTCGAGTTGGGGCGAGATCTACAATCGCTGTGGAACCACCCATCGGCCACGGATGACCTGAAGAAGCGTGTGTTGCGCTCTGTGCTCGCAGAAATCGTGATCGGCGATGATGAGCGACGTGAGAATCACCTGCTCGTCTTGCATTGGAAAGGCGGTGCGCATACCGAACTGTCAGTGCCTCGCAATAGGAGCGGTAAGAAGTACAGCGACACCAGCAAGAAGGCTCTGGAGTTGATCGAGGAACTATCGAAGGTTTGCAGCGACCAGACGATTGCAGCCACACTCAATCGGTTGGGTATGAAAACCGGCGCCGGAAAAACATGGCGTGTGCACAGTGTTCACACTGCACGCTACAACAATCGGCTGACAAATCATCACGCGGCGAACGACTGGGTTACTGTTCAACAAGCCAGTGAAGGACTTGGTGTTAGTCGCACAGTCATCCGCCGGCTAATTCGCAACCAAATTCTGCCGGCACACCAAGTTGTCGAGGCAACTCCCTGGATCATCGAGCGAGCGGCGCTGCAGCTACCAGCTGTCCAAGCGGCCATACAAGCTGTCCGCACGGGCCGTGTACTACCTCGGCCGGACCCCCAACAAGCCGAATTCCCCTTCAAATAGCACATTCTCAAGGAGCTGACGTAGTATGAGTACGCCTTCCGTGTGCCCTTAGGCACAACCGGTGACGAGCGTAATTCGGACACCACCCGCGGCGTTACCGCCCTGAGGGGCGAGCGATCAGGGCCATCTGCGAAGTGCAAAGGGGAACGCAAGCCGATGAGCGAAGACAGACCCCTCTCCCGTTCTCAGGAAGCCGAGTTCTACCGGTCCCTGGTCGAACATTTCCCCGTATGCATTTATCGCATCGATCTCGAGGGGCGGCTGACCTACGGCAATTCGGCGTATCTGGAGGATGTGGGCGCCTCGCTGGACGAGTTGCTCGGCAAGACCGTGTTCGAGTTGTTCCCCGACGAGCAGGCCGAGAAGTACCATGCCGTCGACCAGGAAGTGCTGCGGTCCGGGCAAGTCTTTCAGCATGTGGAGAAGCACGAGGTCCACGGCCGGCGGACGTACGTGGAGGTGATCAAGTCGCGTGTGCACGACCGCCACGGCAACCCCATCGGCATTCAAGGCGTGTACTGGGACGTGACGGCCCGGATGGAGTCGGAGCGACAACTGCACGAGGCGAAGACCAAGCTCGAACAATCGCACCGGGCTCTGTTCGATTCGCAAGCCTTGTATCACTCGCTCGTAGAGCATTTGCCGGTCTGCGTTTACCGGATCGATACGGAAGGAGGGATCACGTTCGGCAACTCGGCCTACTTGAACGACGTGGGCCACACCCTGCCGGAACTGCTCGGCAAGACCGTCTACGATTTGTTTCCCGCCCAGGAAGCGGAGAAGTACGACGCCGACGATCGGCGCGTGCTGGAGACGGGCGAGGTGTTTCACGACATCGAAGAGCACGATGTGCGCGGTCAGCGGCTGTATGTGGAGGTGCTCAAGTCGCGTGTGCACGACCACCAGGCCCGACCGATCGGCGTCCAGGGCATCTACTGGGACGTGAGCGCGCGCAAGCACGCCGAGGACCAACTGCAAAGGACGATGGCCGAGCTCGAGCGGTCAAACAAGGAACTACAGCAATTTGCCGCGGTGGCTTCGCACGACATGCATGCGCCACTAAGGCGTTTGGCCATGATCAGCCAGCTCATTCAGGGGCAATTCGGCGAGAGCGTCTCCCAGGAGTTGGGAGAACTGCTCGGCTTCATCGTGACCAGCGTCGAGCATATGCAGGAGCTGATCAACGACCTGTTGGCCCATTCGCGGATTGGAGCCACGGACAAGCCGCCCGAGCCGGTCGATTGCCAGTCGGTGGTTAAGAAGGCGGTGGACAACCTGGGTCCGGCCATCTCGGAGAGCGGCGCCGAATTGGCGATCGGTCAGTTGCCCAAAATCGTCGCCCATCGTGTCGAACTGGTGCAACTGTTTCAGAACCTGATCGGCAACGCGGTCAAGTATCACGGTAGCGACCCACCGCGGGTCGAAGTCTGCGCCGAGCCGGTCGAGAGCCAATGGCTGTTTCGCATCAAAGACAACGGCATCGGCATTCCCGAAAAGGATCGCGAAACGGTGTTCGACGCGTTTCGCCGCCTGCACGACGACGAGCGTTTCCCGGGCACGGGTCTTGGCCTGGCCACGTGCAAGAAAATCGTGGAACACCACGACGGCCGCATCTGGATCGAATCGTGCGAGCAGGCCGGTTGCGAGTTCCTGTTCACGCTGCCGGCGGCGACAGAACAGTACTCATAGGCGGCCCACATCACGACTTACGTGAACGAATCTCGCCATCATTCCTGAGTGTCCTTCTGCGGGGCGACCTCGCGAATTCGAGCCTCCACCCGACGGCAGACCTCGGCTGCATCGATTCCTATGCCGGCGTCCAATTGTTCAAACCCCAGGCCGACCTCCTGCCGCAATGACTCCCGAGCTTGCAGCAGTCGCAGACTCTCGGCCAACACACAACAGCAGATCCATCCTTCTCTTGGCCGCCCCTCCCCAAGAAAACACACAGGGCCCGCCGAACCAGTCGACGGACCCTGAGGAATGCAGTGTGGAAGATCGGCCGGGCGATCAACCGTTGAGAATCGCCTCGGCTTCTTCGCGATAGCTGTCCATCACGTAGGGGATGCCGGTCACTTCGGCACAATCCTTGGTCAGGCTCATCAGTTCCTTGCGGCCGATCGTCGGAATGCTGAAGCATCGGGCGCCGGCCATCAACTGCTGCAAGCCCACGTGCAGCTTGTTGGCGTAGGAGAAGATGCCGACGGCCCCGAGCGGGATGTTCGGCATTTCGTCGCGACCGACGAGGTCGGCCACCTGTTCCCAGCAGACGAAGATTTCTTCGGGCGTGGAACCGAACTCGCTGACGGTCTTCGGCAAGTTGCCCTCTTTGAGCCACTGGTCGATGTTCTTGCCGACCATGCCGGGAATCATCAGGGCGCGGCCCATGCAGACAGCCTTGACGTAGGGAGCTCCCAGCGCGATGCACTTGAAGATATGGTCTTCTGTGCTGAAACCGCCGGCAAAGGCCAGATCGGGAACACGCTCGCCCTTGGCAGCCAACTTGTCGGCAAACTCGACAGCGGCCGAGTGCAGATAGATGGCCGGCACGCCCCATTCCTGCATCATTCGCCAGGGGCTCATGCCGGTGCCGCCGGGGGCGCCGTCGATCGTGAGCAGATCGATCTTGGCCTTGCTGCTCCACTTGATGGCCATGGCCAACTCGCGGAGGCCGTAGGCACCGGTCTTGAGGGTGATGCGCTCGTAACCGAGTCCGCGAAGCCGCGCGACTTCGGCCATGAAGCCCTCTTCGTCGATGAAGCCGAGCCGACTGTGACGTTCGAACTCTTTGATGGCGCCAGCCTTGAAGGCGGCCTGATTGACCGGATCGGAAGGATCGGGCGTAACGATGTAGCCACGATTCTGCAGTTCCAGTGCCCGTTCGAGAGAGCCGACCTTGATCTCACCGCCGATGCACTTGGCGCCCTGACCCCACTTGAGTTCGAGCGTATCGAGGCCGTGCTTGTCGATCACATACTCGGCCACCCCAAGCCGCGTATCTTCCACGTTCATTTGAACGAGGATTTCGCCGAAGCCGCGGTGGTACTTCCGGTAGGTCTCGATGCGGCGGTCCATGTCAGGCGCCTTGGTGACCATGCCGTCGCTGTTGCGCTCGAGGGCCGGGTCGATACCGCAGACGTTTTCGCCACAGACGAGAGTCACACCGGCCAGGGCAGCGCCGACGGAGAAATGCTCCCAGTTCTTGCGGGCGATCTCGGTGGAGCCCAAGGCACCGGTGAACACAGGCGTGGCCAGCTTCACTTTCTTGTCCCAGCCGTATTCCGTCTCGGTGCTCACGGCCGGAAAACGACACGTATCGGGATTTGCTTCGACGCCCTCGGGCAGGCCTTCGCCGCCCAAGGCGTAGCCGTGGATATTCAGATGTGAATAGTCGACCGGATAGTCCTTGTCGCCGCCAGCGGTCACATCGCCGAAGGGCCCCGGATAGATCAGTTCGCGACCACGAAACGTCGCCTTGAATACTTCGCAATTGCCGATGCAACCATCGACGCAACGCGAGCAGAGGCCACTCTGCGGTGCCACGTCGCGAGAACGATTCTTCGTCAGCGTCACATCGGTTCCATTCGGTACTTGCAGATTACCCATTCGTAACTCCTTGGCACGGTCCTCGAAAAGAAAGCAGGTAGTCAACCGGTGGCAAACTGGTGGAGAGATCTCGCGCTCTTGGACGAGAAGGGCTCCCAATCCCCAAATGCCCTAGGGTCCCGCCGCGCCGGCGACGAAACGACCGCAGGCGAATCCTCTCATGCCCGATCAGCATGCCCCGCATTCGATCCCGTCGCCGCGAATCGATTGGCTTATAAAGGATAAGCTTCTGGCGACGGATATATCCCCGAACGAATGCGAGGCGAAACCTTGACCGTGGACGGATTCGTCCTGCCGTCGATTGTAGCAGCATAGACGCTATCAGTAATCACACAGATCGCTAATAGTCGAGATTAGACATGATTATAGACAGGCGCCGCTGCCATATTTCAGCATGACAGCACAAGGAGATCTAATCCTGAGAATAAGCAGCGGTTTCCGTGAATCAGCGTTGGAACTTGACGCGACCGCCGACGATCACGGTCTCGGCTCGGCCTTTGAGTTTCCAGCCGGCAAAGGGCGTGTTGCTGCTCTTGGAACGGAACTCGGTGGGATCGACGGTCCATTGCACGTCGGGATCGATGACGACCACGTCGGCATCGGCGCCGATGGCGAGCGTGCCTTTTTCGACGCCAATGACCCGGGCGGGGTTGATGGTCAGTTTCTCCAGCGCCTGCGACCAATCGAGATGCCCCGGCTCGATCAATTTGGTCACCACGAGCCCCAGGGCCGTTTCGAGTCCGAGAATGCCGAACGGCGCCCGATCCAGTTCCTGCATCTTCTTCTCTTTGGCGTGGGGCGCGTGGTCGGTGACGATGCAGTCAATGGTGCCGTCCTGCAGGCCTTCGACACAGGCGTCGACATGTCCCTGCCCACGCAAAGGGGGGCTCATCTTGAAATTCGAATCGAAGGAGCGCAAGCACTCGTCGGTAAGCGTGAAATGGTGCGGCGTCACCTCGGTTGTCACGCGCACGCCACGGCGTTTGGCGCGACGGATGATGTGGATGCTCCCGCCGGACGACACATGCATCACGTGCAGCCACCCGCCGGTCGCTTCGGCCAGGGCCACGTCGCGGCTGACCATCACATCCTCGGCAGCCGCGGGGATGCCGCCCAAACCGAGCACCAATTGCGTGAGCCCTTCGTGCATCACTCCGTTCTGGGTCAGCTCCAGAATTTCCGCGTGATTCATTACCGGCCGGTCGAACATGAGGCAGTACTCGAATGCCCGGCGCATCAACTCGGCGCTGAACACCGGCGTTCCATCGTCGCTGACGCCGACGGCGCCGGCCTCGATCAGTTGGGCGATCTCTGCCAGCTCCTTGCCCTCGCGATTCTTGCTGACGCAGGCGATGACATAGACATTGCAGTTATCGGCCCGGGCGGCCTTCTGTTTGATGTATTCGACGGTACCCTGGCTGTCGATGGGCGGCTCGGTGTTCGGGCAACAGGCGATCGAGGTGAACCCCCCGGCCAGTGCCGCGGCCGTGCCGGTCTCGATGGTCTCATCCTCTTCGCGACCGGGATCGCGAAGATGGACGTGGATGTCGATCAGCCCTGGAGCGACGATCCGATTGGAGGCGTCGATCACTTCGGCGCCGTCCGCCGATTCGACATCATAGGCCGCGATCCGGCCGTCCTCGATCAACAGGCTCGTGACGCGATCCATGGCCTGACTCGGATCGATCACCCTACCGTTTTGAATCAGAATCTTCGACATCAATTCAACCTTCTGCAATCGCGGTCGCAAGCGACTCGGCCAACGTGCAATCCCAACGTCCTACCGCCTACTGGCTACCGCCGTTCGTCACCAACCACAGCACGGCCATGCGGACGGCCACGCCGTTGGTAACCTGATCGAGGATGGCCGAGTGCTTTCCGTCGGCCACATCGGGCGTAACCTCGACACCGCGATTGATGGGCCCCGGTGCCAGCACCAGGATGTCCTTCTTCGCCCGCTCCAAGCGGTCCTTGTTCATGGCATACAGATGGGCATACTCCCGCACGGAGGGGAACGGGCGGGCATGTTGCCGCTCGAACTGGATGCGGAGCAAGTTGAGGACATCGACCCGCGGCAGAATCTCATCCAGACTGTACGAATACTCGACGTCCAGCTCCGCCCAGCGCGGCGAGACGAGCGTGGAGGGCCCGCATACGATCACGTGGGCCCCGAGCGTTTTCAGGCCCCA
>Ga0180436_10005688_pt1 | contig 10979 bp, 10 predicted proteins | sample SS_ome_2_FD_132434 | JGI IMG/M metagenome (GOLD analysis project Ga0180436, IMG submission 132434) | Hypersaline lake sediment archaeal communities from the Salton Sea, California, USA - SS_3_S_2 metaG | ecosystem: Environmental > Aquatic > Non-marine Saline and Alkaline > Hypersaline >...
GGTTTTGCAGTGTACCTTCAAGTTCCTCTCCATCTACCATGGCATGATATGCTTTATACTCAGCTCTGGCATGCCACATTTCATTGATCGCGGCTTCTCTGAAGTGACGTGATATCGCATGCCAACCCTCTTCTTCGGCTATGTCAGCAAAAAGATCATATTTGTTTCTTGCCATACTCTCACCCGCAAATGCTTTCATAAGGTTTACCGCTGTTAAGTTATCAGTCGTACAGACCATCTCATCACCACAACATGTAAGTTTTCCCCCACCTACTTCTTGTACTTCTATCTCGTTACCGCATTTGTTACATTTATATGTCTCGTACTGTCTCATTCTAATTATTCCTTATTTTAAATTTTTCTTTAAGTCTTCGACAAACTCTGTAATGTCATCGTAGAGTGCTTGAAGATCTTCTTCATGTTCCACTTCATCCGCAAGTATTTCAGAGACAATATCATAGGTTACAATATCTTTGTCTTTTGTCATTTCTGCAAGTTCAGAATAGACAGAAATAGCGCACTGTTCCCCTTTAATGGAATCTTCTAGTATACTGACTACATCAAAATCGTTTGGTTCTTCATAGCCACAGTTCGTATGGGTGAACCAATCTTTTGGGTTAAGTAGCGGTGTACCACCTAACTGCAAGATACGGTCGGCGACCATATTCGCATGTCTGAGTTCATCTGCAGCATGTTGTTGAAGTTCTGCGATCGCTGCATCTTTCATAATGCCTTTGACTACTTTACCTTCAATGAAATATTGATAGTAGGCTAGCCATTCATCTGCATAGGCTTTATTCAGACCAGTGATAATATCATTGATATCTACACCTTTAATGATCGAATTTCCTCTACGTGCCATTGTTTGCTCCTTTTGTTTTTTAAGGATAATTTTTATCCTTTGTGAAGTATATCTTTTAAAAACTTAAAGGATAATTATTTTCCTTTAAAATGTGTAAAAAGTATATGTATCAAGTATAAGCTAAGATGGTTAATGAAAAGCGTATATGGATGCTACTCCATATACTGAAAAGAGGGGGATAAAGAAAATAAAAGAGTGGGAATTAGTTTGTAAACCAGTTTTTGACCTTATCAAATGCCGATTCAAATGTACTTTTGTGCGGGTGGCTTTCAACGCCATAACTCTCTTGAAGTTTTTCAAGCAACTCTTTTTGTTCATCATTTATCTTTTTAGGGAGTATCATACGTATCTGAGCAATAAGACGACCTTTACGTCCACCATGAACATCAGCTACTCCTTCACCATTGAAGACGAACTGTTCTTTATCTTTGGTGCTCTGTTTAAGTTCTAGTTCCAATTCGCCATCAAGCGCAGGGATCGTGATCGTCTCTCCCAGTATCGCTTGAGTGAAGAATACCGGTACTTCTATATAGATATCATTTCCATTACGGATGAAGTTCTCATCTTCTTCTACATGGAACGTAAGGTAAAGGTCACCACGTTGTCCGTTCTTCGCTTCATTTCCATAACCTTGGGCTCTAAGACGGTTACCTGAGTCAACACCGGCAGGAATGTTTACAGTGACTGTGTCCTCTTCTTCATGGTATCCTTTACCATGACAGCTTCCACACTCTTCTTTAATGCTTTGTCCTTGACCATGACACTTTGGACATGTCTGTGCAAACTGCATCGGCCCTTGTCTCATCAGTACCTGTCCTTGACCATTACAATAGTCACAGGTCTCCAGTTTAGCATCTTTTGCCCCAGTACCTTCACAATCACCACAAGGTGATTTGTAGCGGATATCTATACTCTTTTCACAGCCGAACACGGCTTCATGGAACTTCAACGGAAGTTCGATCTCAAAATCAAGCGCATATTTCTGTCCCGGGTCTCTACGTGTTTGGCCAAAACCGCCAAATCCACCGCCAGAACCACCGAACATGGAGTTAAAGATGTCCATGAAGTCATCCATATTGGCACTGCCAAAGCCACTACCCATGCCTCCTTGACCTTCTAGGCCAGCTTTACCGTAACGATCATAGATAGATCTTTTTTCTTCGTCACTGAGTACCTGGTAGGCTTCATTAACCACTTTAAATTTCTCTTCGGCCTCTTTGTCATCAGGATTTCTATCCGGATGATATTTCATCGCAAGTTTTCTATACGATTTTTTAAGCTCAGCACCTGAACAGTCTTTACTTACTTCAAGTACTTCATAATAATCTAATTCTGTCATTGACATTTCTCCATAAGAATAGGGAATAATTTGGGCGAATTCTACCATAATTTAGTTATAATCACAAAAACGAAATATAGGTAGTTCAAATGGTTGTACATATCGTGACATTTAAGTTTAAAGAAGAGAATAAAAAAGCCAATATCATACAGGCAAAACAGATGTTGGAAAATCTTATGGGGGCTGTCCCATCACTTAGAAGTATGGATGTTGGAGTGAATTTTTCTCCAGAAGAACGTGCAATGGACCTAAGTATCATTACTGCATTTGAGAGTAAAGAGGGGTTGGAAGCCTATGCGATCCACCCTGAACATCTTAAAGTTGTTGATTTCATAAAAACAGTTGTAGAATATTCTAAAGTAGTGGATTACGAACGTCCAGAATGAAAAACTATAAGATAGAAGCATTTGAGAATTTGGTGGAGGCCTTTAGTTCTTTGCCCTCTATTGGTAAAAAAACAGCGATACGTTTGGCTTACCATGCTGTCATGGAAGATGGATTTGGTGCTATGAAACTGGCTTATGCGCTTGAAACAGGGGTCAATAGCATTCAAAAATGCAGTAAATGCCACAACATGAGTGAAGATGAACTCTGTACGATCTGTTCTGATCCGTATAGAGACAATACAAAGCTCTGTATCGTCCAGAGTGCAAAAGATATCTTGACGATAGAGGATAGCGGGCAGTTCGATGGTGTCTATTATGTGGTCACAGAGGTACGTGATCTTGATGAATCGCATCTCTTTTATGCGGTTGAGGGTGTATCTGAGATCATCTTCGCCTTTCCTCCAAGCATTGCTACAGATACGATGATACTCTACATTGAAGATAAGTTAAAAGGGCTTGATATACACTTCACAAAGATAGCTCAAGGAGTACCTACCGGAGTGGATCTTGAAAATATAGATGTAATGTCACTCTCGCGTGCATTGGAAGCGAGAGTGAAGATCTAATTAAGAGAGGAAAAGCTGTTCTATCTCTTTGTTATTGTTTGTCAGTGTTTCTGGATTCTCAATACCATAGATCTTATAGAGTGTGGCAGCGATACTTAATGGTTCGAACTGATAAGTACCCTCTTTAGGTTTGAGATAGAGTCTATTGATCTGACCTGTATTTTCCAATACCGTTTCTCCCACCACACCTTTATGATCGAAATATCCTTTTCCACCTAAAACATAAAAGTTCTGTAGGTTGCCATGATCCCATCCTAAAGCAGAATTGAGATTGACATTTCGTCCGAACTCTCCAAAGACCATGATGTTGATCGAATCTTCTTTCCCTTCTGCTTTGATGTGTGCCATAGCTGACCTGAGTGTTCTAAAGAGGCTTTCGGTCCTGCTTACATAGTCTCTGGCTTCATTGTGGTCATCCCATCCACCCAGTCCGCCTGTACCGATCGTGATCACTTTGGTGTCCTGGTTTTTAGAGAGGATCTTGATAGATGTTTCAAGCTTATCGGCAAAACGATTATTTTCGGGGTAATCCTCATCTCCAAGGTCAGGAGTGACAGAAGTGGAGATGTCATCTATAAAAGTATCTAAGGAAGCTCTTCTCTCAAAAGCATCTTTAATCTTTCCGGCTTCATTGTTGTTTTGTGCAAGGGTGTCCATTTTTTCATGCAAAGCTGCATCAAAACCATTATCACCGTCATTATACTCTGGTATCTCTCTTTCGTCACGTGTATAGTAACGCCAGTCACGAGCATATCTGCTGTATGGATTATCTAACTCTTCACTGATACCTACAGGCTTTAAATACCCTTCAAGGGGAAGGCGTCCTTCCGCATAGAACTTTGATTCACCTTCAAGTGTGACAAATGGCATCAATGTATTTTCATCTACGACACCATTGTCCTCAAGTATTTGTGCAAGGTTCGCCAGTATACCTGCATTGTCATCATCAAAAGAGCCTTTTTGGTTCTGTGTAGTACATGAACCATGTGCTTTATTGTTCGTCTCTTCACGTACTTGTGAGTAGCAGCATCTAAAGAGGGTCATATCGCCATTTGCCAACAGGGTTTCCATATGTGTTCCACCCGCTTCTTGCCAACAGTTGTTTGTTGTAGGTGTGATACCCCTAAAGTAACTGTCATAATCACTTTGCGATGCATCTTTAATCTCATCGATATTGGTCAAGTTTCCTGCAAGCTGACTGGCTCCACCATACATGAAAATTAGTATGGTTTGTGCCTGATTAGCATTGTTGATACCTGTTGAAAAGACGATCTCATTTAAATTGAGATCCTTACTATAGGTAAAGTCAGGTAATAATACTGCAGTACTCAGGGCCATGGATAACTTCATAAATTCTCTACGTTGCATCTTAGTTCACCTCTCTTTGTTTATAGGTCTCTGTGAGTCTTGTAATATAATCCAAGACGATCACAGCGATATTGTTCTTGTTCGATTCTCTATATTTAAGTTGTTTTTCTGGATCATTGTTGGTCGTTAACATATCAAAAGTGTAATCAAGTACCTGAGTATCGTCAGATTCACTTTGATCTCTTAACATATGTTCTTTAAAGAGCGCGATCTCAGCTTGAGTGGCATTTCGTTTGATCGTGGCATTAAAAAGATAGTGAATAAACGAGACTAAACTTCCTTCTTCATCTGATGCATCCAAGTTGAAATTTTCATTGGCTAGAAAGCTTTCACTCCATCCCTGTCTGTCCCATGCATCATAGTCATCGATTTTTGTAGGGTTTGATTTTCTAAGAAAGACTCTTTCACGGATATATTTATGGTAGTTTGCAAAAGAGAGTGTATCGAGTGGTACACGTTTGAGTTTTCCCAGTTTGTATTTCATACTGGCTTGATGCATCTCTTCGAGTTCATCTTTAAATTCATGGAAGGTGCTAGTACGATGTTTGAACTCTGATTGCTTAGCAAAAGAGAAGAATAGTTCTTCAGCACTTTTAGCTCTACTGTGATGTAGAAGATACTCCTCAGAAAGAACGATCTGAAGTAAGATATCCTGCCATGTCTCAGGCTTGCTTGAAACAATGCTGGCAGTGATCTGACTTTTTTTACTTACTGTGGCATTTGGGAAAAAGAAGTTTACCAGTCTGCTTGTAACCCCTTTTGTAAAGAGATCGGATTTTGCCAGTTCACGGTAGAAGTCATCTCCATTATAGATCGTTGTGCCAAATAGAGTGAGAGGTTGCGTATTTTGATTAAGACTGACCACAAGTGTATCACTGTCTCTGTCCAGCTTCCAATTCTTCAATGCTTGACCAGCGATAGGTACATGAGAATCATCCATATCAAGTGCAAAGATCTCCAGCATCTCTCTACCATTGTCTTCAGGACTTCTAAAACGCCGCCAGTTATCTTCACTTGCCATGTGTACATAGGTAATATAGCGCATACCACTATCAACACCCAGCATCATAACGATACGGTTGTAGACCCTCGCAATGTTCGGTGTATGTGTTGATTCCAACTCATAGGCGGGAGAGAACATAATCGTTTGGGTCAAAATATAAGAGGTCCAATTTTTAAAGAAATAGCTATCAAGCTCATCCATAGCGTAAAAACGTGCCAAGATATCAACAGCTTCTTGCTCATTGTAATCAACCTGTCTAAATTTATCGCTATCCAAAATGTGGTTCTCTAACCAGGCTTTATCTGTCTTCTCCTCACTTAATCCGTCTATAATATCGTTGATGAAGTTACCAGAGTTTATCTTTGAGCGAAGTTCTTGTAGTGGATAACCAAAGAAGAATGTGCTTAGCAATTTATCTGCTACCAGCTCTTTTTGTGCTTTAGAAAGTGCGTTGAATTCAGTATTTGTCAACTGGTTGAGAGCGTAATCAGAAACAGGTAAATTTTTAGGATAAAAAACAAGACCTTTATACTCAGTTTGACTAAACTCGTCATATTCTGTCTCCTCTGTCAATGCAAGTGCACTTGAAGATGATCCATCTGTAATATTTGTGGCGTTGTTAGTACCTGAGGATGAGCCTCCGCCACCACAGTTTGTTAGAAAGAGTGATATAAATAGCAATGTTAGCCATTTAATGAGCATGTGTGTGTAATTCATGGAATACCCCTTTTTGCTTTAAAGTAAACATAGCAATAGGGTAGGGTAGAAAGTTTTGAGTGTGCAACCCGGCGGTCTAACTTGAGATCCGTGGCTTTCTGTCCTTACCTCACGATAAGTTTAGCTTTATACTGATTTTGGTGAAATCAGTATAACAGTTATAAGATTAGGGGAATATTAAAGATATGAAAGAGTAAGGAACGAAGAAAAGCTATTTGCACTTTTTATCGATATAGTCCTGTACGAATTTACGTACATCGGCATAGACAAAAGAGTCTTTGTATCCTTCGACTTTTCCACCGCTTGCATTAGGGTGCCCTCCGCCGTTTCCAATGTAAGCAGCCATTTTTGAGACATCGAGTTTATTGTTGCTTCTGAGTGAAAAGTTTCCTCTGAAATTGATGTCCATATAAAAATCATAGTCATCGTTGGCAACCATACAGGCATTTCCTATAATTGATGTATTCCCTACGTTGTAACCAAGAATACCTTTATAATCTTTATAATGTATAGTAAGACGCTGTTTATCGGCTGTTAGAAGATCTGTCACATAATAAGCGACAAGATTGTCTTTTGTATCGTTCTCAGCTTGTCTGAAAAATGCCTTTTTGATCTGATGGAGATCATCATCCAGTTTGATCGGTGCATCTTTTTCATTTACTCTTTGTCTTGCAGCTTCTATAAGAGAGAGCTTGAATGCTCTATCATGAGCAGGGAATAAGATACGGTTTACCTCTCTTGCACCAGAGATCATACCCAGCATCACTTTTCCATATTCAAACAGTGCATCGTCATTGAGCCAGATATCTATGGCATTGATCGCTTTTACAATAGTGGCCAACTCACTCTTGGGATCGAAATCATAATGTTCCTGTAACCAGGCATAGGTGATAAGTGTTGCACAACGTGTGGTATCGAGTTTATACCATGCAAACCGTTCAGCTGCACTGGCACCTGTAGCATGGTGGTCAAGCAGTTGAAGTTTTGCACCGATACGCAGTGCTTCCAGTTCTATCCAGTTGCCTTCTTTAGTGGTGAGATTAAGATCTGTGATAAGAATGAGTGCTTTATGATCATCACCATACAGGAATTTATCTTGTTCTATCTTTTTAACTATCTCACCCAATCTTGCAGGCACTTCAGGTCCGTAGTTTGCATTGTAGCAGTTGATAGTATCGAAACATTTCTCGGAGAGATATTGGCACCCATAGCCATCAAGGTCTATGTGAGATAAATGGTAAACATGTTGCATAAAAAAATTACCTTGTAAAAATATATAAAATATGATGGCTTGCATCACTTTTTTGTTGAGGATATTATAGTGTAAATATTCTGGTTAAATTCAGTGTTAGGATACCTTTGGGACTTTTGTCCAAAAAGTGTTCTATCTTTATAGTATGTCTCCTAGAGTAAGGCCATTTAAGAATTCATCTATCTTTGATTGAAAATTCATGAGGAAAGGAGAGATAGAGCAGGTTCCTATACTTCCATTTGGACATGTGGCAGCGTAACTGGTGCAGTCAAAAACAGCTGGAGATTTACCTTCTGCAGCGTAAATGATATCTTGTACACTGATCTCATAGATATCTTTGGCCAAGATAAAGCCGCCATGTGCACCTTTACGTGATTCGAGAATACCTTTTTTTGCAAGACTCTGTAATATCTTTGCTAAAAAACTTTTAGGAATACAGAGTTCATTTGCCAACTGTTCTGCACCAATAGGGTTGTCAGCTTTTCGTATCACATCTAAAGAGAGTAGAGCATATTCACTTGCACGGGTTAAAAGCATAATTAGAACCTTTCACTTAATTAGGAGTATTTTACTCTAAATTATATTAAAGTAGGCATGATTTTCATCAATATTCATCTAAGTTTATTATGATATGATTGCGTTCCCAAAGAGAATTTTGGAGATTTTATACCAATCAGGAGGTCATTATGGCTTTAGATCAGGCGAAAAAAGCAGAAATAATTGCTAAATATGCTAGAGGAAACGGCGATACAGGTTCTACAGAAGTTCAAGTTGCACTTATCACAGAGAGAATTGCATACTTAACGGACCACCTTAAAACAAATAAAAAAGATCACTCTTCAAGACTTGGACTACTTAAACTAGTAGGTCAAAGAAGAAGACTTATGAGATATCTTAAAAAGACAGATCTTACTAGATGGAACACTATCAAAGCAGATCTAGGTATTAGAAACTAATTACCTATTCCTTATCAGCCCTTGGGCTGATGAATCCCTCAGTTACACACATTTAATTCCCATTACTTTTATTTAATACGCACTCGTGCAAAGCCATAACTCTGCATGTTTTACCAAGTTTAGTCACTTTCACTCAACTAGTACTTGACAAAGATACACTCAATGTTGTATAATGCTCTCAGGCATTAACAATAAAAATGCAATATTTATACAATTAAGGAGGTCTGTATATGAGTCAAGAGAATGAAAATCTTGAAGAGTCTCAGACAGAAGAAGCTGTCGAAGAGGAACATAAAGATGCAGAAGAAACTGTAGAAGTTGATCCCCTGGAAACAGCGCTTGCTGAAGCTGCTGACTTTAAAGACAAATATCTTAGGGCACATGCTGACTTTGAAAACTCAAAAAAGCGTTTAGAGAAAGATAAAATGAATGCAGTGTCATATGCGAATGAAAGTTTTGCAAAAGATATTTTAGCGGTCATGGACTCTTTTGAAAATGCGATAGCATCAATGGAAGAGAGTGAAGACAGCTCTGAAGTCTTAGTAAAGATGAAAGAGGGTGTCAACCTTACACATGAGCAACTCAAAAAGGTTTTAGAAAAGAATTCCATTAAAGAGGTTGAGTGTGAAGGTGAATTCAATCCTGAAGTGCACCAAGCCATTATGCAAGTAGAAAGTGATGCACATCAAACAGGTGATGTAGTACAAGTAATGCAAAAAGGCTATACGATCAAGGATCGTGTTTTGAGACCGGCAATGGTTTCAACCTGTAAATAAAAATTAGAAAATAAAATAGAATATAACAATTAAGGATTTAATATGGCAAAAGTATTAGGAATAGATTTAGGAACAACAAACTCTGCAATGGCAGTATTTGATAACGGTGAAGCAAAGATCATCGCAAACAAAGAGGGTAAAAATACTACACCTTCTATCGTTGCGTTCACAGATAAAGGTGAAGTACTTGTAGGTGAGTCTGCAAAAAGACAAGCGATCACAAACCCGGAAAACACCATTTACTCTATTAAGAGAATTATGGGTCTTATGATGAGTGAGGATAAAGCTAAAGAAGCACAAAGCAAACTTCCTTACCACATCATTGACAGATCTGGTGCATGCGCGATCGAAGTAGCAGGTAAAACATATACACCTCAAGAGATCTCTGCAAAAGTACTTATGAAAATGAAAGAGGATGCAGAAGCATACCTTGGTGAAGCAGTAACTGACGCAGTTATTACAGTACCGGCATACTTCAATGATGCACAGAGAAAAGCGACAAAAGAAGCTGGAACAATTGCAGGACTTAACGTTCTAAGAATCATCAATGAACCAACATCTGCAGCACTTGCGTATGGTCTTGACAAGAAAGAATCAGAGCAGATCGTAGTGTACGACCTTGGTGGTGGTACATTTGACGTTACTGCACTTGAGACTGGTGATGGTGTTGTTGAAGTTATGGCAACAGGCGGAGACGCATTCCTTGGTGGCGATGACTTTGATAACAGAGTAATCGACTTTGTAGCAGACGAGTTTAAAGCTGAAACAGGTATCGATGTCAAGGCAGATGTTATGGCACTCCAAAGAGTTAAGGATGCAGCAGAGACAGCAAAAAAAGAGCTCTCTTCATCAACTGAAACGGAAATTAATCTTCCGTTCATCACAGCTGATGCGTCAGGACCAAAGCACCTGGTAACAAAGATCACTAGAGCTAAATTTGAATCACTCATCGGTGATTTAGTAGCTTCTACGATCAAAACTGTACAAGGGGTACTTAAAGATGCAGGTCTAAATACATCAGATATCAATGAAGTTGTTATGGTTGGTGGTTCGACAAGAGTACCATTGGTACAAGAAGAGATGAAAAAGTTCTTTGGTAAAGAGCTTAACAAATCTGTGAACCCGGATGAAGTTGTTGCACTTGGTGCTGCGATCCAAGGTGGGGTACTTGCCGGAGATGTTAAAGATGTACTTCTTCTTGACGTTACACCACTTTCACTTGGTATCGAGACACTAGGTGGAGTAACTACTAAAGTAATCGAAAAAGGTACAACGATCCCTGCGAAGAAGTCACAGGTATTCTCAACAGCTGAAGATAACCAACCGGCAGTTAGCATCCATGTACTTCAAGGTGAAAGAGAGTTTTCTAAAGATAACAAATCACTTGGTATGTTCGAACTTAGAGATATCCCGGCAGCGCCAAGAGGTGTACCTCAGATCGAAGTAACATTTGATATCGATGCGAATGGTATCTTAACAGTATCTGCTCAAGATAAAGGTACTGGTAAATCTCAAGAGATCAAGATCACTGGTTCGTCAGGACTTTCTGATGAAGAGATCGAAAAAATGGTTCAAGATGCTGAAGCGAACAAAGCTGAAGATGAGAAGAGAAAAGAAGTAGTAGATGCTAGAAACCAAGCAGATGCACTAGTACACCAAACTAAAAAGTCACTTGCTGACCTTGGCGATAACTTTGATGCAACAGAAAAAGCAAACATCGAAGCTGCGATCGAAGATCTTGAAACAGTACTTAA
>Ga0180436_10005689_pt1 | contig 10979 bp, 9 predicted proteins | sample SS_ome_2_FD_132434 | JGI IMG/M metagenome (GOLD analysis project Ga0180436, IMG submission 132434) | Hypersaline lake sediment archaeal communities from the Salton Sea, California, USA - SS_3_S_2 metaG | ecosystem: Environmental > Aquatic > Non-marine Saline and Alkaline > Hypersaline > Sediment...
GGAATCGCCAGGAAGAAGCGATCGTCTTGTCCCAGCCTCCACAGCTCGCCTACCAGGAGAACGCGAGCAAAGCGAGCGTTCTCCCCTAGCAGCCCGGCGACGCCGGGCTGCCCGTCCTCCCCGAGCAACCCGGCGACGCCGGGCTGCCGTTGCAGCTACCCAGCCCCTGTGATACTCTGCTGTCGACATGAGTCCAGTTCCAGTGAAGACATCCGAGGCCTCCGCGACGCTGTACTTGGTCCCGCAACGGGTCGACCGTATCCCGGTATCCCGTCGCTACGCAGCCGATCTCGTCTCGGAACGTCCGATGGATCGGACCCTGGCGCTGCGCGGAGCTCATCCCGACCTTATCGAGCTCGTGCCGCCGGAGAAGAAGGAGCGGATCGGCATCGATCAGATTCGGGATGTCATCCGGCAGGCGCAGTTCACCCCTGTGCAGGGAACCCGTAAGGTCTGCACGATCCCGTATGCGGAGGCGTTGACTGTGGAAGCGGCCAATGCACTGCTCAAGGTTCTGGAGGAGCCTCCCCGGGGTATGGCGTTCGTGTTGCTCGCCTGTCATGCCAGTGATCTGCTGCCAACGATCGTCTCACGAAGCCGGGTTCTGCGTGTGGCGCCGGAGTCGGACCACGAGATCGTCGGTCGGCTGTGTGACGCCGGATACCCCGCGGAACAAGCGAAGTGGCTGGCCGGCGTCCCGGTCCGAAGTAGGGAACTCGAAGGACTGCTCACCGCGCCTGTGGATGTATCTCGCACGTGTCGGGAGGCGACGGCCGCGTGCCGTGAAGCGGCGACCGCGGACCTGCTGAGTACCGCGCTTGCCGGAACGGCTCTCCAGCGACGTGTCGCCGTGTCCGAGGTGTTGCGTCGATTGACGGAGGCCGACGCGGATCTCTTGACGACCGGCGTGAGATTCCTTGCGGCGCGTCCGCGTCCGGAAATTCTGCTCTTCCTTCAGGATGTGCTCACCATCTGCTCGAGCAGGATGCGCAGGACTGATCAGGCGGCTTCCGAGGAACCGGTCGAAACGCTGGACAACGTGTCACTTCGTCGGATCCTCGCAATCTGTCGCCGCATCGAGTCGGCGTACCGGGCGATGATGGTCTATGGGCCGATGGAGGGTATTCTGTTCTCGACGTTCGCCGCATTCTGTGGAGGGACCGATGGACAATGATCGCGTGATTCTCGTTCGCGTTTGTGATCTGGAGCGCGAGACCGCCTATTTCAATGCCGGTGCGCTGCAGGTCTCGCCGGGTGAGCACTGTGTGGTCGACCACGGGGGGCTGAGGATCGGCGTGATGGTCGAGGCCTTGCGAACGGTCGAGGGACTCAGCGACCAGTTGGAACGTGTGGTTCGGATCGCTACGCCGAACGACATCGAGAACCATCGATTCAACCAGGCGGATGCGGAGCGGATTCTCTTCTCGACGCGGGAAGTGGTCGCCCGGCACAAGCTTCCCATGCATCTGGTGGCGGCCTCCTACACCCTGGACCGCAAGCAGCTGAGGATCTACTTCACCGCGCCACATCGCGTCGATTTTCGTTCGCTCCTCCGCGATCTTGCCGGTCGGTACGGAACCCGCATCGAGCTGCGGCAGATGGGAGCCCGAGACGAGGCGCGACTGAAGGGCGGCATCGGCCGGTGCGGCCTGACGATCTGCTGCCATCGGTTCCTGCATGAGCCCAGCCCGGTGCCGATGGAGTTGGCCTACGATCAGGAGCTGTTCGTCTCACCGGAGCGAATCACCGGCATCTGCGGGCGGCTCATGTGCTGCCTGGCGTACGAGCATTCGACCTACAAGGCCGAGTTGTCCGGCATGCCGAAGCTCGGGGCGCGGGTCGCCTGGGCCGACAAGTCCGGAAAGGTCATCAGCCACAGCATCTTCCGTGGAACGATCACCGTCTTGACGTCGGATCGGGAACGGGTCGAGGTCGATGCGAGCGAGGTCACGATTCTGCAGCCGGGACACCGTCGCCGACGCTAGTCACGATCCCACGGCTCACAAGCTGATCGAGCTCCTCCTGCCGGACGTGCGCTACGACGATGGTCCCCGCCTCTGTATGGCGAAGCACCTGGGCTCGGCGGGCCGCCGGGGACGCGTGGAAGTCCCCGATTCTGGCAAACGGAACCTCGAGCTGAACCTGCATCTCGTGTCGATAGAGAAGCTCGGAAACACGTTCAAGGAGATCATCCACTCCTTCGCCGGTTCGAGCCGACACCCGAATCCCATCGGCCACCTCAGGGAGGACGTGAGAAGCGATGTCCACCTTGTTCCATATGTGTAGGATGGGAGGGCGTGGCGCGTCCTCGGTGAACACGTCCGCTTCCAGCATGTCGAGCACCGCCGCGTAGTCCCCTTCCCAGGTGGGGCTGGACAGATCGACGACATGGAGGATGACATCGGCCAACTGAGCCGACTCCAGCGTGGCGGCAAACGCAGGCACCAGGGCATGCGGGAGTGCGCGGATGAAGCCGACCGTGTCGATGAAGACGGCCTCTCGTCCATCTCCGACATCGCCGCGGCGGGCTCTCGTATCCAGGGTCGCGAACAGCTTGTCTTCGACCAGCACGTCGGCCTCACACAGGCGATTGAGGAGCGTCGACTTCCCGCTGTTGGTGTATCCGACCAGCGCGATCTGCGGCACGTCGCTGCGGAGTCGTTGCTTGCGTCTCAGCGACCGCTCGGTCTGCGTATGGCGAAGCCGTCGTTCGATCCCGTGGATCCTGCGGTTGATCTTGAAGCGGTCCAGCTCGAGCTGCGTCTCACCCGGACCTCGAGTTCCAACGCCGCCACCGGTTCCACCTCCGATTCTCGTCAGTGCAGCACCCCATCCACGAAGCCGGGGAAGAAGGTAGCGAAGCTGGGCGAGTTCGACCTGGAGCCGCGCTTCCTTGGTGGCGGCTCGCTGCGCGAAGATGTCCATGATGAGTTGCGTGCGGTCGATCACCTTCAGGTGGAGTCTCTCCTCGAGATTGCGAGCCTGGGCCGGGGTCAGCTCGTCGTTGAACACCACGACGTCGGCCTGCACCTCGTCGGCCGTGGCAGCGATCTCATCGACCTTGCCCTTTCCCACGAAGGTTGCCGGATCGGGACGCTCCCGATTCTGCACAACCACCGCGAGGGTGGGAATCCCCGCTGTGTCGGCCAGTGCCTCCAACTCGTCGAGGAGATGATCGACGTGGTCCGCGTCCTTTTGGCCGGAGATGCCGACCAGAACAGCCTGTTCGGTTCCATAGATGCGAGCCCGTGTCCCCAGGCGATCCTCGATCAGGGGACGGCGTTGGCTAGTCGCTCTCTCGTTCAATGTGTCCTCCCAATCCATGAATCTTCCGTTCGAGGTGCGCGTACCCACGATCGACGTGCTCTGGCGCTCGAAGCGTCGTGCGCCCCTGTGCAGTGAGTGCGGCGATGATCAGCGCTGCGCCGGCGCGCAGATCGGTCGCCTCCACATCGGCAGAGTAGAGCCTATCGACGCCGCGCAAACGGACCGTGTCACCGGCGATCTCATGCTGGGAGCCCATGGCTCGAAGCTGAGACAAGTACGCGAATCGGTTCTCAAACACCGTTTCCTTGATGACGCTCTCGCCGGGCACGGTGCACAGATGGGCGGCGAGCGGCGGATGAAGATCGGTGGGGAACCCGGGATGGGGCGCCGTTGCGATGGAAATCGGGGACGGTGTCGCGCTCGCATTCAGGGTGATCGAGTCGTCCGCAACCTCGATCTCGTGCCCCATCTGGCGAAGCACGTCGATCAATGGTTCGAGATGCCGGGGCTCGACATCGCGCACAGTGATCGATCCTCCGGATGCAGCGCCAAGGATCAGGTAGGTTCCGGCCTCGATCCGATCCGGAATCAGTCGATGCTCCGCGCCTCCGAGCGACGGACGTCCCGCGATGTGATAGACACGTCCTTCGCGCTCGATGTGACTTCCCATGGAGATGAGAAGAGACATCAGATCCAGAACCTCAGGCTCGATCGAACCGCCGGTCAGGCTGGTTTCCCCATGGGCCAGGGCGGCGGTCATCAGGGCTTGCTCGGTGGCTCCCACGGAAGGATACGGCAGGTCGATCCGTCCGCCGTGCAATCCATTGGCGGTTACGTGAACCTGCCCGGGGCGCTCTTCAACGTGTGCCCCAAGGGCTCTGAGGACCTGCAAGTGCAAGTCGACCGGACGCTTGCCGATCGCGCATCCACCGGGAAGGGGGATGAATGCTTCGCCAAGCCGCGCGACCAGCGGCCCGACCACCAGGAACGAGGCACGCATCTGCCGTATCGAAAACGGATTGGCTCGGTTGGTCAGCGGGCTGTCGCTCGATATGGCGGCACTGTCGTCGCTACGCACCACGCGCTTGCCGAGCGTCCCCAACGTGTAGAGGATCGTGCTGACGTCGCGGAGTTGCGGGACGCTGTGCAAGTACACCGACTCGTCGGTCAGCAGACTGGCGACACACGCCGGCAGAGCGGCGTTCTTGGCGCCGTCGATTCGCACATCGCCGCGGAGCGTGCGTGGTCCTTCGATGAGTAGTCGTTCCATACGGACTAGGGGAGATACCGGCGCGGATCCACAGGGAACGTGCCGTTCCGAACCTCGAAGTGAAGGTGCGGTCCATCGGAGATCCCCGTGTTGCCGGACCGGGCGATGGCTTGACCGACTTCGACGAATTGCCCCTGGTAGGCAAGGGCCGATGCCAGGTGTCCGTACACCGAGTAGAACCCGTCCGTGTGTTCGACAATCATCACATTGCCGTATCCAGGCTGCTCGCCGTAGAAGTAGACTTCGCCGCCGGCGGCGGCGTGGACGAGCGTGCCCTCGGGAACATCGAGATCGATGCCATCGTGATGATGCCGGTTCCCGAGAATCGGATGAATACGCCAGCCGAACTCGCTGACGACGTCGGCCTCCAGCGGCCAGATGAATCGGGTGGCTGTTCCACGCGACAGAAGGATGACGTCGGCCCAGTAGCTCGTCTCGATGCCGGGAATCAGCAGCTTCGTGCCGGAGTAGATCGTTGCGTTGGCGCTCAGACGGTTGGCTGAGAGGATCGTCTCTACCGGGATGGCATACGTGAGGGCGATGTCGGTCAGCGTCTGGCCGGACTTGATGGTGTGCAGAAGCCCGTCTGGGGTTCCCTGCAGTGTCTGGCCGGGCTGCAGCTGCTCGGTACCCAGGAGCAGGTTGCTGGCCAGGAGGTTGGCGCGGGAGATGTTCAACTCGAAGGCGACATCGGCGAGAGTCTCACCATCGGCCACCGTATGGTTCGGGAAGGTCTCGGGCGCGGATACATCCTCATCAGGAAGATCCGGCAGGGTCTCTTCGATGGCCGGATCATCGAGATCCGGCAGATCGAGTCCTCCATTGGTTGTGTCGGCGGCTGCCGTCGTGTCATCTGATGTGACGATCAACGGGTTGTCCTGGTCGGCGGGACTTCGTCTCCAGATGATCGGGATCACGATCACCGCGATCACCAGAAGAAGAGCAATGGCAACGCGATCCTTGCGGAGGGGCTTCTTCCCACGCCCTGTTTGCCGGTTCTGACGGCTGGAGTAGCTGGGGTACCTAGTCACTGCTCATCAACTCAAGGAACTGGTTGTTGTCCTTGGTTGCCTCCATTTTCCCCTTGATGAACTCCATCGCTGCCTGGGGATCATTTAGTTCCGCCATCATCTTACGGAGGATCCACACGCGGTTCAATTCTTTGGCTCCCATGAGAAGCTCTTCCTTTCGTGTGGCGCTCTGCTCGACATCGATGGCCGGGAAAATGCGGCGGTTGGCCATGGTTCGATCGAGGACCAGCTGCATGTTTCCGGTGCCTTTGAACTCCTCGAATACGACTTGATCGAGCTTCGATCCCGTATCGATGAGCGCGGTTGCGATGATGGTCAGGCTTCCGCCATCCTCGATATTGCGGGCAGCGCCGAAGAACTCCTTGGGCTTGTAGAGCGCGGTCGGATCCATTCCGCCGGAGAGCAGCTTGCCGGAGGCCGGGACCGCCAGATTGTAGGCGCGAGCTAGTCGGGTGATGCTGTCCATCAGGATAACGACGTCATGTCCCAGTTCTACCAGCCGCTTCGCACGATCGGTCACCAGTTCGGCAACCCGCGTATGGTGCCGCGGTTCGAGATCGAAGGTAGCGGCGACGACTTCTCCGGCGCCGATGGAGCGGCGGAAGTCGGTGACCTCTTCGGGACGCTCGTCCACCAGCAGAACGAACAGCTTGATGTCCGGGTAGTTGGCATTCAGTCCGCCGGCGATCATCTTCAGCAGGGTCGTCTTTCCGGCCATCGGCGGAGAGACGATGAGCCCTCTCTGGCCCTTCCCGATCGGGCTGAACAGATCGATGATGCGTGTGCAGATCTCGTCGGGATCGTGCTCGAGCGCGAGATGTTCGTCTGGGTGCAGGGGAGTAAGATCCCTGAACGTGACGCGCCGGCGAGACTGATTGGGATCCATGCCGTTGATCTCGAGTGCCTTGAGGAGCGCGAAGTAGCGTTCGTCGTTTTTCGGAGCGCGGATGGATCCGGTGATCAGGTCTCCGTCACGAAGGGCGAACCGCTTGATCTGCGAAGGGGAGACGTAGATGTCCGTCTTTCCCGGCAGACACGTGTCGCCGCGGAGGAATCCATACCCATCGGGATGGAGTTCCAGAATTCCGTTGGTGTAGTTCAGTTCGCTTTTCTTCGCCAGGCAAGTCATGAGCTGCCGGATGAGATCATCCCGTCCGGCGTGTTTGATGTTCTTCAGGCTGTACTCTTCTGCGAGTGGGGTCAGCTCATCGAGCTTCAACCCTACGATTTCCCGGATATCCATTTCATATCACCTCAAAGCTGAATGCCGCGCCCGATGATGACTGCTGTCGCCGCCGCATAGACGATCAATAGGATCGCCGTGTCGACTCCGATGCCCAGTGTCCGGCGCCGTCGTGGTTTCGATGCGATGGCCACCAGGGCTACCGCGGTCAACAGGATTCCAAAAGCTGCAACAACGAGTTGATCGGCTTCGCCGGCCCCGAGTGCCGAAGTGATCGGGCGTCCCCGAAACGCGATGTCGGCGAAGAAGATCGTCAGAATATTGAACATGTTGGAGCCGAAGAGGTTGGCAACAATCATGTCGTGGGCCCCGATACGTAGGGCGCCAATCGAGGTCGCCAGCTCGGGCAACGAAGTGACGATCGCTACCAGAATCGCCCCCATGAACGAGGCCGAAAGGCCGCTTGCCGTGGTGATCGCCTTGCTGGAATGGATGAGAAAGAAACCGGAGGCCACGATGACCGCTCCGCAGAGGAGGAACCCCACCAGAGCTCTCGAGAAGGACATCGAATCCTCGCCGTCGATGTCCTCCGCCTCGATCTGTCGCTCGGCACGGAAGAGCAAGAAGACGCCGCCTGCGTATCCGATGAGCAGAAGGAAGCTGATGGGGCTTACGCCGAACAGGCTCCACGTCGGCTTGAGCACGATTCCAAGAATCGCCAGCGTCGTCAGGAGAATCGACAGCCCACCACTGATCGTGTGGTACGGATGAACCCGTGAAAGGAACGCCGGTTTGCGGCGAATCAACAGGATGATGTCCATGATGGCAACGATCACGACGTTGAACAGGTTGCTTCCAAACGCATTCCCGATCGCGATGTTGGGGACTCCGATCGAAGCGCCGGTGACGGTTGTCGTCATCTCGGGAATGGAGGTGAGCGTCGCAAGGAAGATCAGCCCGATCCACCCTTGGCCGATACCGATCCGGTTCCCCAATGCGTCGCCGAACGGAGCAAGGCGAATGCCCGCAAGCACGATGGCGGTCGCAGAGAGAAGGAACGTCAACCAGTCAATCCACATAGTGCAACCTCTCAGGTTCTGACCTAGCAGGTCGGCGTGATGTCTTCGATCTTCTGCACGCGGCGGTGGTGGCGGCCGCCGTCGAACGGCGTATCAAGCCAGATACGGACGATGCGCTCGGCGAGATCGGAGCCGATGATTCGCGCCCCCATGCAGAGGACGTTGGCGTTGTTGTGCCTACGACTCATCTCAGCGGTGAGCGAGTCACTGCAGAGCGCGGCGCGGATGCCGGGATGCCGCCCGGCGGCCATCGACATTCCTAGGCCTGTTCCGCAGATCAGGATGGCAAGCTCCGCCTCGCCGTCCAGGAGCCTTCCCACGGCGGCGGAGGCGATGTCCGGGTAATCGACCGACTCGGCGGTGTGGGTGCCCACATCGATCACGTCGTGATCGGCAAGCGCAGACGTGAGAAGAAGCCGTTTCAGATCGACGCCCGCGTGATCACATCCGATGATGAGTCTCATTCACACCCTTCTTATCAGCCACTTGATCATGTCGCCGTACATCTTGAAGCGATCCTTGATTCCCTGAGCGAAGCCACGCTTCTCTTCCTTGAGAACGTGGGTCACGCCGGGAAGCTTCACGTGCTCCTTGTTCCAGCCTTCCTTGGCGGCAAGCTTGGACAGCGTCATCTCGATTCCGTAGTCCATCCCCTCGATGTTCTCGCGCGCCCGATGCCACAGCATTCGACTCAGGATACGCTGGCCGGACGCGAATGGATTGATCAACTGAGCGATGTCCGTCTTGGCACGCCCGTTCGAGAAGACGCCGATGGCCATGTCCAAGCTGCGCTCCCGGTAGGCGTTGATCAGATCGTCGACATGCTCGGTCTTGAGACCGACCAGGTCTGCATCGAGAAACAGCAGCGTGTCGTTTCGGGCTTCATCAACACCGGCGTCCAGCGCGGCCGCCTTGCCGCGGTTTTCGCCGAGTTCGAGTACACGTACCTCGAATTGCCTGGCCTCTTCGGCCGTCTCATCGGTTGAGCCATCGTCCACCACGATGACTTCGTCCACCAGCTTGCTGTTCAGAATGGGAGCAAGAACCGCACCGATTCTCCCAGCCTCATTGTACGCAGGTACCACCACGGAGATGCTCATAGAAAAATCGATTGGATGTACGCCTTTTCAAGATGTAGGTTTGCCGCTATGGACCTATTTTATCGGTGTTGGAATATGAAGTCAATTCCGTTCTGAACGGTCGTCGATCCGAGCAGTCGGCGCATCGGCGAACCACTGTGATGCATCCTCAATCAACCGCGTTGCATCCGTGAACGACCGAACCGGGACGGGAAGCGAATGGACGAAGCGTCGGCCATAGGAGCGAGACAGCAGGCGGTGATCGGTGATGACCGCGATGCCGTGATCCTGTTGGGTTCGAATCAGCCGGCCCACACCCTGTCGGAGTCGCAGCACGGCTTGCGGGATCGCCAGCTCAAAGAACGGATCGCCGCCGCGTTGGGCATGACGTTCGGCAAGCGCCGCCTGAATCGGATCGGTAGGTACGGGGAAGGGAAGACGGGTGATCACGAGGATCTCGAGCGCGTCCCGTGGAAGATCAACGCCTTCCCAGAAGCTGTCTGCACCAAGCAGAATCATCGGTTCGTCTGCAGCACGGAACCTCGAGATCAGCACGGATCGTGGGCCGTCGATTCCCTGAGACAGCGTGGGCATGGAGGCTGGTATGCGGTCGCGTACGGCGTGGAGCAGGCGGTAGGATGTGCACAGCACAAGCGCCTTGCGCCCGGTCCGCTGCACGAGATCGACGACCAGCTCTGCGATCCGCTCGGCGTATACGGCAATCGGGGCGGTGGCCTCCGGAAAGTACCGCGGAACGTAGATGCGCATCCTCTCCTCATGAGAGAACGGACTTGGGACGACGAGCGGTTCCACCCGCTCGAAACTGTCGTCGAGGCCGAGAGATTTCGACAAGTACGAGAAGTCCCCATCGAGCGACAATGTCGCTGAGGTCAGCAGCAAGGCATGGAGTCCGGGATAGAGCTGATCGGCAAGTAACGGGGCGACATCGAGCGGGGAAACATGGAGATGGATACCGAAGCGGTCCCTCTCGTACCAGTGGACTTCGTTCTCTTCAGGGGCTCGCATCAGCGTGGTGGCGAGATCGGCGATTCCGTCGGTGGTCGTGAGGAGCCCCTCGCCTTCACGGGTCAGTTCCGGCTCATCGATCTCGTCCAGCAGGGATTCGACAGACCGTCCGACGTCGCGAAGTCGCTCGCTTAACTCGGCAAACGGTGTCGAAGACTCCCATTGCGGGGATCTTCCGCTCCGTTCGTCCTCCAGTTGCGGACCGACGACCTGGAAGAGCTGTGCGGAACGGGCGCGAGCGCTGCTCAGAAGCTCGCTACAGCGGCGGACATCGCCGCTGTCCCCGTTGATCGGAAGCCGAGACAACCAGCCGTGACGCCGTCGTCGCATGGGTGCGAACTCGTCAGCCAATCGGTCCACCGATTCCTGCGACAAGGTTCTGGTGAACGCACTTCGGGCCGCTGCTTCCAGCGAGTGTCCTTCATCGATGATCAGGTGTGAGTACTTGCCAAGAACCATTCCGCCGGTGGCGATGTCGCCGAGGAGCAGTGCATGGTTGATAACGACGAGGTCGGCAGCCCGGGCGCGCCGTCGCGCGGTGATCGCGAAGCAGGTGTCCTCGTGCGGACAGAACTGATCGGTGCAGTAGCGGGGTGAGTCACAGACCTCGGACCACAGGGTGCGAGCGCCGGGCTGAGAGAGAAACGCGGTGTTCTCCTCGATGTCGCCGGTTGCGGTGGTCATGATCCAGCGGACGAGCGGTGCGAGCTTGGCGAGGCGGACGCGATCGAGGCTGTTGGTCAACTCGCCGATGAGCTGTTGCCAGCGGCGCAGACAAAGGTAGTTGGATCGTCCTTTGAGCAGTTCGACGCGGATGGGGACGCCCAGCGTCTCTAGGAGGAAGGGGAGATCCTTGGTGTACAGCTGCTCCTGAAGCTGCTTGGTGCGGGTGGATACGACAACCCGTGCTGAGGACCTCGCGAGGGTGAGCAGCGCGGGAACCAGGTAGGCGAAGGTCTTTCCGGTTCCCGGTCCGGCCTCGACGACACAGGCACCGCCATCGATGAAGGTGTGATCGACGGCACGGGCCATCTGGAGCTGGCC
>Ga0180436_10005690_pt1 | contig 10977 bp, 9 predicted proteins | sample SS_ome_2_FD_132434 | JGI IMG/M metagenome (GOLD analysis project Ga0180436, IMG submission 132434) | Hypersaline lake sediment archaeal communities from the Salton Sea, California, USA - SS_3_S_2 metaG | ecosystem: Environmental > Aquatic > Non-marine Saline and Alkaline > Hypersaline > Sediment...
ACAGATGCACCCATTGTTATCTTGGCATTATGGCTTCTGTTCAGCATGCAGTCGGCTGACATCATACTGGGCGCCCTGTCCTTGGCAGGATGTCTTTACATATTTTACCTTGCCCTGGAAAACTTCCGCGCAAAACCGGTGACGGTTGACGGTGTCCGGACCGCGCCGCGCTCACTCACCAAGGCCGTGGTGACCAATGCTCTAAATCCCGGTCCCTATCTTTTCTGGATGACCGTTGGCGGCCCGATGATTCTCAGGCAGGGAAACGAACGCATTGCGCCGGCCGTTAGTTTTCTCGTATTCTTCTACCTGTGTCTGGTGGGCTCTAAAATTATCCTTTCTCTTATCACCGGAAAATTTAAAGACTTTTTAACCGGCAGGCTTTATCTTTTCATACTGAGGGCTCTGGGAGTTGCACTCTTATTTTTCGCCGTGATTCTCTTTAAAGACGCATTGATGTTTTTCCATATACCGGCGCCATGGTAGCATGCAAGGGGAAGAATAATGACCGACGGGATTATCAAAACATTTATTATGTCGGAAGTGTCGGAATCAAACTCAAAAATATTGCCCGGAAAACTTGAAAAAAAAATATCCGACACGTTCAACATTACCAAAAAAGAATCAAGGCGCCACATAGGACGACTTGTGGAACAGGGGGAACTTGCCTACACATATCTTTTTGGCACTTCATTCATTGAAGCATCATTCCAGAAGCCGGTTAGAATGTCTAAAAGTATAATTTTAGTGCCGGCAGGCAGAAAGAAAAAAGCTAACAGTCCTTTTAAAGAAATCATGCTCTCGCATGGCGCATCATTCGGTACGGGAAGGCATCCCACCACGCGCCTTGCCCTACGGAGCATCGAAAGCATCCTCGATGAAACAGCGTTTCAGCATGACAACCTGAAACCATCCGCCCTTGATATTGGAACGGGATCCGGGGTTCTTGCCATAGCATCGGTTATTCTGGGCATCGGGCGTGCAACCGGGACGGATATAGAATCCTGCGCCAGAAAAGAGGCAAGGGAAAACGTGGAACTAAACGGACTTACAGAAAACATCATGATTTCGGACCAGGAGCCGGTTGAATTAAAAGGCCCCTTTTCACTCATTACGGCAAACCTCAGATACCCGACCCTGATCGCCCTGCACGCCCATATCAAACGGCTCACAACCACGGGAAGCGCCCTTGTGCTTTCGGGAATTAAAACCCATGAGTCACAGAGGATAGGCGAGGTGTATTCGAACGGGTTTCATTTTCTATGGCAAGAAGAAGAAAAAGAATGGGTATGTCTTGTGTTTAAAAGGAGTTGACGCGTTTTTCTTACTATATCCCCTTTAACCCGAGGCGTTCCAGTGTGGACGCTTCGGGGTACCCGGTTTCATCCCACCCCATAATGGCGTAATAGTGCCGACGGGCATTGCGAAAGTCAGCCTCTTTGATGTGAGCCCCCCTGGACGGCCCCCTTGGTATTTCCTTTGAAAGAAACGGGCTGAACTCCGCATCCGCCCCCCCCTGGTCCAGATATAGTTTGCGCTGCAATTGAATCGACCGTTCGCCTATATCCATGAGATCTTCGAAGCTGTAATGGAAGCCGGTGGCCCCATTGACCATCTCTGTTATCTCATCAAAGCTGTAAACGTTCCCCGGTGAAAATATAAACATACACAGGCTTAAGGCGTCCATGGCCGCATAGTAAATCTGGGTGATTCTGGCGATTTCCACCTTTTCATTATCCAGCGCACCGGGAGATGATTGTATGGTTAAATTAAAGGCGCGAAGGCTGTCCGGGTCCGATGCAATCCAGTCATGTTCCAGCTTCATGTGGTCGGTGGGATTCGGGCCGTGATAATAGCCAAAGCCGACCCCTGGTTTTTTGTGGGGTATGTGGGCGGGCATGCCGACACCTTTGACGGATCTCAGATATGGCTTTGTACCTTGTCCCAAACGGTCTGCGGCCCGGTCGACCCCATCCGCCAGAAGGCCGCCTATTTCACTTTTCCTGAGGGCCATATCCCGAATGAGATCAAGTGCTTTTTGGCTGTCGCCAAAACGTATGGAAAAGCCGAGATCCTTTTCAGCGATCACATCGTTTTCAAAGCAGTCCATGAGCCACGCAATGATATTGCCGGTGGAAATAGTGTCAAGCCCCAGACGGTTGCAGAGTTCACAGGCCTTAAGGCATGAATCAAGATCACCTTCAAGACCGATATTGGCGCCCAGAATCGCAGCACTTTCATACTCAGCGAGAGCCGTATACTCTGAATTTTTTTTGGATTGTTTCTTGCAGGATAAAAAACACCCCCTGCATGGATTATTGCGACCGGCATAAGCCTGAGGGTCAATGTCGCCGGCATTATTCGTTCCGGGCTCCGCCTCACCGGAATCCGGATGACAGGGCGAGCCATAACTGAAGTTTCTGGTGGGGAGATTTCCGTCCTTTCTGTTCACGTCCAAAAGTCCGAACGTACCGGACGTGCGCAGAATACCTAAAAACGAGTCCGGTGATGTCTTTAATGATTCTAAAAACCGTTTTCTGCCGGCACTATTAATGGCTTTTACTCTTCCGGGATGTTTAAAAACGGGAGCATGGTCGCCTGTAACCGCAATGGCTTTCAGTTTTTTTGCCCCCAGAACTGCGCCGAGTCCTCCCCGGCCCGCATAATGGTCCGGTTCAAACATTATATTGGCATGACGCACCATGTGTTCACCGGCAGGACCAATGGACGCAATGCTGAAATTTTTTCCCAGATCCTCCGTCAGTTTTTCGTGTGAAACATTTTGATCGTTGCCCCATAGATGCCCGGCATCAATAAACCTGATATCATCATTTTCCATGACAAGGATAACGGGATCTTCAGACTCACCGGTGATGACCAGGGCATCAAACCCGGCGCGTTTAATCCCCGGGCCGAACTCCCCCCCTGCCTGTGACAGATAAATTCCGGTGGTCTCCGGCGAAAAAGACAGGACATTAACGCGGGTTGCACCGCTCACCCCGCCTGCTGCCATAGGACCTGTGGCAAAAACAACGGGATTCTCCGGGGAAAATCCCTCGAGCTGTTTACAATCTTTAGTGAGATCTGAAAAAATTTCCGCGCATAAAAGCGCCCCGCCCATGTATTGTTGATAAAAAGAGGCATCCTTCCCGATGATGCGAGCCGTTTTAGTCCCAAGGTCACAAACAGCTATCTTTCCCATAAATCCATACATGGTCAAGCCTCCGTGTTGTCTATAAAATTTATTATCCACTGAGCGACAATGGCTTCATCCGTTTTTTGCTCAAGGGTTTTAGCTGCCCCCGACACCGCCTCCCTTCCCATGAGGTCCAGGCGCGATTGCATTAATTCCCTTAAAAAGGGGCGTGTGAATTCCGGATGACCCTGAATCCCCAAAAAGTGACCCCCTACACTTATCATGGAGCGGGGACAGTGGTCGTTCCCGGCGATTATACTCCCCTCCGGCGGAAGCGCCTCGATTTGATCCCGGTGGGAGACCAGGATGCTATATTTGTCAAGTGCGGGATCCATCCAGGCCTGCCGCTTATAAACCGCCGCTGTCTTTACACCGAGCCCCCATCCATTGTCAGACAATGAGCACCTGCCACCAAGGGCTTCCGCAATCATCTGGTGGCCGAAACAGATACCGACAAACTTGATGCGGTTATCGTACAGATCTTTTATAAAAACCCGTAAGCGGCGGACCCACGGTTCATCATCGTAAACGGAAAACCTTGACCCTGTGCAGATATAGCCGTGGTAGTCGGTTATCTCCTCCGGGTACGCCTCTTTTTGTGCGTCGAACACGTCCAACGAAACAGACGGCGTATATTTTTGAAACAAATCAAGGAAAAAATCGGAGTGGTCACCAAATTTCATCCGGAGATCCCTGTCCACACGGTCACATTTCAGAAGACCTATTTTCAAAGGGCTGCCTCGTATGTTGAAAGGAGATCCTCTTCGGTCACAGGTATCATATTTTTCTGATGACAGGGATCCAGAAAGGCGTCCTTTGACAGCACGCCCAAATCCTCTTTTCTAATGCCGCACCCCGAAAGACCGGGCTTGATGCCCAGGCTTTGAATGAAATGCAGGCACGTCTCCGATAACGCCCTTTGTGCCATGCCCCTGTCCTCAAACATGGAAAGCACGCGGGCCATTCGTTTTGTCTGATCCGGGTTTAATTTTTGGTTTTCAAGAAACGATACACCTGAAGGAAGAAGAAGCGCATTGGCAAGCCCGTGGTGCATATTGTGTCGGCTTGACAGGGGGTGGGCAAGGGAATGAATCATGCCGAGTCCTTTTTGAAACGCCACTGCACCCATGGCCGAAGCAATCAGCATTCTTTCCCTCGCCTCCAGGTTGCCGCCGTCCTTTACTGCAACAGGCAGCCAGTCCATCACCAACTCCATCCCCGAAAGTGCGATACCATCGGCCATGGGATGAAGTCCGGGGGAAAAAAATGCCTCCATGCTGTGGACAAACGCATCCATGCCTGTAGCGGCGGTAATGTCCGGCGGCAGTCCCGTTGTCAACTCAGGTTCCAGGACGGCAATGTCCGGCGTTAAATCCGGATGAAAAAAAATGGCTTTCTTGCCGGTTTTCTTCATTGTTATCACCGCCGATCGCCCCACCTCGCTGCCGGTCCCCGCAGTGGTTGGAATCGCGTAAAGGGGGGGCATGGGATTGGTTATCCTCCGATCGCCTCCGATGGCATCATCGTACTGCTCCAGCGGTTTCGGGTGGACGGACATGATTCTTAGGGTTTTTGCCGCATCCATTGGGCTGCCGCCGCCAAGGGCAATGATGCTGTCACACTGCTCTTTCGCATACACCTCGGTGCATTTCTCGACATCTTCTTCCCTGGGATTGGGATTTGTCTCCGAAAAAACATAAAACGGTATGCCTTTGCCTTCCATGGCGGCTGTCAGCTGATCCAGAACACCACAATTTTTTAATATCTCATCCGTAACAATCAAGGACTTCTTGTGCTGTTTTGCTTTTAACCGTTTGCTGAATTCCAAAAGTGCGCCCTGGCCGCTTAGAATAATTGTGGGAAAGTTATACTGGTTCATAATTAAATCACCTCATCACTAGATTATCTCGAAGTAACGTTCTAACTGCCAATCCGTCACATGTTTTTCATGCTCCCTTACCTCCCAGTCCCTGGAACCGGCATAGTGGTCGACAAATTCGTCGCCGAACAGCTCCCTGGCTTCCTTGGAGTTTCTAAATACCCGAATTGCATCTTTCAGGTTGGAAGGAAGCAACAGGTCGTCGGACAGCCGGTCCTGTATCTCATATGCATTTCCCTTTATGGGTTCGGGAAGCACCAGCTTTTCCCGGACACCCAAAAGGCCCGCCCCCAGTACAGCGGCTGACACGAGATAGGGGTTGCCGTCTGCTGATCCGATGCGGAATTCCATTCTCTGGGACGCCTCATCTCCCGGTATGGCCCTTACAGCCGTCGTTCTGTTGTCTACTCCCCATGTGGCTGCCGTCGGCGCCCAGGCGCCTTTTACCAGCCGGGTGTAGCTGTTTATTGTGGGGGCAGACATGACGAGAAACGGCTTCATATATTTTATGACTCCGGCAATAAAATGCTTCATGGTGTCACTCATGCAATGGGGCTCGCTTGCATCGTGAAAAAGATGATTTCCGGTTTTAAGGTCATAAAGGGACATATGGAGATGACCGCTCTGCCCCGGATAATCCATTGACCATTTGGCCATGAACGTGGCCATCATGTCACGTTTCTGGAAAAATGTTTTGGTAAAGGTTTTAAACAGGTTGGCTTTGTCAGCTGCTGTAATCCCTTTATCATATCGTATGGCGGTTTCCCAGACGCCCGGTCCGGTCTCGCAGTGAAGGCCTTCAATTTCAATATCCAGTTCTTTGAAAAAATCAATAAATTCCCCAAACAAATCCGATAACCAAACATTTCGTAGAACAGAATACCCAAACATTCCCGGAGACAGAGGGGTCAGATCCCGGTAATTTTTTTCACGAATGCTGTGGGGGGTTTCCTTGAATACGAAAAACTCATATTCAAAGGAATAGGTCGCGCCCATTCCCATATCCTCGGCCTGTCTTAAAACACGTTTTAAAAGAGAGCGCGGACAAATGGGATGATGGTCCTCATCATTTTTTACAAATTCACCCAGAAAAAATGGAACCTGTTTTTCATCCGGCACCCGCCGTTCGGACGACAAGTCGATTTGATACAATGCATCCGGAAAAGCCGTATGCCAACCCGTAAAGGAGACATTGTCGTATAGCGCATCTGCACAGTCCCATCCCAGCACACAGTCGCAGAATCCGGCGGCAGCCTGTGCCGCGGATTTAAATTTTTTCAGTGTCAGGTACTTTCCCCTTAATACGCCGTCAATGTCAGTCAGCGCTATTTTTACATGGCTGACACCCTGTGACTCCAGTTCTTTGAGTTTTTCATCAATCGCGTGCGGCATGGATTGAGTTCCCCTTTTTTTATTGTTTCCCGGATAGAGCATCCGAATATGTTCAGACTGATGTAAAATGATTTTTCAACGGGGTCAAGCCTATTGTTGGACGGATGTTTTCCATCCTTTATATATACTATGGACCGCATTCCATTTCACGGTTGTTTTTATATCCGCTCGGAGTCGCTCAATCCAGAATGGACTAAACATTGGCGCAACCGTATGATTTCGCAGATGTTTTGTGCTGACTTAAGAACAATATAATGGTTCGGTGAAATGGCTAAACAAATAAAACTATTAAGCGATTTCTTGCGATAAATGAATGGTTATTTTTACCAGGAAGAAGGTTTTCTTATTTTTGTACCGGGGATTGGATCAGGAAGTTGTGATGCTGCCAATACTCCTTTCCTTATTCGCTTGTTGAAATCGGCGTATTGCATGAGTTCTCTTGAGGGGTGGGTTTTACTTGGTGTTATTAGACCTATGATCTTTTTATGTTGTGTCTTTACTAACCTGAAAGATTCGGCTAAGTCGCTGTCATTCGACACGACTACTGCACAATCGTATAAATCAAGCCATGCATCATTTAATAAATGTAGTGCCAAGTTTACATCAGAGCCCTTTTCTTCTGTTTTTATAATATTGGCAAATTTGATAGATTTTCCAAACAGGTTTTTGTTTATAGGATGCGATAGTGGTTTAAAAACATTATGACTTAAAAATTCCCCATAATAAACTGAAATTTCGGGTATGTATTTTTGTAATGCTCTTAGGAAAGTTTTTTGCCGTATTGGTTGATCTGGATCAATTTTGCCAGTAACAATTGCAGTAAAATATTTTATGGAGATTATCTTATTTTTTGGACTGAGGATGAGTTCAAACAGTTTTTTGAAATCAAGCCATTTATGTGGTGTATCTTTAACTGCACCATAATAAAAATTGAACCCATCAATATATATGTAAGTTCTCATAATTATTGTTTATATAAAAAGCAGGGGCCACCGAGGTGGCCCCGCGCCCTGGGTCGAAACCATAGGGGAAGTTTGTTTGTACTGTTAAAATATAAATATTTCGTTATTAAATGTCAATAAAAATAAACTTTCACTTCGCCTGACACCAAGGGCTCCTCGGTCTCGACGTCAGCAGAGTTTTTTGTTATCTAAAAAAGGGAAGTCATCCTGCGACCTGATCGCAGGATGACAGCCTGAATATAGTGTTGCGATGGTTGTTCTAAGAGTGGAAAATAAGACTATGGACTATACGATATCCATCCCATTTAAAGGTTCAGTCAACTCTGCCATGGAAGCAGCTCGTTCGTATTTTATGGCCAGCGGATTCAAGCTTGACCAACCCAGAGAGAATGAACTTATTGCATTGGGTCAGCGTATGTATAGCACCAAGCAAGGCCCCATAAGCGGTGTTTCGCGCGCCAGGATATCGGTCTCGTCGAACTCTATTGAGATCTCAGCAGAGCTTGGGGGGGTTAAGTTTATGAAACAATTTCTTTACTTGTTTCCCCCGGCCCTTGCCGGCTTTTTAGCACTGATCTTTATATTCATCCCCGGCGTTCCCGGATATGCGCCATTGATAGCCGCTCTCCCTGTTTTGCCATGGGTTGTCTTATCGCCACTGATGGCCGGATGGATCAGAAACAGGACAATTCAGGCACTGGACACATTGGCTCACAACATGGCCGGTACAATGAAAAGTTGATATTCCAAGATGTTAAGGAGGTCCATACCGGCAGCCGGTGCATGCCCATTTCTTTGACGCCACCGCATGCAGCTGCTGCACATTTACCAATACCGCCCGCTCCCGGACAAATTTCTGGTGGCCCTCTTCGGGCAGTTTCAGAATATACAGCTTATGGTACTTTCTCGACTGCCTCAGCCACTTCCGGTAGTCGTGATCATCACCCACAAGCACCAGGAGCTTGGCTCCATATCTAGTTTTAACCTGCCATGTATGATAAATCTGCATCTCCCCTCCCCCCACCATCATTTTCTCTTTGTAGTGCTCTTCAAACAGTTCAACCACATAATCTTTGGACAGGGCGTGCCGGGGAAATAAAAAACAAACAACAAAAACAAGTACAAATATGCGCAACATAACCATCACCACGTTTACCGGTATGAAACAATTTAATTATAAAAGGATTATTTATAATAAATCGGTATCATAAGGCCTTTTCTTTAGCAGGACATTGTATTCGGCAATCCCGAACATCCGGACCACAAATAGTGCTTTACAAGTTATGTGTTTGTGTTAAAAACTAATCCGTTATGACATAGTGAAATTTTGAATAGCAGGAGTTAACCCATGATAAAAATAAATGAAAATTTTCTCAAGCTTCAGGCGTCCTATCTCTTTTCAGAAATTGCAGGGAGGGTGTCAGCTTTTCAGAACGCCAACCCGGATAAAGAAATTATAAAGCTGGGCATCGGTGATGTCACCCGCCCTTTACCCGATGCATGTATCCGCGCGTTCCACTCTGCTGTTGATGAAATGGGCAAAGATGAGACCTTCAGAGGCTATGGTCCTGAACAGGGATACCCGTTTTTACGGGATAAAATTGCAGATATGGATTTCAAGGCCAGGGGGGCGGACATCTCCTCTGATGAAATATTCATCAGTGACGGTGCAAAATGTGACACGGGCAACTTTCAAGAACTCTTTTCACAAGATGCCGTCATTGCCATCCCGGACCCGGTTTATCCGGTTTACCTGGATACCAATGTAATGGCCGGTCGAACCGGCGGTTTTGCCGGTGGAAGATACAGCGATATTGTTTATCTGGACAGCACCATGGAAAACAATTTTCTCCCCGATATTCCTGAACAGTCTGTGGACCTTATTTATCTCTGTTTTCCGAACAACCCCACCGGAGTGGTGGCCGATGCATCCATTTTGAAAACCTGGGTGGATTATGCCAGGGACAATAAGGCACTGATACTTTTTGACGCCGCTTATGAATCATTTATATCGGACGACAGCATACCCCGTTCCATTTATGAAATAGACGGCGCAAGGGAGGTTGCAATTGAGTTCAGGAGCTTTTCAAAAAGTGCCGGATTTACCGGAACGCGGTGTGCATTTACCGTAGTGCCGAAAGATTGCTTGGCGTATGACAGTTCGGGAAACAAACATTCTCTTCACGGATTGTGGAACAGGCGCCACAGCACGAAATTCAACGGCGTCTCTTACCCCGTTCAACGGGCGGCAGAGGCGATTTACAGTGAAGAAGGACGAGGGCAGGCAAACGATCTCGTGACATTCTACATGAATAATGCCGCGGTTATAAAAAAAGAAATGTCGGCTCTTGGATATACATGTGCAGGCGGTGACAACTCTCCCTATATTTGGATCTGGGGAGAAATGGGGTCATGGGATTTCTTTGACCTGCTCCTTAACAAGGCCGGTGTGGTGTGTACCCCCGGTGCAGGATTCGGTTCATGCGGAGAAGGGTTCATCAGGATCAGCGCGTTCAACAGCCTTGAAAATGTGACCCGTGCCATGTCCCGTATTAAAGAAACGCTAAAGGGATAAAGGGGCACCCATGCATTTACGGACATGTGTATCCCCTTCAGGAAAGTTTGTATTTGGCGTCCACAGACCCTCCTTTTGCACGGATAACCTGAGGCAACATGATGCCGTCACCGCCCTTGGGTTTTTTGATGACGGCAGCCCCCTTGAAAATCCTGAAAATTTTCCCCCCTCCGGTGTGGAAGCGGAACAGGGGGACGTTATCTTTGAAATACCCAATGCATTTCCATTCAGGGGCACAACCTATATCCGAAAAAGCTGGGCCGATGCCCAGGTATCGGACCCGTCCCTGATGTTGTTACCGCAAAGCCCCCCGGTTTCCTTCTCGACAACACTTAGCAGATGGTTTAAAGAAGACGGTAATGCGTTAAAAAAAATGGATTCCGTATTCAAGGCCCTTCCGGAACCATTGTTACTAGCGCTTGCCAAAACATCCACAGATCCTGATGACCTGGTGATTATGGCCAACCTGTCTTGCGAGTTTGTCTACGATGATTCCCAAAAGACACCTTCAGGGCTTCGATTTAAAAAAGACCGGGAGGGTGCCCCCCGGCCGGTTATCAGAAACAGTGTTCTCTACGAGGTGATAGCGAATAACCCCCACCTGCCGGATGCATACAAAGAGGCCATGGTATTAAGGCCCGGCATACAGGGAACAAGTGAAATTGTAGGCGAGTTTGGGGAAAAAAACGGGAACAGCCATGTTTTTGAATACCTTAGGTGCAACAGCTATATACCATGGGGACATTATGCGGCGAATATGGCCAGTGACACTGTGCGTTACCGAATATCTGATTTGACGGAAGCCGATATGAAAGGGCTCCGTCACCTGTATTACCAGAGGACATACGTGAGGCTGTCCTCCATGGCGGGAGTAAGGGTTCCGGAAAAAAGAAGGCCGCTTACGGAATCCGAACTTGAGGAAATGAGAAAACATATCCTCTCCCGCTTGCGGTCACAAAACAGCACCCCCCTC
>Ga0180436_10005691_pt1 | contig 10976 bp, 6 predicted proteins | sample SS_ome_2_FD_132434 | JGI IMG/M metagenome (GOLD analysis project Ga0180436, IMG submission 132434) | Hypersaline lake sediment archaeal communities from the Salton Sea, California, USA - SS_3_S_2 metaG | ecosystem: Environmental > Aquatic > Non-marine Saline and Alkaline > Hypersaline > Sediment...
ACGTCCAGGCAAAGTTCGTCGCCATCGCGCCGCACCGAGATATCCTGAACTTCGCGCACCGGGTGCGTGGCCTGGCAGTTCGCCGCGCGGAACGAGGAAAAATCATGTTCGCCCAGCAGGCTGCCGGCCGCCGCGTTCATGCGATCCGCATCGAGAGGCTGGCGAATCCAGCTGACCCGGCTGTTTTCCAGCCCCGGCCGGATCCAGCGATTGAGTATCCGGTAGCGATAGCTGCGGGCATAGGCGCTGAAGCGGGCGTGGAATTCGTCATCGACCGGTCGCGCCCAGAGTACGCTGACGCCAGCGGGCAGATGGCTGTTGAGCCCGAGCACCCAGGAGCGTTCCGCACGATCGGCGGCAGAATCGAAGTGCGCCACCTGGCACAATGCGTGAACGCCTGAATCGGTGCGCCCGCAGGCGGTGACACGAACCTCGTGGTTCGCCACCCTTGCCAGCGCGGCCTCCAGCACGCCCTGCACGGTCGGCTCCTGGCGCTGTATCTGCCAGCCCAGGAACCCGCTTCCGTCGTACTCGATACCGATGGCGTAACGCAACAGGCCAGGCCGCTTAAATCAGGTCCAGCATTTTGCGGGCTTCCGCCTGCTGTTCCTCGTTGCCGTTGCTGACCACTTCCTCCAGAATGACGCTGGCGGCTTCCTTGTCGCCCATCGAAATGTAGGCGCGCGCCAGGTCGAGTTGAATCTCGGGATCGGACGTCTCTTCTCCAACCGCTTCAGGTTCTTTCGGACGCTCACCCGCTGGCTCGTCGGCCTGGCCCTCGGGTGATCCTTCGGACGCCTGGTCCGTTTCCGGTGCTTCTTCGTAAACGACCTCGATTCCGGGATCGGGCTCAAACGCCTGCTTTCGCGGAGTGGCGGGCGGCTTGTCCTCGAGCACGCGCAGCACGTCTTCGGCTTCGTCTGTTATTTCCTTGACGGTATCGGCCGTGTCAACCCGCTTTCCTGCCCGCAGGCGACCGCTGAACATCCAGGCCGCCATGGCAGCTACCAGCACCAGCAGGCTGAGCAGCCAGACGCCGAAGCGTTCCCACCAGGGCTTTTCGACCGCGTCGGACTGTTCTTCGAGCCGATCTTCGCGCAGCCTCTGTTCCATCGCGGCCAATTCGACATCGGAGACCTCGGCGGACTGGGCGGCCTCGAGCTCGGCCTCGAGTTCCTGGATGCGGTTCTGCAGGTACTCGTTCTGCTGCTCGCGCGTGATCAGTTCTTCTTCCGTACGGGCCAGGTTTTCGCGCAGGGCCTGAACCGACGTGCCGGCCTCGACATCCTCGCTGCTTTCCTCGAAACCGTAGCTGCTGTCGAGTTCACTGGCTTCCGACGGCGGAACGAGTTCCAGCTGGTCCTGGGCAGCGGTGCCCTGCTCGGTCTCCGTATCAACGGCCGCAGGCGCTTCGCTCTCGAGATTCGATGCGACCTCGTCTGCAATTTCCTCGACGGCCTCTTCGGCCGCTTCGACCAACTCCTCGGCGGCTGCCGACTCTTCGGGCGCCGCAGCCGACTGCACCGGGGCCTCCGGGATACGGTCTTCCGCCAGCAGCGGAACCGTCTCCGCCGCGGGTTGCGGCGCACTGCGGACGCCGCGGAATTCTTCCTCCTGCTCTACGACGGCACGGTAGGCATCGGAGCGGGAGACGCGCTCGACCGCGTCGCTGGTCGGCAGGCGCAGGATCGCGCCGCGCTTGAGCAGGTTGATGTTGCCGCGCAGAAAGGCATCGGGGTTTTCGCGCTGAATCGCAATCATCACCTGGTTGACACTCAGCCCGGTCCCCGCGGCCCACTCATTGGCGATTCCCCAAAGCGTCTCTCCGCTGGCCACGGGGCCGTATTCCCGGCCGCCCATGCTCCGGACCGGTTCGGGATCCGGCGCAGTCCGCTCGCGCGGGGCTTCCCGGGGCGCTGTGCTATCGCTTGCGACCGGCTCAGGCGCTGCGGGTGCGGGCGCCGCCGTCTCGCGCACGTCGATACGGGGCGGCGGCGGAGCGGTATCGCTGACGGTCGGCGGATCGAGAAAGATCGTGTATTCGCGCAGCATCCGGCCACTCGCCCAGTTGACCTCGACGATCAACCGCACCACCGGGCTGGTGACCGGCAGCCTGCTGCTGGCCTGCAGAAAGGCGTCGCCGTCCGCACCCTCGACACTGAAACGGACCGGCACGGCGATGTCATCCAGGCTGGCGCCGATCAGTTCATAGTCCTCGGCCGAGCCGAGCCTCGCAGTGACCGAGGCGAGATCGTCGCTCTCCCGGGTCAGCAGCTCAATCCGCGCCTGCAGCGGTTGTCCGAGGTAGGATTCGACCGTTACGTCGCCGAGGCCAAGCGCCAGGGCGGTGGGGCTGGATAACAGACCTGCGGCCGCCATCAAGGCCGTTGCACTGATGCGGGATGTGTATTTCATGGTGACCCTCCGTCATTCCCTGACTGGTAGAAGAACCGGGACGGGTAGCTGTCCGGGTCCCGGGAGACTGCCCGTAACTCCTGCGATTCTACGATTGCTCAGCCGGTGATTCTACCCTTTTAAGCGGTTCCGCCGCGGTTCTGCTCAAGGCGCTCCATGATCTGGACGGCATTGAGCGCGGCGCCCTTGCGAATGTTGTCGGCCACGACCCAGAGGTTTATGCCCCGTGGGTGCGAAATATCACGTCGCAACCGCCCGACATAGACCGGGTCGTTTCCAGCGGCGTGCGTAACCGCGGTCGGGTGCGCCAAGTCCTCGTCATCCAGGAACTCGACCCCGTCGGCGGCGAGCAACAGTTCCCGCACGCGTTCCACGCTGATCTCATCCCGGGTCTCGAGGTGAACCGCCTCGGAGTGACCGTAAAACACCGGCACGCGCACCGCCGTCGCGTTGACCCGGATCCCGGGATCTTCAAATATTTTCTGTGTCTCCCAGACCATTTTCATTTCTTCCCGGCTGTAACCGTTGTCCTGCAGGGTGTCGATCTGCGGCAGCACGTTGAAGGCGATGGGTTGACGGAATTTATTGAGCGTCGGTTGCTGGAAGTTTAATCGTTCGATGGTCTGCTCGGCCAACTCCCGCAACGCGCTGGCGCCGGCGCCGGATACCGACTGGTAGGTCGCCACGTTGATGCGGTCGATGCCCGCCTCGCGCTGGATCGGAGCCAGCGCGACCAGCATCTGGATCGTCGAGCAATTGGGGTTCGCAACGATCGCTCCCGGCCCCAGGCCATCGAGCATGTGCGCGTTGACCTCAGGCACAACCAACGGGATATCGTCCACGTAACGAAAAGCCGATGTATTGTCGATCACGATTGCGCCGGCCGCGGACGCCAGCGGCGCATATTTTTCGCTGACCCCTCCGCCGGCGGAAAAAAGAGCGTAGTCAGTATTGCTGAAATCAAAGGCTTCGAGGTTCTCGACGATCAGTTGGCGGCCGCCGTACTCCACGTCGTCACCGGCGGACCGTTCGCTCGCCAGCGCGGTCACCCGCTTTGCATCGATGCCGCGCTCGGCCAGAATCGACAGCATGACCTCGCCCACCGCGCCGGTCGCGCCGATCACGGCTATATTAATGTTATCTCTCATTGTATGACTATATCCAACTGTTATTTATATATTTTTCCAATTTGGCCGCGATGGCGCAAAACATGATCCATCAGCACGATCGCCATCATGGCTTCGACGATCGGCGTCGCGCGGATGCCCACGCAGGGGTCGTGACGGCCCTTGGTCACGATCTCGACCTCGTTGCCGTCGATGTCCAGCCCCCGGCAGGGGATGCGCAAGCTCGATGTCGGCTTGAACGCCGTGCTGACGATCACGTCCTGTCCGCTCGAGATGCCGCCCAGGATGCCGCCTGCATGGTTACCGATAAACCCCTCGGCTGTCATCTCGTCCCGGTGTTCGGTGCCCATCTGCCACACGCTGTCGAACCCGGCGCCGATTTCGACGCCCTTGGCGGCGTTGATGCTCATCATCGCAGCGGCGAGGTCCGCGTCGAGCTTGCCGTATACCGGCGCACCCAGGCCGGCCGGCACGTTGCGGGCTATGACGTTCACGCGCGCACCCGTCGAGTCACCCGATTTGCGCAGCGCGTCCATGTACTCTTCGAGCACCGGCACCATCTCCGGGTCAGGGCAGAAAAACGGATTGTCGTCAATGCTGTCCCAGTCCATGTTGCGATCCGCGCGGTGCGGACCCAGTTGCGCCAGCCAGCCCTGGATCCCGATCCCGAACTCCTGTTTCAGCCACTTGCGGGCCAGCGCCCCGGCCGCCACGCGCATCGTGGTCTCTCGCGCTGAAGAGCGCCCTCCCCCGCGGTAATCCCGAAAGCCGTACTTTTTCCAATAGGTGTAATCCGCGTGCCCCGGTCGAAGCTGACGCTTGATGTTTTCGTAATCGCGCGAGCGCGCATCGGTGTTCTCGATCACCAGCGCAATCGGCGTGCCGGTGGTCCTGCCCTCGAACATGCCGGAAAGAATCTGCACGTCGTCTTTTTCGCGCCGCTGTGAGGTGTGACGGCTTTTTCCCGTGGCGCGTCGTTCAAGCTCCAGGCGGATTTCCTCGGCGCTGATTTCCAGCCCCGGGGGGCAGCCGTCGATGACGCAGCCGATGGCCGGCCCGTGACTCTCGCCGAAGGTGGTTACGCTGAACAACTGTCCGAATCGATTATGTGACATGGTTTCTCTTTTCCAGGGCCGCGGCCACTTCCGGGGCCGCTGCCAGCAATTCCTCGCGCGTCAGCAGGAAAACGCCGCTGCCGCCATGTGCAAATTCCAGCCAGGTGAACGGCATGCCGGGCAATACCGCTGCCAGGCGTTCCTCGCTTTCGCCCACCTCGCAGATCAGGACGCCATCCTCACAAAGAAATCGCGCCGCGTCCAGCAGGATAGCCAGCGGCGCATCCAGGCCGTCGCAACCGGAAACGAGGCCGATATCCGGCTCGGCCCGGTATTCCTCGGGCAGCTGCTCGATCACCGAGGCGGGCACATAGGGCGGGTTGGCCGTTATCAGGTCGTATTCGCATGCCGGTATCGAGTCAAACAGGTCTGATTCGTAAAGCCGGACCCGGTCCTCGACACCATGACGCGACACGTTGCGGTGCGCCACCGCCAGCGCTTCGCGGCTGATATCCGCGAGATCGACCCGCGTGAGCGGCAGATGCACCGCGGTGGCGATACCGATACAGCCGCTGCCGGTGCAAAGGTCCAAGGCGGTCTTCAACCGGTCCGCATCGACCCACGGCCCAAACCCTTCGCGGACCAGTTCGGCGATCGGCGAACGCGGCACCAGCACGTGCTCGTCAACTTCAAATTCGAGCCCGGCAAACCAGGCGCTGCCCAGCAGGTAGGCCAGCGGCGCGGCGGTTTTGCAGCGCAGCTCGACCAGCCGCTCGATTTCGCGCGACACCGTTGCGTCGACCGGCGCGTCCCAGTCCTCGAAACTGCCGTCAAGGGGTGCACCGGCCACGTGAAGAACCAGCCAGGCTGCCTCGTCGGCGGCATTGTCGGTGCCGTGCCCGAAATGCAGGCCAGCCGCGTCGAATCGCTGCGCAACGCGTTCCACCCATGTGCCCAGGCTGAGATTTTTTTTCATGCCATTAACGCCCCGGCGACCCGCAGCCACAAAGCAACCAGTATAATCGAGCTGAACACGGCAGCGCTGTGTCCTATTGTCGATAATCGGGGTCAGAAAATGGCCCGGAGCGCGAGTGAATGTTCGAAAAACTGTTTTCCGGTCTGCAGTACCTGTTGCCGCACCACCTGCTGTCAGGCCTGGTGTACCGGTTAATGCGCATCCGTTTCAAGCCGGTGAAAAACACCCTGATCACCGTGGTCGGCGGAATCGCCGGTATCGACTGGGACGAAGCCGGGCGCCAAACCTATGCCGAGTACGAGCACTTCAACGATTTTTTCACCCGTGAACTCAAACCTGGCGCGCGACCCGTCGATGCCGCGCCGGATGCGCTGGTCTGCCCCAGCGACGGCCGCATCAGCCAGTGCGGACGGATCACCGCGGACCGCATTCTGCAGGCCAAGGGCCATCACTACACGACTCGAGAACTGCTCGCACACGACCCGGATACGCGGCGCTTCACGAATGGCTTCTTTCACACCATCTACCTGTCGCCACGTGACTACCACCGTGTTCACATGCCCACTGACGGCCGACTGCTGCGCATGATTCACGTCCCCGGCCGGGCGTTCAGCGTTTCACCGGGCACCGTGCGGCAGGTGCCGAACCTGTTTGCCCGCAACGAACGCGTGATCTGCCTGTTCGAGACCGCGCATGGAGCAATGGCCGTCGTGCTGGTCGGCGCCATGCTGGTGTCCAGTATCGGCACGGTGTGGTCCGGCACCGTGACGCCGCCGCGAACCCGCCGCGTGCAGGTGACCGACTGGTCACGGCGCGACATCCGCCTGGCGAAAGGCGAGGAAATGGGACGCTTCAACATGGGTTCGACGGTCATCACGCTGTTGCCACCCGATGCGATCACCACGATGGATGCCTTCGAACCGGATGACCCGGTGCTGATGGGTCAGCGCCTGGCGCGCTTGAAATAACAACGCCGAAGGTCGGCATACCCATTTGCCGGGGACGCTTGAACACATCCGTGTGCCGCTTCGGGAAAAACATCCTGTTTTTCAGACCCCGGAAAATGGGTATACCGACTCCGGATTGAGTTACTGCCAGGGTTTGGAGCCAGGGCTCAGCGCACCAGCCGGTAGCAGGGCTCGTAGGCCTTGCCGCCCGGCAGCTTCATGCGGTTGTCGCGTACGAAACCGCCCAGCAGATCGTCCAGGGATTCCATGATCTCGGCGTCGCCGTGAATCTCGAAGGGGCCGCGTTCGCGAATCGCCCGCACGCCGTCCGGCTTCACGTTGCCGGCCACGATTCCGGAAAACATCTTGCGCAGGTTGCAGGCCAGAACGTGGGTCGGCAGGTCGCGGCTCAGCTCCAGGGCCCGCATGTTCTCGTGGCTCGGGTCAAAAGGATGCTGGAAGGCCTCGTCGACTTTTAGCAGCCAGTTGAAATAGAAGGCGTCGTTGGTGCGAATGCGGTAACGGCGGACGCGCTCCAGGCCGTCCTTCATATAGCTGGATACCTCGTCCGGATCATCGATCACGATACGGTAGCGCGAAGCCGCCTGATCGCCGAGCGTCAGGCGAATAAAGGCGTCAATCTGTTCGAAGTACGGCGCCGCGCTCGCCGGACCGCTGAGCACCAGGGGAAACGGCGTATCCGCGTTGGCGGGATTGAGCAGAACACCGAGCAGGTAAAGAATTTCCTCGGCCGTGCCCGCTCCGCCGGGAAAAACCACGATGCCGTGACCGAGCCGAACGAAGGCCTCGAGCCGCTTTTCGATGTCCGGAAGAATGACCAGGTTGTTCACGATCGGGTTGGGCGACTCGGCCGCGATAATGCCCGGCTCGGTCACGCCGATGTAGCGGCCGTTTTTCTTGCGCTGCTTGGAATGCCCGATGGTTGCACCTTTCATCGGTCCTTTCATGGCGCCCGGGCCGCAGCCCGTGATGATATTGAGCTTGCGCAGGCCGAGCTGGTAACCGCATACCTTGGTGTACTCATACTCCTGGCGCACGATCGAATGGCCGCCCCAGCAAACGACCAGGTCGGGTTCGACTTCCGGTATGAAAGCCCCGGCGTTACGCAGGATTTCAAACACGGCGCTGGTGATGCCGGGACCCCTGGTGAGATCGTGGTTGGGGTCGTTCCGAATCTCGCTGTCGTAGTAAACCAGGTCCCGGATGACCGCGGAAATCTGCTCGCGTATACCCTCGATAATGCGTCCGTCTACGAAGGCGCTGCCGGGCGCATGGGTCAGCTGCAGACGCAGGCCGCGATTGACCTGCTGCACCTCGACCTGGAAATCGCGGTACTGCTCGAGCAGCGCCTCGGCATCGTCGCTTTCATTGCCGCTGTTCAGAACGGCGAGCGAGCAGCGCCGAACCAGTTCGGCCAGGTCGCCCCGGGTGACGTCCTGCAGCCTTTCGACCTCTTCGCGGCTGAGCGTATTCAGCATTCCGGCCGGGTATACGCGCGTACTCACGGATGCTGCCGACATTAACTTCTCCTTGTAACTCGGTGACAAAAAAAGCTTTTTTTTCGGCCACGAAAAAGGCCGTAACGGCCGAGTATCTCATCACAGCTGTCCTCATAAACGCAAGCGGCGTGGTGCCCGGAGTCCCGTGCAAATTTCACACTGATTTTTTGCGCGGCATGGTTTACACTTCGCACGATAATTTAACAATTGAAGACTAAAGCCATTGCCGCACACGCACGGACACATTTCTGTAATGAAGTCTGGTTAAGTTATCGTTATTCGGTCACCCCCTGAGGAGCATCCCTAATGAAAAGATCTCTTGCACAGCGATTTGCCCGTAAAGCAGTCGTAGTGGCAGTCGCCGGCGCCCTAAGCACCGGGCTTGTCGCCACGACGGCCTTTGCGCAGGAAACCACCGCACAGGTCCGCGGCACCATTCTTGGTCCGAACGGTTCTCCGGTGGCTAATGCGGAAGTCATGATTATCAACCCCGGCACGGGCCGTACCCGTACCGTGGTTACCGACGAAAGCGGTTTTTACAGCGTTCGAAACCTGCCGGCCGGTGTCCCGCACACCATCTCGGTGACGGCCCCCGGACTGGGTGGCGCGGCCTCGCAGGAGTTCTCGCTGGCGGTTGGCCAAACCGAGGTGATGAACTATTCGCTCAATGCCGTTGAAGAAGTGATGGTCACCGGTCAGCAAGTGGACGTCGCAGACGTCGCCGTCGGACCGGCCGCGCTGTTCGACCTGACGACCCTGCAGGACTCGCCGTCCGTCAACCGCAACATCAACGACATCATCCAGCAGGATCCGCGAATCTATATCGACCAGAGCCGCGGCGATATCGACGCGGTTCAGTGCAACGGCGCCAACCCGCGCTACAACAGCCTGACGGTCGACGGCGTTCGCCTCAACGACGGATTCGGCCTGAACAGCAACGGCTACCCGACGCAGCGCATGCCCTTCCCGTACGATGCCATCTCTTCGGTCGCGGTCGAACTGGCTCCGATGAGCGTCATTTACGGCGGTTTCTCGGCCTGCAACATCAACGCCGTCACCAAGACCGGTTCCAACGAGTTCTTTGGTTCCGCGTTCGTCGACTACGGCAGCGACGACCTCAGGGGCGACAGCCTGGAAGGCGACAAGATCGATTCGCAGTCCTACTCCGAAACGCGTTACGGCTTCGAACTGGGCGGCCCGATCATCCAGGACAAGCTGTTCTTCTACGCCGCTTTTGAAAAATACGACGGCGCCGACCTGAACGAGCGCGGCGCGCTCGGCTCGGGCGCGGTGAACGAAGTGCCGGTCACCCAGGCAGAACTGGACGAAATCGCGCAGATCTCGCGTGACATCTACGGCTTCGATCCGGGCGGCACGGAATCCAAGGCCTTTGACTTCGAAGATGAAAAATACCTGGTCAAGCTGGACTGGTACATTACCGACAACCACCGCCTGTCCGGCACCTACATGTACAACGATTCTTTCAACGCTACGCCGTCCGACGGCGACCTGGACGAATTCGAGTACTTCCTGCACTTCTACAAGAGGGGCGCCGAGCTGACATCGTACAGCCTGAACCTCTACTCCGACTGGACCGACCGCCTGTCCACGGAAATCCGCTACTCCTACAGCGACGTGGATTTCCTGCAGCAGTCGTTCGCCGGGCCGGAGTTCGCCGAAATCCGCGTGGAACTCGATGAAGTCGACGTCTACCTGGGCCAGGACGACAGCCGCCAGGCCAACGACCTCGACTGGGAAGTCCAGCAACTCGTGATGCGCGGCAGCTACCTGCTGGGCAACCACCTGATTACCGCCGGTTTCGAGCGCGAGGACATCGAGATCTTCAACCTCTTCTACCAGCATGTCGATACCGAGATCCGCTTTGACGGCATCGACAATTTCCGCAACGGTTTCGCCGACCGCGTCTACTACGGCAACGCGCTGACCAACGAGCCGCTCGATACATCCGTGACCTGGGGCTACGCGATCAACACGCTTTACCTGGAAGACGAATGGCAGGTCACCGACGCGCTGAATATCAATTTCGGCGTTCGCTACGAGCAGTACGAATCCAGCGACAAGCCCAACCTGAATCCCGAGTTCCTGGCCGACTACGGCTTCGGCAACGACGCCACGCTGGACGGCGTCGACCTGCTGCTGCCGCGACTGGGCTTTACCTGGGACATCAGCGACACGGTCACCCTGCGCGGCGGTATCGGCCTGTTCTCGGGCGGCAATCCGAACGTTTGGTACTCCAACGTCTACAGCAACACCAACACGACGGCCGTTCAGACCCGTGGCGACGATGTTGCGCTGTTCGAGCAGAACTACGTGCTGTGTGAAGACACGGCACCGGTCTGCGGCCCGGGTTACGGTATCCCGGACTTCCTGGCCGAAGAGGTGGCCAACGGCGAAGGCAGCAACTTCGAGATCGTCTACCTGGATCCGAACTTCGAAGCGCCGAGCGAGTGGAAATACGCTCTGGGCGTGACCTGGGTCGCTCCGGGCGACTGGGTGCTGAGTGCCGACCTGCAGATCACGCGTGGCGAAGACACCGCGATCTACAAGCACGGCGATCTCGAGTGGACCGGCGAGTTCAACGACTTCGGCAACGGCTACCCGATCTACGAGAGCGTGCGCCTGCCGAGCTTCGTGCTGACCAACAGCAAGGTCGGCAACGAGTCCGAGTCGATCGCCTTCGGTCTGTTCAAGGACTTCAACAACGGCTTTGACATGTCCCTTGGCTATGCCTACACGGATTCCAAGGACGTCAACCCGATGAACTCCTCCGTCGCGTTCTCTAACTACGTGTTTCGCGCGTTCTACGACCCGGAAGAGGAAGTCCTGTCCAACTCGAACTACACCATCAAGCACCGCGTCACGGGTGTGTTCAACTACAGGGCCAGCTGGTTCGGCGATTACGAAACCCGCTTCTC
>Ga0180436_10005692_pt1 | contig 10971 bp, 13 predicted proteins | sample SS_ome_2_FD_132434 | JGI IMG/M metagenome (GOLD analysis project Ga0180436, IMG submission 132434) | Hypersaline lake sediment archaeal communities from the Salton Sea, California, USA - SS_3_S_2 metaG | ecosystem: Environmental > Aquatic > Non-marine Saline and Alkaline > Hypersaline >...
GCTTTCCGACCGCGTGATCGCCGCCGCCGAACAGGGGCAAGCGGCATGAGCGCCGGGGCCTATGTCACGCTCGACCGCGTCACCCGGCAATGGCAGGGAAAGGGCGGGGTGACCGATGTCTCGCTGGCGGTGAAAGAGGGGCAGTTCGTCTCGATCCTCGGCCCTTCGGGCTGCGGCAAGTCGACCTTGCTGCGGCTGATCTCCGGTCTGGAGGTGCCCGATCGCGGCGCCGTCCACATCGCCGGGCGCGAGGTGACCGGGCTGCCCGCCTCGCAACGCGGCCTGTCGATGGTGTTCCAGTCCTACGCCCTGTTTCCGCATCTGAGCGTGCGCGAGAACATCCTGTTCGGCATGCGCGTCCGCCGCGTCGCGCGCGACGCGCGCCAGGCAAAACTGGCCGAGGCGGTAGAGATGCTGGGCCTCGACGGGCTCGAGGCGCGCAAGCCCGCGGCGCTGTCGGGCGGCCAGCGGCAGCGCGTGGCGCTGGCCCGCGCCGTCGTGTCGGGGCATCCGCTTTGCCTGATGGACGAACCGCTGTCCAATCTCGACGCCAAGCTGCGCCATGCGGTCCGGCGCGACATCAAGGCGTTGCAGCGCCGGCTGGGCCTGACGGTGATCTATGTCACCCATGACCAGACCGAAGCCATGTCGTTGTCCGACACCGTCGTGCTGATGCGCGCGGGTGCGGTGGAGCAGATGGGGCCGCCGGCCGCGCTTTATGCCGACCCGGTCAGCACCTTCGCGGCCGAGTTCATCGGCGACCCGCCGATGGCGATGGTCGAGGGCGCGGCATTGGGCGCCGACGGGTGCCTGGTGGGGATCCGCCCCGAACATTTGCAGGCCACCCCACCCGACGCGGGCGATCTGGCCGGTCAGGTGCGCGAGGTCGAATACATGGGCGCGGTATCGCATATCGTCGTCGACCATGCGGCGGCGCGCGGTCTGATCGTCGCGGTGCGGGGCGAATGCCCCTGGCGGCCGGGCGACGCGATCGGGCTGTCGCTTCCGCAGGAAAACCGGGTCCTTTTCGACGGCCGCACGGGCCGCAGCAAAAAGGACCCGCAGCAGGATTGCGGGGCGAACCATCGCCAAACGGAACCCCGCGATAGCCGCAAGGCACTTCACCCCCAACCCGTGTCAGACTGAAGAGGAAGACCATGCTTCGCTATGCACCCGCCGCGCTGATGCTTGCCGCGAGCACCGCGCTTGTCAATCCGGCCGCCGCCGAGACCGAATTGACCATGTATTACCCGATCGCCGTGGGCGGCCCGCTGACGCAGGTCGTCGACGGGATCGTGGCCGATTTCATGGCCCAGAACCCGGACATCAAGGTCAACGCGATCTATGCCGGCAATTACGACGACACCCGCATCAAGGCGCTGTCGGCACTGAATTCGGGCGAGCCGGCGCAGCTGGCCGTCATGTTCTCGATCGACGCCTACGACCTGATCGAACAGGATCTGATCGTGCCCTTCGACGATCTGATCGAGGGCGCCGAGGAAGAGGCGTGGCTCAACGGCTTCTACCCGGCCCTGATGGCCAACGGAAAGATCGAGGGCAAGACCTGGGGCGTGCCGTTCCAGCGGTCGACCATCGTCGCCTATTACAACAAGGACATGTTCCGCGCGGCGGGTCTCGACCCGGAGAAGGCACCGACGACCTGGGACGAAATGGTCGAGATGGGCAAGGCCCTGACCGATGACGACCATTACGGCCTGATGATCCCGTCGACGGGCTATCCGTACTGGATGTTCCAGGCGCTGGCGATCCAGAACGGCAAGGAAGTGATGTCGAATGATGGTCTGACCACCTATTTCGACGATCCGGCCGTGGTGGAGACGCTGGAATTCTGGAAGTCGCTCTCGACCGAGCACGGCATCATGCCCGAGGGCACGGTCGAATGGGGCACGCTGCGCCAGGCATTCCTCGAAGGCCAGACCGCGATGATGTGGCATTCGACCGGCAACCTGACGGCGGTCAAGAACAACGCGACCTTCGATTTCGGTGTCGCCATGCTGCCGGCCAACGAACGGCTCGGTTCGCCCACCGGTGGCGGCAATTTCTACATCTTCAAGGATGCGACCGACGAAGAGAAAGATGCCGCGCTGGAACTCATCAAGTTCATGACCGCCCCGGAACAGGCGGCCGAATGGTCGATCGCGACGGGCTACATGGGCGTGTCGCCCGCCGCCTACGAGACCGAGGCTTTGAAGGCCTACACCGCCGAGTTCCCGCCGGCGCTGGTGGCACGTGACCAGCTGGAACATGCCGTGGCCGAGTTCTCGACCTTCGAGACGGCGCGGGTGCGCGAGGGCCTGAACAACGCCATCCAGGCGGCGCTGACCGGCACCAAGCCGGCGGCCGAGGCCCTGGCCGAGGCGCAGGAAGCAGCCGAGCGGCTGCTGGCCGCCTATCGCTGAGCCTGAAATCCGGGGCGCCGGTCGGTTTCCGGCGCCCCGACATGCGGGCGATCGCCATGGCCGAAACACTCCATCATCTGCGCCGCCGCCGGGCCATTCACGGCTGGTTGCTGCTTGGCCCGGCCCTGGCGATGCTTGCCACCTTCGCCTTCTACCCGTCGGTCGCAACGATCTGGACCAGCCTGTTCTCGCGCGGGACGCGCCGTCGGCCGCAGGAATTCGTCGGGCTGGAGAATTACCAGAGATTGCTTGACGATCCGACGTTCTGGACGGTGGTGAAGAACAACCTGTTCTATGCCGGCGTCACGATTCCGATCTCGATCTTCCTCGCGCTTGTCATGGCGCTCTGGGCCAATGCGCGCATCCCCGCCCGCAGTTTCGTCCGCACCGCCTATTTCACGCCCACGGTTCTGCCGATGATCGCGGCGGCCAATCTGTGGCTGTTCTTCTACACGCCCGGTTTCGGTGTTCTGGACCAGGTGCTGGGGCTGTTCGGCCTGCCCTCGGTCAACTGGCTGGGCCAGCCGGAAACCGCGCTCTGGGCCGTCTGCGCGGTGACGATCTGGAAGGAAGCCGGGTTCTTCATGATCTTCTACCTGGCCGCGTTGCAGACGATCCCGCCCGACCTGAAGGAGGCCGCCGAGATCGAGGGGGCCAGCCGCTGGACCTATACGCGCCGCGTCGTCCTGCCGCTTCTGATGCCGACGACGCTGTTCATCCTGGTCAACGCGATGATCAACTCGGTCAAGCTGATCGACCATCTGTTCATCCTGACCAAGGGCGGTCCGTCAGATGCCTCCAAGCTGATCCTCTACTATATCTGGGAAAGCGCGTTCGCCTTCTTCGACGCGCCCTCGGCGGCGGCGATGACCGTGCTGGTCCTGGGCGTGCTGGGCGCGCTGGCGGCGTTCCAGTTCTTCGTGATCGACCGCAGGACACATTACCAATGAACCCGATCGCCCGTTTCGAACCCGTCTTGGCATTGACGCTTGCGGCGATCTGGATATCGCCCCTGATCTTCGCCTTCTGGGCGGCCTTTCATTCCAGCAGCGATGCAGTCAATTTCAACCTTGCCGCGCCCTGGACGCTGGAGAATTTCCGTACCGCCTGGGCGGGGGCGCCCTGGCTGCGCTATTTCCTGAACTCCTTCCTGCTGGTGACCACCGTTCTGATCGGCCAGTTCTTTCTTTGTACGCTGGCGGGCTTTGCCTTCGCGCAGGTCGCGTTCCGGGGGCGTGACGTCTTGTTCGTTCTGGTGCTACTGCAACTCTTCATCCTGCCCGAGGTGCTGATCGTCGAGAACTACGCGGTCGCGGCAAGGCTGGGCCTGCTTGACAGCATCCTTGGCATCGGGGCGCCCTACATGGCCTCGGCCTTTGGCATCTTCCTGATGCGGCAGGCCTTCAAGTCGGTGCCCAAGGAACTGGACGAAATGGCGCGGGTCGAGGGCTGCACGCTCCTGGGCGTTCTGTGGCGGGTCTACGTGCCTGCCGCGCGCCCGACCTATCTTGCCTACGCGCTGGTTTCCGTCTCGACCCACTGGAACAATTTCCTCTGGCCGCTGGTGGTGACCAACAACGAAAGCTCGCGCCCGCTGACCGTCGGCCTGTCGATCTTCGCGGCGCCGGAGAATGGCGTGGATATCTCGGTGATCTCGGCGGCCACGGTGATGGTGATCGCGCCGCTGCTGATCCTGTTTCTGGTGTTCCAGCGCAGCTTCGTCCAGGCGTTCCTGCGCGCCGGGATCAAGTAGCTGATGGCCGCTTTCAGTACGAGGATCTGCGGAACAACCACATGGGGGCCATCGTCCCGCTGACCCGAAACACGAACCCCGCCACCCGAAGATCGGGCGGCGGTGCCGGCTTGGCATGATCGGGCTGCCAGATCACGAAAGGGGCGACGTTCTTTCAACCCCCACAGCGTTCCAGCACGAGGTGCCAGTGCCAGGAGCCGGGTTTCTCGTGCTCCCGATCCTCCAGCCGCAACGGCTCGAACCCGTCGAACAGCGCCAGGCATTCGCGGGCGGTACAGAAATAATGCGGGTGGATCTTGTCGCCCTCGCCCTCGAACACCCAAGTATTGCGCGAAATCTCACGGCCTGGCGCCTTGGCCAGTTCCACCGGAACCCTTCGGGCCGACAACATGGTGCCCAGGAAGGTGCCGCCAGGGCGCAGGACACGGGCGATCTCGGCGATTGAGGCACGTACCACGCTCTCGTCGCCATGGTAGATCACGTTCCAGCTGACGACATGATCGAAGCTGTCGGTGTCGAAGGGCAGGTCGGTCATCGGCCCTTCCAGTGCAGCGATCGTCAAACCCTCGGCTGTGGCCTTGCGCCGCATCTCCGCCAGGCCCTCGGACGCGGCATCGAGCGCGGTGACATGATGCCCAGACCGTGCCAGAGCCAACGCATGCCGTCCGACACCGGAGCCCAGATCGAGCACCCGCGATCCGGGGACGAAGCCCATGGCCCAATCCAGCACCTCGGCCTCGGGCGTCGCCCATTTGCTGTCGGCGGCGAGTCCCGCCCATTCGGAATTCCAGTGTTCGTGCGCGGTATCCGTTCTCATCTGCCTTCCGTCCCGATGATGCGGCGCCGCAGCACCGCGCCCAGTTGTTCCACCAGCACGACGACGACGGCGATCATCAGGATCACGGTCATCGCGGTGGGGTAATCGAACAGGTCGAATCCGACCTTGAGTTCCATGCCGATCCCGCCCGCCCCCACCAGTCCCAGGATCGTCGAGGAGCGTACGGCCTTTTCCAGCCCGTAGAGCGAGGTCGAGATGAAGGCCGGCATTGCGGCCGGGATGATCGCGGTCGCGGCGATGTCGATCTTGCGCGCGCCGGTCGCGGTCAGCGCCTCGGCCGGACCGGGATCGACGTTTTCCATGTCGTCGGCGAAGAAGCGGGCGCAAAAGCCGAGCGTATCCATCAGGATCGCCAGCATGCCGGCGAAGGGTCCAAGTCCGACGGCAACCACGAAGACCAGCGCCCAGGCCAGGTCCGGCACCGCGCGGATGAAGCCGAGCGCGGTGCGGGTGAGCCAGTTGACGAAGCGCCCCGCAAGAACCCCGCGCGCGGCCAGAAGCGCCACAGGCAGCGACAGGACGATGCCCAGCGCAGCCCCGGCGATGGCGATCTGCAGGGTCTCGACCATCTTCAGCCCCAGCCGGTCGAGGGCGTCGAAGGAAGGCGGCCAGGCGCGCGACATGAAATCGGCCAGACGCGGGCCCGAAGAGGCCAGTTTCTCGGCCGACCATCCGGCGCCGTCAAAGGCCCAGACCAGGGCGATTGCTGCCAGCGCATAGGCGAGGAAGGCCAGAGCCGAAGGCCGTTCGATCCGGGCCGGCCCGCGTGGCTCGGTGCGCCGCTGCATCAGTTCAGGCATAAAGCGCCCCCAGGTCGCGTTTCGTCAGTTCGCCCGCGGGCGCGTCGATGGCCAGCCGACCGCCGGCAAGGCCCAGCACCCTGTCGCCATAACCCAGGGCGTGATCGACGTTGTGCGAGGTGAAGATCACGGTCACGCCTTCCGACCGGACCAGTTTGAAGAACAAGGCCATCACCTCTTCCCCCGCGGCCGGGTCGAGCGAGGCGGTGGGTTCGTCCGCGATCAGGAATCTTGGCTGGCAGACAAGGGCACGGGCGATCGCCACGCGCTGGCTTTGCCCGCCCGAAAGCCCGTCGGCACGCCGGGTGGCCAGATGCGCCAAGCCGACCTTGGCCAGCGCGGCCATCGCGGCGTCGCGTGCCTCGGCGGGGGCAAGCATATGCGTCCAGTAGCGCGGACCGCTACCGCGGCCCAGAAGCCCGTGCAGCACGTTCGACAAGACCGACAGCCGGGGCACGAGATTGTGGCGCTGCGCGACCATCCCGGTGCGGGCGCGCAGCGCGCGGCGGGCCCGGGCACCCAATCGCGCGGTCTCGGTGCCCAGAAGCTCGACACGACCCGAATCGGCGGGGATGAGGCCCAGACAGCAGCGCAACAGGGTCGATTTGCCGGTTCCGTTGGCGCCGACCAGCGCGACCGAAGCTCCTCGCGCCACCTCGAAGCCGATATCCGAGAAAATGGGCGCGGCCCCTCCGAAACTCTTGGAGAGGCCGCTGACCGACAGGTCTGCGGGCTGGACGGCGGTCTCTGCCTTGGCGGCAATGTCCAGCGCCATCGGATCAATCGCCGATGAACTTGTCGAATTGCGGGTAGCCGGCGTTGCGATACATCGAACGGACGATGTCGTAGGCGCCATCCTCGATCTTCACGAGGTCCATGCCGCGGTACTTCTCGTTTTCCTCATGGGTCAGGATCGCCTCGATGATCGCGTCCTTGTTTTCGAGGATCGCGTCGCGCACAGCCTCGGCGGCTTCGACCGGGACATGGCTTCCCACGACCATCATGTCGTTGGGCAGGTCGCCCGAACGGGCCAGCATCTTGAAGTATCCGTAGGGCACCGCCTCGTCCTTGGCGCGCGGGCCTTCCATCCAGGAGGTCGCGTTGGTACCGATCGCGGCGACGTCGCCGTTCTTCAGCGCCTCGTGCGCGATGTTGCGCGAGGTGTGGATCTTCTCGATATCGGCGACGGGGTCGACGCCGTAATCGGCGACCAGCTGCATTGGGCACAGCATGTTCGAGGTCGAGCCGATATCGCCAAAGGCGACCTTCTTGCCCTTCAGGTCGGCCATGCTGTTGATGCCGCTATCGGCACGCACCACGATGGCACAGTGATAGTCGGGGCGACCCAGGCCGATCAGCGGCGTGGCATCCGTCAGCGTGTTGATCACGATGTATTCCGCCGGGCCGGTGATGACGAAGTCGACGGTTTCGGCCCGCAGCGCCTCGGCGGCGGCGGTACGCGAGTTCACCGGGAAGAATTCGAAGGTCTCGCCGGTGGCCTCTTCGAGCGCGGCCTTGAAGCCGCCCCATTCGGTTTGCAGACGCTCGAGCCCCTCGACATCGGTGACGGCAAGGTTCCAGGTTTCGGCGAAGGTGCCGGTGGCGATGACCGCCGTGGTGGCGGAGGCGAAAAGGATGGATTTCAGGGTCATGGCAGCCGCTCCGGGTTGGATGAAAGGTCCGGATGAATCGGTAGCGACCGGCCATGACCCTGCGGTTTCGGTTCGACGACAGTTTTGCTTGCGTTTGATGACAGTTTGACCGCTGCCACGTGGCCGCTGACGCGAGCGTGTGATGCTCCGGTTCCGGCGGATGCGAAGTCTGCAGATGTTCGCCGCGGTTCACTCGTCCGTCCACAACCACTTCAATCAGGATCGAAGTCTCTCCCGCCGGTATCATTTCAAAACCAACTGCGCCGCCGCTCTCGCCGAGTGGCGGGTGCTTCCTGCCGCCTGAGGCCCCGACGGGTGGGACGAACTGAGACTGGTTCGAATTCGTCTGACGGCACGACCGGGAAGGGGCTCACGCCGTGAACCTCTCGCGTGTCCGGTTTGCGATGGCCACGAGGCTCAGCATCACCGGCACCTCGACCAGAACGCCGACCACCGTGGCCAGCGCCGCGCCGGAGTTCAGTCCGAAAAGCCCGATCGCCACGGCGACCGCCAGTTCAAAGAAGTTCGACGTGCCGATCAGCGCGCAGGGGGCGGCGACCCTGTGCGGCACGCCCCAAGCCCACGCTGCCCCGTAGCCTAGAGCGAAGATGCCGTAAGATTGGATGATGATCGGCACCGCGATCAGCGCGATTAGCAGTGGTTGTGACAGGATCACCGGCCCCTGGAAGCCGAAGAGGAGCACCACGGTTACCAGCAGCCCGACCATCGAAGCCGGCTTGATCCGCGCCGTGAATGTCGTCACCGCGGCCTCGCCGCCTTTTGCGATCATCGCCCGGCGCGTCAGGAGACCTGCGATCAGGGGAATGACGATGTAAAGGACGACCGAGAGGATCAGCGTCTCCCACGGCACGCTGATGTCGGTCACGCCCAGCAGGAAGGCCACGATAGGCGCGAAGGCCACCACCATGATCAGGTCGTTCACCGAGACCTGTACTAGGGTGTAATTCGGATCGCCCTTGGTCAGCTGCGACCACACGAAGACCATCGCCGTGCAGGGCGCGGCTCCGAGCAGGATCAGGCCAGCGATGTATTCCTGTGCGCGCTCGGGGTCGATCAGTCCGGTAAAGACTTGGTTGAAGAAGAGGACCGCCAGCGCAGCCATCGTGAAGGGCTTGATCAACCAGTTTATCGCCAGTGTGATGACAAGGCCCTTTGGGCGCTGACCAACCGCCTTCAGCGAACCCAGATCCACCGCGATCATCATGGGATAGACCATCGCCCAGATCAGAACGGCAACGACGAGGTTGACGGAGGCGTACTTTAGCGCCGCCAGCGCGCCGAAAAGCCCCGGCGCGAGGTTGCCAAGCAGGAGCCCGGCCAGGATGGACAGGGCTACCCAGAGGGTTAGCCAACGTTCGAACAGGCTCATAAAGGTTCCTTATGCTCCGGCACGCAGCAGGCCGCGGCCGAGGGCGGGGTGAGCGCACCGACGAATTCCCCTAGCGGCTCCAGCGCGGCGGGATTGAGCGCGTAGCAGGTGCGTGGTCCGCAGATCTCGCCGGTTATGACGCCGGCGGCTTTCAGGATGCGCAGGTGCTCTGAGACCGTCGACTGCGCGAGGCCGACGGCGTCCACGATATCGCCACCGATGCAGCCAGGGCTGGCGAGCAGCAGCCGTAGGATGCGCAACCGCGCCGTATGCGCCAGCGCCTTGGCGAGTTCGGCGATCTCGCTGTCAGCTGACATTCGGATTCCCTATCTTCATTCATCGTCGATAGGCGATGTGATAGGTGTGAGCAATCCCGGTTCGCGCACAGCCGATCGGAAGGCACTGTCAGAGGAACCTGGCTTGCCGCTGGGCCGTGGGGCGACCTAACCTGTCGGCATGACCAAGCGCAGCCCCTTCAAGAATTCTAGCACGTCGCCCGAGATCATCCGACTGGCGGTGATGCTCTACGTCCGGTTCCCGCTGTCGCTGCGGAACGTCGAGGACCTGTTGCACGAGCGCGGGATCGACGTCAGCCACGAAACCGTCCGCTTCTGGTGGAATCGTTTTGGGCCCATGTTCGCCGCCGAGATCCGACGGAACCGGTCCGAAGGAATGCGCTCGATAAGCCGGTGGCGCTGGCATCTCGACGAGGTCTTTGTGAAGGTGAACGGCAAGCAGCATTACCTGTGGCGCGCCGTCGATCACGAGGGCGAGGTCCTCGAAAGCTTCGTGACCAAGCGCCGAGACAAGCGCGCTGCATTGAAATTCCTCAAGAAAGCGCTGCGCCGTCACGGGATCGCGGAGGAAATCGTTACAGACCGGCTGCCGTCGTACCGCGCCGCGATGCGTGTCCTGGGATGCCAAGACAGGCAGTGGACGGGGCGTTGGGACAACAACAGGATCGAGAATTTACACCTGCCGTTCCGACGACGCGAGCGGGCGATGCTCCGGTTCCGGCGGATGCGAAGTCTTCAGATGTTCGCCGCCCTACACTCGTCCGTCCACAACCACTTCAACCAGGATCGAAGCCTCTCCCGCCGGGATCATTTCAAGACAAACCGCGCCGCCGCTCTCGCCGAATGGCGGGCGCTTCTTGCCGCCTGAGGCAGGATGGGTAGGGCAAACAGAGACTGGTTCGAATTGGTCTGACACCACCGCCACTATCACCATAGCGAACCCGTTCAGGCCGCCCGGCCGCCGCGTTTACGGATCGTGGGCGGGATGCGGACGCGGATCGTGTCATTCGACTGCATCAGGCGCCGCGGCCTGCGTCTGCGCTTCGTCTACCGCCGGCGCGGCCCGAGCCTGCTCGTCGCCGACAGGGCCCGCATCAACACCCGTGGCCAGGCGGTGGCGTCGCGCTCAAAGACCGGCCGCAACCAGGTCACCGCGCCGATCTTCCTGCTGGTGCCGCAGGCCAAGCTGCCGAAGCGGCTGGACCTCGCGCGGGACGCAGACCGGGCGTTGGACAGCGTGCCGGGGCTGATCGTGGCGAACTGGGTGGACGGGAGGAGGTAGTGATTTTCTGCCGCGACTATCTCAAAGAAGACGCCCATGCGGAAAAATCCTTGAAGAGCCGCCGAATGCCTTCGCTGGAAATGACCCAGTCAGCCTTGGACTCTTTGAACCACAAGTCCTCAAGATCGGCATGCTCGTCGGACAGCAGTCCGTCGATGAACGCACTCAATTCACGCACCGCCTCGTCCCCATAACTCCGCCGGAAGCTAGTGTAGAAGCTAGTGTAGATGTCATGGCGCGCTGTAGGGGAGTCAGACCCCCAATCCGGATAGACCAAGTCAATATCCTGATGGAACTGCAACGTGTAGTCACGGAACGCCTGCGGCGGTTTCATGTTATTCGTCCCTTGGATAGGATCTTATGACAATAAAGCCGTTCGGCATGTCCGGCGCGTGTTCGATCACTGTACCTATACCGGATGTAGGACTTACAATCACGGGTGCCGACGCTCTGGGCCCAATGCGATAGGCTTGGCGTCTCGACAAGGTGTTCGTGAAGGTCAACGGCAAGCGGCACTACCTGTGGCGCGCTGTCGATCAC
>Ga0180436_10005693_pt1 | contig 10969 bp, 18 predicted proteins | sample SS_ome_2_FD_132434 | JGI IMG/M metagenome (GOLD analysis project Ga0180436, IMG submission 132434) | Hypersaline lake sediment archaeal communities from the Salton Sea, California, USA - SS_3_S_2 metaG | ecosystem: Environmental > Aquatic > Non-marine Saline and Alkaline > Hypersaline >...
ACGAGAGACACGCTTGAAGGTTGCTGATAACACCGGTGCGCAGGAGATTCTGTGTATCCGTGTGTTGGGGGGCTCGAAACGGCGCTACGGCTACGTCGGTGATTCCATCGTTGCCACGGTGAATTCGGCGACGCCGACGTCCTCCGTCAAGAAGGGTGAGGTGGTACGCGCAGTGGTTGTGCGCGTTGCCAAAGAGTACCGCAGGCCGGATGGGTCCTACATAAAGTTCGACGACAACGCTGCGGTGATCTTGGATAGTGCCGGGCTCAACCCCCGTGGTACGCGTATCTTCGGGCCGGTCGCGCGTGAGTTGCGCGAAGAAGGCTTCATGAAGATCGTGTCGCTGGCACCTGAAGTCATCTAGTGCCGGTGATTGAGGAATAGAAATGAATCGCATTAAGAAGGGTGACACAGTAGAAGTAATCGCCGGCGATGATCTCGGCGTGCGAGGCGAGGTGCTGCGCCTGATGTTGAAGGAGAACCGTGTCGTGGTCTCCACTGTCAACATGCGCATCAAGCACCAAAGCGCACAGCGTGCGGGCCGCTCACAGGTTCAGGGAGGACGGGTGCAGTTCGAAGCCCCGGTTCACCTCTCCAACGTGATGCTGGTTTGCCCCAGCTGTGACGCAGCGACGCGCGTGGGCCACGATGTCGTGGACGGTAGCAGGGTGCGCGTGTGCCGCAAGTGCGGCAAGGCGATTGACTAGGAGATGGGGACGATGCAACGGTTAAAAGAAGAGTACCGTGAGAGGATCGTGCCCGAACTCGTCAAGGAGTTCGGTTACGAGAATGTCATGGAGGTCCCCCGCGTTCGAAAGATCGTCCTGAACATCGGTCTGGGTGAGGCTTTGGACAATCCGAAGTCTCTGGAGTACGCGGTGAACGATCTGCGCACTATTGCAGGTCAGCAGCCGGTGGTGACGAGGGCCCGCAGGTCCATCGCTAACTTCAAGTTGCGCGAGGGTCGGGCAATCGGAACCAAGGTAACATTGCGTGGACAGCGTATGTGGGCGTTCCTGGATCGGCTCATCAACCTCGCGCTCCCGCGAACCCGCGACTTCCGCGGCGTCCCCGACAAGTTGGACGGTCGTGGCAACTACACGCTGGGCATCCGCGAGCAGTTGCTGTTCCCCGAGGTTGACTACGACAGCATCGACCGCGTCCGTGGGTTCGAGATATCCATCAACACGACGGCGGATACGGACGAGGAAGCGCGGCGACTTCTCGAGCTACTGGGTATGCCGTTCCAGCGCCCAGACAGCTACTGAGTCTAGCGAGAGCTGTGAAGTTCTGAACAAGGAGTGAAGTATGGCAACAACCGCAATGCCGATTCGCGAAACCAGGCGCAAGTACGCTGTGCGTGTGCGCAATCGTTGCTCTCGCTGTGGGAGACCCAGAGGCTACTACCGCAGGTTCGGCCTGTGCCGGATTTGCATCCGTGAACTGGCCTTGGAGGGGAAGATCCCCGGTATGGTCAAGTCCAGTTGGTAGTGAGGTGCTAGGGATGACAACATCAGATCCAATTGCCGATATGTTGGCTCGAACCCGGAACGCGTTGATGGCCAAGCACACCATGGTGGCCATGCCTTCATCGAAGATGAAGGTGTCGATCGCAAGGATCCTCAAGGATGAGGGTTACATCAGCGATTTCCGTGTCGTGCAGGATGCGGAGAGACCCTTCACGGTCTTGCAGCTCGCGCTGAAGTACGTAGGTGAGGCGAAGACACAACGCTCCGTCATCACCGACCTGAAGCGCGTCAGCAAGCCAGGGCGCCGTGTGTACACGGGCGTTAGGGACATTCCCTGGGTTCGGAGCGGCATGGGCATCGCCGTGCTTTCCACCCCCAAGGGCGTCATTACGGGACAGCAGGCGCGCCGGCTCAACGTGGGCGGCGAGGTCCTCTGCTACGTCTGGTAGCCGGCACCCAACACGTGCTCGTTACCGACAAGGAACAGGGAGGTAGACAGTGTCTCGTATAGGTAAGATGCCGGTCCCGGTGCCCGCCAAGGTGGCTGTCACCATCGAGGGGACCACGGTCAAGGTCAAGGGACCTAACGGTGAGATGACCAAGGATTTCCATCCCAACATGACCATCACCCTCAAGGACGGCGAAGTTCACGTCGAGCGCCCCAATGATGAGCGCGCCAACAAGGCTCTACACGGCCTGACGCGAGCTCTCATCAACAACATGGTTATCGGGGTCACGGAGGGTTACTCCAAGCAGTTGGAGATTCGTGGCACAGGCTATCGCGGCGATCTCGAGGGCACCAACCTGGTGCTCAACCTGGGATTCTCCCACAACGTGGTGATAGAACCACCTGAGGGTATCCAGTTCGAGGCCAACCCGCGCGCCGGCACGGTCACCGTGAGGGGGTATGACAAGGAGTTGGTAGGACGGATTGCCGCCGAGATTCGCGCGTGGCGCCCTGTGGAGCCCTATCTGGGCAAGGGGATTCGCTACATGGGTGAGGTGGTACGCCGCAAGGCCGGGAAGACCGGTCAGGTTTAGGTGCTGGTGCGGGTGGCGCATCGGCCCATGTGCGGAGCGCGTCCCACCGGCTAGTCAGGTACGTGGTACTGAGGGTTACAAGAGATGAAACCAGAAGTGAATCGTGAGAAAGCCCGAGATCGGCGTCACGCTCACATCCGCAAGCGGGTGTCGGGGACGTCGGGACGTCCACGTCTGAATGTCTTCAGAAGCTTGAATCATATCTATGCTCAGGTGATCGATGACAGCGCCGGCGTCACGCTGGCAGCAGCGTCTACGATCGATCGCGAAGTGCGCGATGCAATCGCCGGGCTGAAGAAGACGGAACAGGCAGGCGTCGTTGGCAAGGTCATTGCCGAGCGGGCGTTGGCGAAGGGTGTGAAGCAGGTCGTGTTTGATCGTGGCGGATACAAGTACCACGGTCGTGTGTTGGCCCTCGCCGAGGCGGCGCGCAAGGCCGGCCTGGATTTCTAGTTAGCGGCGCTAAATCACGCGTCCGGCTGGAGGAAGCATGGCAGAACGAAGACGAAGATCCCGCAATCGCAGGAATGACGATGACCGGGAGGAACTGGATGAGCGTATCGTCGACATCACTCGCGTTGCCAAGGTGGTCAAGGGTGGTCGTACCTTTGGCTTCCGGGTGACCGCGGTCGTCGGCGACAACAAGGGACAGGTCGGTGTGGGCGTCGGTAAGGCCCGCACGGTGCCTGATGCGATCGCCAAGGCCACACTGAAGGCCCGCAAGGACATGCACGCGGTCCCGCTGGAAGGGACCACTGTGCCGCACGAGGTCCTGGGCGTCTGCGGTGGCGCACGTGTGCTATTGCGCCCCGCCACCCCGGGTACCGGCGTTGTTGCCGGTGGTGGTGTCCGAGCAGTCCTGGGAGCCGTCGGTGTCAGAGACGTGCTCACCAAGTCGATGGGCAGCCCTACTGCCGTTAACGTGGTCCGCGCGACCATCGATGCACTCAGCCAGCTTCGAAAGGTTGAGGATGTCGCGGCTGATCGTGGCAAGCCTGTCGCCGAGGTCATGCCGTTCTGGCGTCGAAGGAGGGCGTGATGGCCAAGATGTTGCGCATCAAGCTCGTCCGCAGCCCCATCGGCTACAACGTGCGCCAGAAGGACACCGTCAAGGCACTGGGCCTGCGCAAGCTGAACCAGGTCGTTGACCGTGTCGACAACGCCTCTGTGCGTGGCATGGTGCAGAGCGTGATTCACCTCGTAGAGTTTGAGGAAGTGGAAGCGTAGTGGAGTGGAGATGAAGCTACATGACTTGCGCCCCGCAAAGGGTGCCAAGAAGAACCGAAGGCGCGTAGGCCGTGGTATCTCGCAGGGGCAGGGCAAGACTGCCGGTCGCGGGACCAAGGGTCAGAACTCGCGCAGTGGTGGTGGGGTACGCCCCTACTTTGAGGGTGGTGCGCTGCCCTTGATTCGCAAGCTGCCGTTCGTTCGTGGTTACAGTTTCTTCAACCCCTACAAGGTTGAGTTCGTGCCCGTGAACGTGGGTGACCTGGCCGGGCGGTTCTCGTCCGGTGCCGACGTATCGCCCGAAAGCTTGAGCTCGGTGGGCCTGCTGCGCAATGAGGAGGACCTTGTGGTCATCCTCGGGAGCGGCAAGGTGGATATGCCCTTGCATGTCAAGGCGCATCGTGTCTCCGGGTCGGCCAAGGAGAAGATCGAGGCCGCCGGTGGCTCGGTTGAGCTCATGCCCTGGACGCGGGGCGGTTATCGGACACGCTAGGACGCTCTCAGCGGGGCTCTTGCTCCGCGCGAGCTCCCTCGTGAACCACAGGGAGGCCTAAGATGATTGATGCGCTGCGCAATGCCTTCAAGCTGCCGGATCTACGCCGGCGGATGTTGTACACGGTCCTGATCTTGGTGGTCTTCAGGATGGCGTCCAACATCCCCGTACCCGGCGTCGATCGGCAAGCCTTGAGCGCGGTGTTCAGTTCCGCATCTGCGTCAGCAGCGAGCCAGTTTGCCGGGCTCCTGGACCTACTGTCCGGTGGTGCGGTTTCAAACTTCTCCGTCCTGGCGGCGGGTGTGTATCCGTACGTCACCGCGCAGATCGTCATCCAGCTGCTGCTACCCATCTTCCCCAAGCTCGAGCAGCAAATCCAGGAAGAGGGCGACGAGGGTCAGCGCAAGATGAACCAGTGGATCTTCTACCTTACGGTGCCACTGGCCGCGCTCTACGCCTTCGGCCAGGCGCAGCTCTTCCAGGCTGCCGCCGTGGGAAATCGCCCAATCCTGCCCAACTTCGGGTGGGGCCCGGGTCGGACCCTGCCCACTATCACCATCCTGTTGACTATGACGGCGGGTACGATGGTCGCGGTGTGGCTTGGTGAGATGATCACCGAGCAAGGCATCGGCAACGGGCTCTCACTGATCATCTTTGGTGGTATCGTGTCGCGGGTGCCCGCCAACGTACGCGGTATCCTGGATACGGACGGCTGGTTGGGTGTGGCGATCTTCTTGATCATCACCATGGTGACGATTCTGTTCATCGTTTTTATCCAAGAGGGTGAGCGCCGCATCAAGGTGCAGTACGGCAAGCGCGTGCGTGGCATGAAGGTCTACGGCGGGGGCAGCACCTACATCCCACTGCGGATCAACACCGCCGGCATGATCCCGCTGATCTTCGCACAGTCGATCCTCGCCTTCCCTGCCGTCATCGCCCAGTTCTTCCTGGGTAGCACCAATCCCACGGTGCAGCGTGTCGCCGAGGGCGCCGTCGATTTCTTTGGCGGCTCGAATCCGTGGTACGCGCCGGTTTACTTCCTGGCCGTGGTGGGTTTCACCTACTTCTATACTTTCGTGATGGTGGAACAACAGAATCTGTCAGAGATGCTGCAGAAGCAGGGCGGCTTCATCCCCGGTGTCCGTCCCGGACGCCGGACCGAGGAACACATCCTGGGCATCTACAAGCGTATCACGTTGGTTGGCGCGCTCTTCTTGGGCTTCGTCGCCGTGATGCCCTACCTGGTGGGTCTCTTCATGACGTCGCGGCAGATGCTCATTCAGAGCTCTGGTCTGCTGATCGTCGTGGGGACTGTGATGGATACAATGCGGCAGCTGGAGTCCCAGTTGCTCATGCGAAACTACGAAGGCTTCCTCAGCTAGGAAGCCGGGGCCGGCGTCATTCAGTCGTCTGCGCTGGCCCGAGCCCCTCGGGGACGGTCTCGTAGTGTGGTATAATGTAAGACTGCCTTGGCCGGTAGGTAACGGCTGAGTCAGGCGAGCTGAGAAGGCACAGGGCCGGCACGGTCGGGCCTGCGGAGAGAAAGGGAGCTATGAGATGAAGGTATCACCTTCAGTCAAGAAGCGATGCCCCAAGTGCAAGATCGTCCGTCGTCGCGGCGTGGTGCGCGTGATTTGTGAGAATCCCAAGCACAAGCAGCGCCAGGGCTAGGTCCAGCTAGAGCGAAGTCCAGAGGAGGATAGCAGAGTATGGTTCGTATAGCAGGAGTTGACCTGCCACGAAACAAGCGCATCGAGGTCGGTCTGACCTACATCTACGGCATCGGTCGTAGGACGAGCCAGGGTATCCTGGCGTCGGCCGGCGTCGATCCCACGAAGCGTGACACCGATCTGACCGAGAGTGAGGTCAGTGCAATCCGTGACGTCATCGAGCGGAGCGTGATGGTCGAGGGTGACCTTCGGCGCGAGGTTCAGATGAACATCAAGCGGCTGATTGAGATTGGTTCCTACCGTGGACTGCGACATCGCCGGAGTCTGCCGGTGCGAGGACAGCGGACGCGGACCAACGCGCGCACCAAGCGTGGCCCCAAGAAGACCGTGGCCGGTCGTGGGCGGCGCCGGGGCTCGAAGAAGAAGTAGTGGGATACGCGGCTGCGTAGCAGGTATCAGGAGAAGCTATGGCTAAACGACAGGTACGACCGACACAAAGAGGAACACGAGCACGACGTGTGCGGCGCAACGTGCCCCGCGGGTGCTTCCATATCAAGACGTCCTTCAACAACACGATCATCACCGTCACCGACACTGAGGGCAACGTCCTGCGTTGGCTGACCCCCGGGTCGGTGGGCTTCAACGGAACGCGCAAGAGCACACCGTTTGCGGCGCGGGTCGCTGCGGAGCGGTTGGCGCAGGATGCGTTCAACAACGATGGCATGCGAGAGGTGGATGTTTTTGTGCGTGGGGCGGGCCCCGGCCGCGAGGCATCGCTGCGAGCGATCGCCGCCGCCGGGCTGCGCGTGCGTTCCATCGTCGATTCAACCCCAATTCCGCACAACGGGTGCCGGCCTCCCAAGCGGCGGCGCATCTAGGCAAGGGTAACAGGAGAGAGCATGGCAAGATATACTGGACCAGTTTGCAAGCTTTGCCGCCGCGAGGGGATCAAGCTGTATCTCAAGGGCGAGAAGTGCTTCACGGACAAGTGCGCGATGGAGCGACGTGCGTACCCGCCTGGACAACACGGCAAGCAAGCGAGTTTTCGGCGACGCAGATCCTCGGATTACACGCTGCAGTTGCGCGCCAAGCAGCAGGCCCGCCGTATCTACGGCGTTCTGGAGCGTCAGTTCCGGCGCTATCTGCACATCGCGGAGGCACGTGACGGACTGACCGGCGAGAACCTGGTTATTGTGCTTGAACAGCGGCTGGACAACGTGGTCTACCGGCTGGGCTTTGCAGACTCCCGTGCACAGGCGCGGCAGCTGGTTCAGCACGGGCACTTCGCGGTGAATGGTCGCAAGACTGACATCCCCTCCTACCTGGTCAAGGTTGCGGACGTGGTGGCTGTCAAGGCTGAGAGCCGGAAGAATCACTACTTCCGCGACCGCCGCGATCTCCTGGGAAAGCGAGAAGTCCCGGCGTGGCTGAGCATGAATGCGGATGATCTCACTGGACGAGTCCTGGCTCTGCCGGCACGACAGGAGATCGACGTACCGGTGCAAGAGCAGCTCATCGTGGAGTTCTACTCGCGCTAGCGCTTCGCGCCCTGTAGGTGCGTTGCGCTGTCCTCTGCGGGGGCGCGAGGTGCCGGTTGGGCGTGCAGGCTAGATTAGACAGGAGGCAACGTGCTAGCTGCGCCAGTTCTGCCAAAGGTGGAAGTAGACGTAAACGCTGACCAGTACGGTCGATATATCATCGGCCCGCTGGAGAGCGGTTACGGTGTGACGTTGGGCAACTCCCTGCGGCGAGTCCTGCTCTCCTCCCTGGAGGGAGCGGCCATCACGGCTGTGCGAGTCACGGACATCCCGCATGAGTTCACGACCATTGCCGGCGTCCGTGAGGATATGATTCAGATCATCCTCCGGCTCAAGCAGGTCCGGCTTTTAATGGAGGGTGAGGGTCCTCAGTATATGACCCTGCGCATCGAGGGTGAGGGCGTTGTGACCGGTGGTGACATCATCGCCCCACCGGAGATCGAGATTCTCAATCCGGACATCTATCTCTTCACTGTGGATGATGAGGATCTGCATCTGGACTTTGAGTTCACGGTGGACAAGGGCCGCGGTTATATGCCGGCCGAGGACCAGGGGCGGATGCCCATTGGCGTGTTGCCTGTGGACGCTATCTTCAGCCCGGTCCGTCGTGCGAACTTCCGCATCGACCAGGCGCGTGTGGGTCAGCTGACCAACTATGACCGCCTGATCATGGAGGTCTGGAGCGACGGTCGTATAGAGCCGCTGGACGCCCTGAAGGAGTCCGCGCGGGTTCTTGTGACTCACCTTCGCCTGATCGCGGGCGCCGAGCTCGATGAGGAGATCGAACCCGACGCGGAGGCCGAGGAGGATGAGATTCCGCACCAGGCCTACGCTACACCGATCGAGGATCTCGGGCTTGGGGTGCGCGTTTACAATGCGCTCAAGCGCACCGGGATCTCCAATGTCGGTGAGGTCCTGGAGATGCTTAAGCGCGGATCGGACGCGCTTCTGGCCATCCGCAATTTCGGTGAGAAGTCTCTCACGGAGTTGGTGCTACAGCTTGAGACCAAGGGATTCTGGTCTGAAGAAGACACGTCCGCCAGCGACGAGGCATCGGCGGATGTGTTGCCCACGGACGATGAGACGCCAGCTCTCTGAGATCGTTGTCATTGTCCTGACGATTTGGAGGTAGAGGTATGCGACATCGCGTCGCGGGTAAGAAACTAAACCGTTCCTCAGCGCAGCGAACTGCTTTGCGCCGGAATATGGTGACACAGCTGCTGCAGCACGAGCGGATTCGGACCACACGTGCCAAGGCTCAGGCCATCAAAGGCCAGGCAGAGAAGATCATCACGTTGGCCAAGCGTGGCCTGGCAGCCGGCGAGGAAGAGCCGGCCAAGACGCTGCACGCACGTCGCCTGGCAGCGGCGCGGCTTAACGATCCCAAGATCGTGCAGAAGCTGTTCGATGAGATCGCACCGCGCTATATGGACCGGCCCGGCGGCTACACACGCATGCTCAAGCTGGGTATGCGCAAGGGCGATGCGGCTGAGATGGTCGTCTTGGAGCTGGTCGAGGAAGCTTAACAGCGCCGGCGCGTGCGCGTAAGGGCGGTCATCGTATATGATGGCACTGGCTATGGGGGATTCCAGATTCAGAGCAATGCCCCCACAGTCCAGGGTGAGCTGGAGCGAGCGCTCGCCGGGTTGACCGGAGAGGACGTACGCATCGTTGCCGCGGGTCGGACCGACGCCGGTGTTCACGCCGAAGGACAGACGATCGCGTTCGAGACAGGGTGGCGACACTCTCTGGATGAGTTGCAGCGCGGGATGAATGCGCTGCTCCCGGAGCAGATCGCGGTCTCGGAGTTGGCGCAGGCAGAGGCAGAGTTTCACCCTCGCTACGACGCGAGGATTCGGCGGTATCGGTACACGATCTACCGGGGTTTGGTGCGCCATCCGTTCCATGAGCGGTACAGCGTGCACATCCCGGGGCCCCTGGACCTAGGGGCGATGGCACGGGCGGCACAGAGTCTGGTAGGCAGTCATGACTTCCTGGCATTTGGGTCGCCGCCGCAGGGCAGCAACTCGGTCCGTGAGGTCATACGAGCCGAGTGGTCAGAGGACGAGCCGTGGCTGGTCTTTGATATCGAGGCCAACGCCTTTCTGTACCGTATGGTACGGATGCTGGTAGGGACGCTGCTCAGGGTGGGGCGACGACGTCTGACCCCCGAGGAGTTCGAGGAGATCCTGAAGGGACGGGACCGGCGAAGGGCGGGTCCCGCAGCAGAGGCAAAAGGGCTGTCTCTGACGCGCGTGATCTATTGATAGGGAGTAGTGAACAAGTGAAGAACGTAAGAATGTACAAGACTTATGTCGCCAAGCCGGGCGACGTGGAGCGTGCGTGGTACGTCGTGGACGCCACGGACCAGACGCTGGGACGACTTGCGACCCGGATCGCGACCGTCCTCCGCGGCAAGCACAAGGCCCAGTACACGCCCCACGAGGACGTGGGTGACTTCGTGGTCGTCGTCAATGCCGAGAAGATCAAGGTCACCGGCAACAAGCTGGACCAGAAGATGTACTATCGGCACACGGGCTACCCCGGTGGCATTCGTGAGATTTCGCTGCGTCGCCAGCTCGAGCTGCACCCCAATCGCGTGATCGAGCACGCTGTCAAGGGGATGTTGCCGCACGGGCCGTTGGGACGCCGCCAGTTAAAGAAGCTGAGGGTGTACGCGGGGCCGGAACACCCCCACGCTGCCCAACAGCCGAAGCCGTTTGAGTTCTAGGCTTAAGGAGTGAGCATGTATTATCAAGGTTTGGGACGACGCAAGACCTCTACGGCGCGCGTGCGACTGCACCCCAGCGGCACGGGCCAGTTCATCATCAATGGGAAGCCCTACCAGGAGTACTTCCGACGTGAGGCCGATTGGCTCGACGTGATGGCCCCCTTTGTGGCCACTGAGTTGGGTGGACAGTTCGACGTGACCGTCTTGGTCAAGGGTGGCGGCATCACCGGTCAGGCCGGTGCAATCAAGATGGGCGTGGCGCGGGCGCTTCTACAGGTGAACCCGGAGTTCCGCCCGGTGCTCCGCCGGGGTGGCTTGCTCACGCGAGACCCCCGTATGAAGGAGCGCAAGAAGCCAGGCCTCAAGCGGGCCCGGAAGGCGACGCAGTACACCAAGCGTTAGTCTGCAACAAGTCGACTACAGAGGTAGGCAGCGGGTTCACCACTGCCTACCTCTTTCTTTGTGCCCCGCCGTCAGGGGTCTACCGCCGGGCACAGCTGGGGAGAGACACACGTGTCACAGATCACGATCGTTGGGTTGGGACCCGGGGACGCTCAGGATATCACGCGACGCGCGTGGAAGGTGCTCGAGGATGCCGATGAGGTCTGGCTGCGCACGCTTCACCACCCCCTCGTGGCCCATCTGCCGCCCGGGACCCAGGTGCACGCCTTTGACGATCTCTACGAGCGTGCTGAGAGCTTCAGCCAGGTCTATGAGAGTATCGCCGAGGAGGTACTCGTCCTGGGCCGTCGCGAGGCCGGCGTGGTCTACGCCGTGCCGGGACACCCGCTGGTGGGCGA
>Ga0180436_10005695_pt1 | contig 10966 bp, 10 predicted proteins | sample SS_ome_2_FD_132434 | JGI IMG/M metagenome (GOLD analysis project Ga0180436, IMG submission 132434) | Hypersaline lake sediment archaeal communities from the Salton Sea, California, USA - SS_3_S_2 metaG | ecosystem: Environmental > Aquatic > Non-marine Saline and Alkaline > Hypersaline >...
ACCAGGTTGAGGTCATGGGAGATGAAGAGATAGGTCAGGTCCAGTTCCTTTTTCAGGTCCTGGAGCAGGTTGATGATTTGGGCCTGGATGGATACATCCAGGTTGGAAACCGGTTCATCCAGTACCAGGAAGTCCGGTTCCATGCACAATGCCCTGGCAATGACAATGCGCTGCTTCTGCCCCCCGGAAAATTCGTGCGGATACCGGGAACTGTGTGAAGGGGAGATGCCCACCAGGTCCAGTGTCCGGTTCACCAGGTCTTTTCTGCGGCCAACCTCAAGGCCGCGGTTGATGAGCCCCTCCTCGAGGCTGTTTTGAATATTCATTTTGGGGTTGAGCGCACTGTTGGGGTCCTGAAAAACGATCTGCATGCGCCGGCGGAATGAGCGCAGCTGGGCTGCCTTGAGCCCTCCCAGCAGGGTGTTGTCTATCCACACTTCCCCGGCCGTGGGAGGATCCAGGTACAAAACGGATCTCACCAGGGACGTTTTTCCGCAGCCGGATTCCCCTACCAGTCCGAAAACGCCCTTTTTTTCAATCCCGAAGCTTACCCGGTCAACCGCTTTGACGGCACTTTTCGAACGCTTGAACAAGCCGTGTCCGTAATAGGTCTTTTCCAGGTTTTTAATTTCAACGAAACGGTTCAAATGATTACTCTCGTTTTTGCGTAGCGACGAAGTCGCGTTTCATATAATCGTGGAACACGATTTTATATCATATGGCAGGCCGCAGAGTGGCCGTGGCCATAATCCCTGGTTATGGGAATCTCTTGGCTGCATTTGCCGTTTGCCAGGGTGCATCGCGGGTGAAAACTGCAGCCCTTAGGGATGTTTTCGGCATCCGGCACACTCCCTGGAATGGCCTGCAGGCGCTGTCCCCGTTTTTCCGCATCCGGGATCGACTGCAGCAGTGCAGTGGTATAGGGATGCAGGGTGTTTTCGAAAAGGGCCTCGTTGGAGGCCGATTCAACAATTTTACCGGCATAGATGACCGCGACCCTGTCGGCAATCTCACGCACAACGCCCAGGTTATGGGAAATGAAAAGGATGCCCATGGAAAACGTGGCCTTAAGGTCACGGATCAGTTTGAGGATCTGCAGCTGCAGGGTGACGTCCAGAGCGGTGGTCGGCTCGTCGGCAATCAAAAGGGACGGGTTGCAGCAAATGGCCATGGCGATCATGGCCCGCTGTTTCATCCCTCCTGAAAGTTCGTGCGGGTAGGCGTTCAGTACCCTGCGGCTTTTGCCCAGGCCCACCACATCCAGAAATTCCAGTGCTTTTGCCTCGGCCTGCTGCTTGGACATGCCCAGGTGCAGGATCAGCATTTCTGTAATCTGTTCGCCGATTTTCAGGGAAGGGTTGAGATATTTGGCGGGTTCCTGGAAAACCATGGCAATTTCTCTGCCCCGGATTTTTCGCATGTCGGCATGCGGCCGGCCAATGAGTTCATCGCCCTTGAACAGCAGGCTGCCGGTGTTGACCCGGGCCGGCGGACAGGGGACGAGCCCCATGATGCTCATGGAGGTCACGGTCTTGCCGGATCCGGATTCACCCACCAGGGCGAGAATTTCACCCTTTGATATGGTCAGGTCAATGCCGCGCAGCGCATGTGCCGTCCCCCTGGCCTGGATGAAGCTGATGTCCAGGTTTTTAATTTCCAGCAGTTTGTTATTGGTTGTATTCACGTTAGTTTTGTATTTCGTGTTTGGTGTTTTGTATTTGGTTGCACGTTGCGAGTTACAGATTACGTTCTTCGCTCTCTATCCTAACCGCCCGCTTCGCTCAAGACGCCAAGGGCGCTAAGAAGATCTTTTTGTCGAATCGGGTAACTGTCAGTGAAAAGGATTAACTGGCAGTTTACGATTCGACAAAATCTTCGACCCTGCGGGTAGCCATATTCATCCTGTCTATAATAAAAATCTTTGCGATCTTTGCGCCTTTGCGGTTCAAGATCTCTGTAAAATTAGCTGATGCGGATTTTGGGATTCAGCACGCTGTAAAGGATATCCACCGCAAAATTGATAAACGAAAACACAAAGGCCACAAAAACCACGCCCCCCTGGATAAGGGGAAAATCCCGCTGGTAAACGGCAAACAGAAACAGCCTCCCCAGACCCGGCAGGGAGAACACCTGCTCGATGATAATGGCCCCTCCCAGCATGTAACCGAGCTGAATGCCGGCGATGGTGATGACCGGCAGCAGCGCATTTTTAAGGGCATGCTTGTAATTGACCATTCGTTCGGTAAGCCCCTTGGCCCGGGCCGTGACCACATACTCCTTGCTGAGTTCCTCCACCATGGACGCCCGTGTAAGCCTCAAAAGCACGGCAGCCCGGGCAATTCCCAGGGAGATGGCGGGCAGAATCAGGTGGTTGATGGTGCCGGAACCAAAAAGGGGGAACACCCTGTATTTGATGGACAACAACAACAGGAGCAGGATGCCCAGCCAGAAACTGGGGATGGCCATGCCGGCCTGTGAGAAAAACATGCCCAGGTAGTCCCAGAACGACCAGCGCCGGACAGCCGAAATGACTCCCAGGGGGATGGCGATGAAGATCGAGAGGAGAATGCCCAGAACAGCCAGGGTCAGCGTGAGGGGGAAGCGTTCCATGATCAGGTCGCTGACCGCCCGTCCCGAGGTCATGGATGTCCCGAAATCGAACCTGAAGACGTCCCAAATCCATTGCAGATACTGGTTGAGCATGGGCTTGTCTGTACCCAGTTTGGCGCGTATGGCTGCGATATCGCTTTCGGCGGCATCCACGCCCGCAATAGTCAGAGCCGGGTCTCCGGGAATGACCCGGATGACCAGGAAGACGATGGTCGAGATAATCAGGACTGTAAGAATCAGGCGCCCGAAACGCCGCAGTGCAAATAATAAAATAGTCGTATTTCCTTTAACAGAACTTTTTTGACACGCATGGCACGATAGTATTCATATTGGCAACTACGCTGTCATTTGCCTCGCGTCAGTAGGGCTTCGCCCGATATTAGCGCTGACGCGCGTTATTACGCTTCGCTGTTATTTATTGTTGCCGATAGCTTGAAGCCGATAGCGGCAATAAATTACGTGCGAAGCACAAATGACGGCCGAAGGCCTAATTGCGCGCGTAGCGCTAATGGCAATCAACAACTATAAGTGGTACATATGAATCCGTGACTGATTGTTCAACTATGCTTTGATAGATTTCTTTTTTATAGTTCCCAGCTTTTTCCTGTTTCCGCCAGTTCCACCGGGCCGTTGAAAACCGTGGCCGCCTGAGCCACAAGATCCACATGCTTGCCGAAGTGGGGCAGATGTGACAGCACCAGTCTTTTAGCGTTTGCCTCTTTGGCGATGGTGCCGGCTTCACCGGCGGTCAGATGTCCCCCTACTACACCTTTGTACTCATCGTAAAGGCTGGATTCGCAAATCAGTATATCCGCATCCCGGGCTGCTGTCACCAGCCCGTCGTCCCATTGGGTATCGGATATGTAGGCCAGTACCTTGTTGTCTGACTGAACACGCATGGAGTAACAGGGATCTGGATGCACATTGGGCCAGAATTTGAACACGGCTTCACCAATCTGGAGCTCGGTTTGCGTGTCGATGGCACGGCCAACGGTGAATTCGTGGTAGCTTAAGTCCACAAAGTGATGATCCTCAGCATGGCCGTAAATCTCAAGGGGTGTTTCACGTTTGCCCAAGTCCATCAGTACCCGGGCAGCATACTGCAGACAGCCAAGGTCGGCGATATGATCGTGATGGTAGTGGGACAGGACCACGGCGTCGATATGTTCCAGATCCAGATAGGTCGGAATCTGGCCCAGCACACCGGAACCGCAGTCCAGCAGTATATTGTGTTGGCTGGTTTGCAGGAGGTATCCTGAAGTGGCCTGCCCGGCTCCCGGGTATGCCCCCCACCAGCCGATGATGGTTAGTTTAATGATCGTCTCCTTCTCATTAGCTTTCATGCAAATCCATGTATTTTATTGCGGCACCGTATGCCGTAGCACACCCGGCGTGCTCCGGGAAAATAAATTTCGTCTGATACAGGTCGCCCACCCGGCCGAGCGTATGGCGGATATGTTGGTTGGCGGCCACCTTGCCAACCCCGACAATGCTGCTCCCGCAGCCGGCATGCAGGGCACATAAAGACGCGATAATGCCGATGGTTTCCGCTACCAGGGACAGAATCCCGGCAGCCTTGTCTTCCTGGCTGTCGGATTTGATGCCGGCAAAATTACTCACCGTGGCATCGGCTGAAAGGAAACTGAGATCAGCCAGCCCCAGATCCCCGATGGTCATGTTCATACCGGCAGCATTGCCGTTGAGGGCGAGTTCTTCCAGGCGATGGACATCCTCTATACCGCAAATGAGTTTGGCCAGGCCTTTAATGGTGCCGCCGCCCACTCCGGTGCCGCCCATATGGTTGGCCGCGCCTTTATCCACGTGCACCATGGCGCTGCCCGTTCCCATGCTGACGACCAGGCAGGTCTTACAGCCAGCCAGGGTAGCGCCTCCGCAGCCAATGGATTCTATTTCCGGAACATTGACGACCTGCTCCTTTAAATCTAAAGGCATATCTGCGGAAGCACCGCTGAAGGCAATCCAGCTGGTGGGATATTTCTCCTGGATTTTTTCAAGGGCTGCGTTGATTTCTGGCCAGCCTCGAGCCTCGATGCTCAGGTGATCTACAAGGGATTTATCTTGGACAACAGCTAAGTCAGTGAAGGATGCTCCCCGGTCAATGCCAATGATCAATTCGGACATCAGATCCATCCTTGTACCAGATCGATGATTTGGCCTTACAGGTGATCCTTTATCTGAGCCAGGTTCTGGATGATGGGGGCATCGTCAATCTCTTCCACCCCCAAAGTGCCAAAACGGTTCAAGATCAGGGCCTGCATGCCTACTTCGCGGCTGCCCACAGCATCGTCGTAATAGTTATCGCCTATGTAGATAAATTACCGGGGATCGGCATCGGACTTTTGCATGGCAAGGTTGAAAATAGCCGGATCGGGCTTGTCGATACCGACTTCCGATGAGATAATGCAGTGGTCGAAATACCCGATCAGATCGTGACGCTCGAGCAGACCCCGGGCGGATTGATCCCAGTTGGATATGACCCCCATGCGTAAAGCGCTTTCTTTTAACTCCGTGAGCACCTCGTGCACATTGTCAAAGGGGATCCAGTAGTCTTCGGTCGCCAGCTGAATCTTTTCCCAGCGTTTGTCAACTTCGGAAACATCCAGGGCAATGCCCAGACGGTAGTTCAGAACCCCCAGAAACCAGGGCATGTATACCCCTCTGCCCTTTAAAAAGACACCGGGGTACTCCCGCATGAACAGCTTGTCCACCCAATGGAACTCCCTTTCCAGCGTTTCCACGGGTACATTTTCACCAAAGGTTTTCAAGGCTTGGCAATAGGTTATCTCCCGCTTCATGCGCAGCAGGGTATAGCCGATGTCGAACCAGATATATGAGATTTTCATGAAACAACTCCACATCGATATTTGAATCTGATTTTATAGATAAATACATGAGTAATGACAAGATTAATCTTCTTACCCCGGGTTCCTTATCCAATAACGTGTTGCCGTCCAAAAACCATTTTGATATACTCAATGCCTATAAAATCAATTTCCTATCTATGATCCAATCAAAAAATTTGTTGGAAGGAGATTGATGCGGCCGATTAAAAAGTTCTTTACAAATTGTATAGGAAATTGATGATGAAATTTGAAGACAAGTTTTCATTGCCACTGGAGTGGATCAGTGACGAAACTAAAAGAATTGTTGAAAGTTGCCGGGAGATTGTAGAAAGGGAAATAATGCCGATTCGGCATGAGCTTGATGAGGATTGGAAAGATCACAAGGTTTACACCAAAATTCTAGAAAAAATCATGTTGGATTTTGGTTTGCAGTGTGCACCATGGCCAAAAAAATATGGTGGTTTGGAATCGGATTTAATTACCGCCTGCCTACTCAATGAAGAGATGAGCCGGGGCGATTCCGGCATATCAACAGCTGCTGGTTGCATCAATTGGACATTTATGCCCATGCTAGCGCCAACTCCGAATCCAGTTCTGATTGAGAAGTTCGCGCCCCTTGCCTGCCAAACGGATAAGCTGTTTGTCGGATGTGCGGCAATCACTGATGCAAGAAGCGGCTCAGATGTTGAAAATATTGATGGAACGCATGGAAAGTATATTGCCACAAGTGCTCAACTAGATGGCGATGAATGGGTCATAAATGGTCATAAGCTATGGCCTACGAATTCCGGTGGTCTCGCTGATATGTTCGCAGTATTTTGTACGACAAATCCCGGCGTGGAAGATGATGAGGCTTTCGCAATCATATATGTGCCGGCCGATACACCGGGTGTTAAACAGGGTGAACCTTACCGGAAGGCGGGTATGTCGGGCGATAAGAACGGTGACATTTGGTTTGACAATGTTCGCGTGCCGAGAGAAAATCGAGCCAACCCAAAACCAGGAGATGATGCCATCGCTGCAAGAATGTTTATGAATGCCGGGAATATTGGTTCCGCGGCACATGCCATCGGCATCATGCGAAATTGCTATGAACTGGTAAAAGCGTGGTGCGATACCCGCGAAGTAGGTGGTAAGCTATTGAAAGAACACAGTATGACAGCATCAACCCTGGCTGATATCGCCATGATGATAGAAGTCAGTCGATCCGATACATATATGAAGGCACGAATGATGACGGCCCCGGATCTCTATGGTATCGACCCAACTGGTGTTGAATTTTTAGCTAAAACCAGAGCGACCAAACTTTTTGTAACGGACCAAATGACAATCCTCATCAATAAAGCAATCGATTTGATGGGTTCACAGGGTTATGTTCGGGAAGGTCATATTGAGAAACACTGGCGGGACAGCAAAATAATTAGCCTTTGGATGGGGGGACGTGGTTTAGCGAAATTGGATATAGCCCGGTGGTTTTATGATTGTAAGTCCTTTTAACGCAACTCCCTTGACACATCAGCGACTACCAGCAGAACAAAACTCCGGTCCCGTCAAGGGTCCATTCCTATACCCCGCAGCGACTCGACTAAGCTCGTAGAAGTCTTGCTGCGGAGAGCTTCATTTTAATGGGTTTTAACGATGATCTCCAATAATATCACGAGATAGTGTATAACCCCTTGCAGCTAACCTATCTTTTTACTTTAAAAATGTTCGCCGATGTTAATACATCGTAAAAATGAAAATGCATTTTTGCAAATAGCGAAATCCAAGATTGAGGGATGCGATGATTTCAAATAAAACTGTAAAACAGGTTCTGAGTGCTGTGGATCATGACGAATTGATTAAACTGGCTGCGGACCTGGTCCGGATCAACTCGGTATGGGATCCGGATGCCGGAACCAGTGAGCAACAAACCGCCGAACATGTGGCTGGCTGGGCTCAAAAGAAAGGATTCGCGGTTCAGGTGGATCAGGTGACACCGCAGCGTCCCAATGTAATTGTTGACTGGAACGGCCACGATGGTAATCGAAAACTAATGTTTGAAGGTCATACCGATGTGGTCACGCCGGGTGATGTCAAAGCCTGGCAGTACGATCCATTTGGAGCCGAAATTGTTGCCGGGCGCATGTATGGCCGCGGTACCAATGACACCAAGGGCAATCTGGCCGCCATGTTGATTGCCATGGACGCGATCAGAAAATCAGGTGTAAATTTGTCCGGCAGCATCGTCGGCGGGGTGCTTTGTGATGAAGAAGACCAGATGCTGGGTGTACAGGATTTTATCAAGCGCGGCCGTGCCGACGATGTCACCGGTGCCATAATTTGCGAGCCCCAGGACGGGATGATTTGTACATCCCAAAAAGGTGCTATTCGGGCTTCATATAGCCTGTGCGGTCGTATGAGCCACGGTGCTATGCCGTTGGCCGGGCTTAATACAGCTCCTGCTATGGCCGAGTTGATCAACGGCCTGCATCGTCTTGAATACGAGGTTGTCCAAAAATTAGGTCAGGATAAGTATTTAGGGTGGCCGAGCTTTACCCCCACTGTCATGCAGGCACCGTCAGCGGGGGCGGCGCAGTTGAATGTCATGCCGGGTGATGCCAAACTGCTGGTGGATGTTCGCACGATCACCGGGCAATCTCACGATGATATAAAGCAGGATTTAGAAGCACTGGCGCAAAATGTAATCCAGCGCGTCAAAGATCACTATGATAACTACGACAAGAAACTGAACCTGAACAGAAATCGGGATTTGGGGATCGAGGTAGAATTCCTTACCGATCGTCCCTGCACCTATACGGACCCGCAAGATCCGCTGGTGTGGGCGGCCGACTGGAGCACGCGCAAAGTTATGCAAAATGAACCGGTGTATGCCGGTGTACCCGGGGCAACCGATGGTACCTATCTATGGGCTCGGAAACAGATTCCCATCGTTACCATGGGTGCCGGAGATCGCCAGGTGCCACACCAGGTGGATGAATGGGTGGATTTAGATCAACTGGCTCAAACCGCGGACATATATGCGCTGACGGCGTTGCAGTATCTTTACCCCAACCCGGATAAACCGGAAAATATAAAAACCAAGCACCAAATACCAAATAAATCCCAAAACCCAAATTTCAAATAGGCGTTCAGCTGTTTGGAATTTTGAATTTGGATATTGTAATTTGTTTGTTTTTTAGAATTTGTGATTTTACTTGAGAGGTACTAACGGGAGATGACCATGAGAATTGCTGTAGTAGGTGCCGGAGCCATGGGCAGTCTATTCGGTGCCCTGCTGGCCGAAGCCGGTCAGGATGTCTGGCTGCTTGACGTCTGGGCCGACCACGTCGCCGCCATACAAACCAGCGGCCTTTCCGTAGAACGGGAGGGCCAAACCCGTCTGGTGGGATTGAATGCAACCACCGATCCTGTCAGCGTTGACAGCTGTGAGTTGGTGATCGTATTTGTTAAATCAATTCATACGGCAGCAGCCGCCAGAACCGCCGCAGGATTGGCCGGTGACAAGGGGCTGGTTTTGACACTGCAAAATGGCCTGGGCAATGCCGATCGAATAGCCCAGGATGTCGATCCCGGGCGGGTTGTGGCCGGTACCACCTCATACGGGGCCACCATGCTGGGGCCCGGTAAAATCCGGCATGCCGGCATTGGTCTCACCACCATCGGCATGTGGCATCCCGATGATTTCAATCGTGCCTATGAAGTGGCTAATTTGTTGACCGGTGCCGGCATCGAGACGGAAGTTGTGGCCGATGTACGGCGCATCATCTGGGACAAGCTGTTGATCAATGTAGGTATCAATGCCATCACGGCCTTAACCGGGATAAAAAATGGCCAGCTGCTGGATCTGGATCAGACCATCTGGCTTTCCGGTTCCGCCGTCAAAGAAGCCATGGCCGTGGCCGCAGCCCAGGGAATTGCCGTGCGGCCGGATGCGATCGAACACGTTCTGGAAGTTGCCAAGGCCACCAGCGGCAACCGTTCATCCATGGGCCAAGATGTGGACAACCGGCGTCTTACGGAAATCGATACCATCAATGCAGCCGTGGTTCGTGAAGCCGAAAGGCTGGGAATCGAAACCCCTGTTAATCGGGCACTAACGGCCTTGATAGAAACATTGCAGGCGCATTTTATTTAAGGAACGGCCGTTTTAGGTTTTAAGTTTAAGTTTTAAGTTTGCGATACGCCATTAGCTATAAGCTTTCAAACCACCTAAAACCTAACACCTAAAACTTAAAACTGGATATCGCAAAGAATTTTTAAACAAGCTTTGGATTTTTAAATTAAAGGAGAAAAGTAGATGGCAACACAAAAAACAACGATATTAGACATCCGTCAAGCCAAACAGGAAAACCGCAAGCTGGTGATGATGACGGCCTACGATTACCCCTTTGGCCTGTTGGCGGATGAAGCCGGGGTGGACATTGTCCTGGTGGGCGATTCCCTGGGCATGGTAGTTATGGGGCTGGACGGCACTGTGGAAGTTACCATGGAAAATATGATTCATCATATCCAGGCCGTGGTGCGTGGATGCAAGGGGCCTTTGATCGTCGGAGATATGCCCTTTATGAGCTACAACATATCCATACCCGAAGCCATTCGCAATGCCGGCCGCTTGATGAAAGAGGGCGGTTGCGATGTGGTCAAGCTCGAAGGCGGGGTCGATTTTGCACCCACCATCGCGGCCATTGTCAAGGCCGGCATCCCCGTCCAGGGGCATATCGGGTTGACGCCGCAAACCGCCAGCGCCTTGGGTGGTTTTAAGATGCAGGGCCGTGATGCCGCTGCGGCCAAGGGCATTATCGAAGATGCCAAGGCCCTGGAAGCCGCCGGCGTATTCTCCATGATCCTGGAGGCGGTTCCCGCGCCCCTGGGAAAGCTGGTGGCCGAATCCGTCAGTGTACCCGTTATCGGAATCGGCGCCGGTGCGGATGTGGACGGCCAGGTATTGGTCACCCATGACATGGTGGGATTGTTTGACAAGTTCATTCCCAAGTTTGTCAAGCAGTATACGAAGATTCGGCCGATCATCCTGGAAGCCCTGGGTGAGTACAAAAAGGAAGTTCAGGCCGCTGCCTTTCCAGCACCGGAGCACTCCTTCAAGATGTCGGCGGAGGTTTTGGCGCAATTGAAATCAGAGCTGGAATCCTAACTGTATGTCCCATTTGACTGACCTGTTTCGGATTGCTTGTTATAAGGAGACAGGAGTCAGCCCAGCCGCCGGCCCAAAAAACGGCCTGTTTGATCGAGAATGAAACTCATGAAGTTTCATAAGAGAAGACAGATTTCAGAATGAAGTTTCGAGTTGAGGGATTCGAGTTGCGGGTGGCCACATCCCGGTTACCGATCCCTCTATCCTCACGTGTCATCCCCGAGAAATCGGAGATCCAGTATCGGTTTGCGGTCAACCGTTTGGCGTCCTAACAGTCTAATTGCCTAACCACCTAAAAAGCTACAGCTATGCTGCGTCTCTACCATGATCTCAACCGGGA
>Ga0180436_10005696_pt1 | contig 10965 bp, 9 predicted proteins | sample SS_ome_2_FD_132434 | JGI IMG/M metagenome (GOLD analysis project Ga0180436, IMG submission 132434) | Hypersaline lake sediment archaeal communities from the Salton Sea, California, USA - SS_3_S_2 metaG | ecosystem: Environmental > Aquatic > Non-marine Saline and Alkaline > Hypersaline > Sediment...
CCACTGCCCGACAGCGGCGCGGCCTACATATTCCGGAACCGCGCGCAGGCTGCCGAACTCACCATCACGAAGACCGTGACCCCCACCGGTCCCCTCGCGCTTCACAGCGCCGTGACATACACACTCGCCATCGCCAACACCGGCGCGGTCAGCGACACGGCGCTGCTGAGCGACACACTGCCCACCCAGGTTGACTTCGGCGCGTGGATCGAGCGGCCGCTCAATGCCGAAGCCAGCGACAATACACTCACCTGGAGCGGTGAGATAGCGGCCGGAGCGACCATCACGCTAAATTTCAGCGCGAACCACGTGGGCCTCTTTGGCGACGTCGTCACGAACACCGCGGCGTTCAGCGGGACGTTGCAGAGCGGAGAGGCCAGCGCCATCTTCACCGTTCAGGCGGCGCACACGTATTACATGCCCATGTTGGTGAGGGGGCGGTAGAGACAAGACGCGGGGCGTTCGATGCATCCCTCGCCTATTCCAGGCGTCCTTCCGAGCTCAGCGTCGCACAACGAGCTTCACAATTCCCAGCGCGATTGCCAGGATGAAGGTCAGCCCGGCGATTATCCACAGCGGCGAGAATTCATCGGGCAGCAGGGCGTGCGCGCCAAATGAGACAAGGACCAGCACGAGCAGCCCGGTGACCAGCAGTCCGATCATCACCGCGACAACTCCCCGGCCCGCCCACCCGCCATAGCTCGTGCGGTAGGGATCGATGCTTGCATCAAGCAGGCCGTCCTGCAGGTGCGCGCTGCTAGGACGCTTCAGAAAGACCCGGTTGTCATCCAGTTTGCCCGCGAACTGCCAGCCGGCCGCGGATTCCTCCTCAAGCATCTCTTCCAGACGTTCGCGATTGGCAAAAGCGTAGAATTCGCTGCGGACGACCTTGAACTCCCAGTCATCGCCTAACTCGTCTTTCATCTGCCGGGCCATTAGTTCCTCCTCTTCTGTCTCGCGCTGCTTCTTCGCGGCTGCCACGATCGGAACATACCAGACCATCGTTGCCCCCCCTTCACATCACATACCCCATTTGGCATTATTGTACCACATCCCACGTCCATCTACAGTACATAGCGACCAATATCGCAATTGGACATCTGGGCAATGCAACGCGCATCTCCCATGTGCAAGATACGAGCGCGGCTGACGAAGTCTGGTTTGCTATACTCATTGGCCATCGTCTTCCATCCCATGCACAATCTGCCCGCCGGGACGGGCTTCTGGCGCTTCCTCTTCCTCCGCGGCCAGCATCGCGCGCGTCAGGGTTTTTAGAGTCAGCAGATGGATGGTCACTCCCACAGCGATCAGCCCGAGCAGAATGCGCACGAACAGCGATTCAACGATGGATGTGGCCGAATAGAGGATCGTGCCCCAGAGAAGCACCAGACTCACGAGCTTCGCCGGAAGGGTAATGGCGTGATGCTCTCGATAGTTGCGCACATACTTGCCGAACACCGGATGGGTGAGTAACCAATGATGCATCCGGTCGGAACTGCGCAAGAAACAGGCCGCCGCAAGCATGAGAAAGGGCGTCGTAGGCAACAGAGGCACAAACACGCCGACCGTGCCCAGTATCACCGCCAGGATACCAACGGAGAGAAGAATCCACCTGCGAACCGGCGGTCTCATCTCACCCCGCCTCCACGCTCAGTAGGAATCGAGGCGGCCGGCGCACCCGGGTCGCCTGTTCGAAGGCGTAGGCCAACCGGATCAGCAGGGGTTCCTGATAGGCCCCGCCAATAAAGGATATCCCAATCGGCAGGCCGAACACGTAACCGGCCGGTACCGTGATACTCGGATACCCGGCCACTGCGGCGAGCGATGAGCTGCCGCCCGCATAATGATCGCCTCTGATCCAGTCGGTCAGCCATGCCGGACCTCCCGAGGGCGCGACGATGGCATCCAGACGATGCTCGCTCAACACCTTATCGATCCCCTGCACCCGCGAGAGGATCTGGTTGGCCTCGAGCGCCCTCAGGTAGGCCTCATCGGTCAGCGGCCCCTTCGCCTGCGCCATATGCATGATCTCCTGATCGAAGTAGGGCATCGCGCGCTCGCGGTTGAGCGTGTTGAAGGCAATGATCTCCTCCAGCGACTGCACCGGCGCCTCGGGCCTCCGAGCCGTCAGATAGCGATTGAGATCCGCCTTGAACTCGTACAGCAATACCTCAAACTCCGTATCCTCGAAGTCCTTCACCGTGTCGATGCTGGCCGGATCGACGATCTCCGCGCCCGCGTCCTTCATCACAGCGACACACGACTCGATAACCCGATCAACCCGTCCATCGAATCCAAAGAAGTTACGCGCCACACCGATGCGCGCCCCCTGAAGCCCCTGAGGATCGAGGAACAGGGTGTAGTCGCCGTATGACCGGCCGCGGCTCGCCTCTGTCGCCGAATCACTCGGGTCCACACCGGTCAGCACACCCAGCACGATAGCGGTATCAGCCACAGTCCTGGCCATCGGACCGGCCGTGTCCTGGCTATGCGCGATGGGCACGATGCCGGTCCGGCTCACCAGTCCCACGGTTGGCTTGATGCCCACGATGGAGTTAGCGTGCGCGGGGCAGATGATCGAACCGTCAGTCTCGGTCCCGATCGCCGCGGCGCACAGATTAGCTGCCACCGCCACCGCCGAACCGGAGCTGGAGCCGCAGGGGTTCCGATCCAGCGCATAGGGATTGCGCGTCTGCCCGCCCCGGCTACTCCAACCGCTCGTCGAATGCGTCGAGCGGAAATTGGCCCATTCGCTCAGGTTCGTCTTGCCCAGGATCACCGCACCGGCCAGGCGCAAGCGCTCGGCAACCCAGGAATCCCTGTCGGCAGCCAAGCCCACCAGCGCAAGCGAGCCCGCCGTGGTCATCATCCGATCGGCGGTATCGATGTTATCCTTCAGCATAACCGGGATGCCATGCAGCGGGCCACGCATCGTGCCCGCACGCCGCCCCACATCCAGGGCCTCAGCAATCTCCCGCGCATCGGGATTCCGCTCAATCACAGCATTTACACAGGGGCCATGCTTGTCAATCGCGTCGATCCGCTCGAGGTACATCTCGAGAATATCGCACGCCGACCACTCGCCAGAGCTCATCCTGTCCTGCAGCTCGCTGATCGTCAGTTCTTCCACAGATGTCCTGCCTTCAGTCGATACACACTATCATTTTACGCCACAGCCGCCCAAGAGTCAACGGTTTTGCCTAAATTCCTCTTGACATAGTATCAGTTGTGTAGTATTATTAACTTATCTATACTAGTAACTTCATAACTAGCGTCACTTCACAGCAGCAAACAGAGCCTTGACGTTTGACGCCGATCCCCGCAGCGGCCTTCACGGCTGATGCCGGAATCGCCATATCATTTGATAAGGAGAGACCCTTGGACGAAGATACGGCCACCAACCGCAAGTTCAGAAAAGAACTCAGTTCAGGCACAGTTGCACTCGTTCTGCTGAGCGTGCTCGACCGGGGCAACGAACCTATGTACGGCTACCAGATCGCAAAGTTGGTCGGCGCCGGTGACGCCGATACACCGATGGGCAAACAGGGCGCGATCTACCCGGTGCTGCGATCGCTGGAGAGGAGCGGCCTGCTCCAGAGCAAAGTAGAGCCATCCACATCAGGGCCGCCGCGCCGCTACTACCACACGACACAGTTCGGTCGTGAGACGCTTGAGCAGTGGACGGGTATCTGGGAGCAGACCAAGTCCTTCGTGGACAACATGCTGGAAGGAGTCGACAATGAGTGAGAACATCGAGCAATACTTGAGCCAACTGCGCAAAGAGCTATCTGGCAGCGATCGAGCAACCGTCCAGGATGCCGTGTCGGATGCCGAGGAACATCTCAGATCTGCGCTCGAAGCCCTTCGAGAGTCACAACCTGATATCTCGGAGATCGAGGCCCTACCCGCTATCATTGAGGGCTACGGCACACCTGCGGAGACGGCCGCAGCCTACCAACAGATCGAGGAACGGCTGGGACCGCCACTGGGCGGGCGGCCGCAGGTCAAGAGCCGCCCGGCTCTGGCGCGCTTCTTCGGGGTGTTCGCCGATCCATATGCCTGGGGGGCTCTGCTCTACTTGATCCTGTCGCTTGTCACCGGCATCATCTACTTCACCTGGGCGGTGTCGGGGCTTTCAATATCCATCGGCGTTCTCGTGCTCATCATCGGCATACCGGTCACGGTCCTGTTCATGCTATCGGTGCGGGGCCTGGCGCTGGTGGAGGGTCGCCTGGTGGAGGCATTGCTGGGGGTCCGTATGCCGCGTCGCGCTAAGTATGCGCGCAAGGATGTCGGCTGGTGGCAACGGCTCAAGCCACTGCTCTTTGGCAAGCGCACATGGTTGGCGCTCCTTTACATGGTGCTGCAGCTGCCGCTCGGCATCATCTACTTCACGTTGTTCATCACCCTGATCACGCTTGCCCTGAGCCTCGTGGCAGCGCCTATCATCGGGCCCATTCTGCACTTGCCGATCGTGGTCACCAACAACACGCTCTACTACCTGCCCGACTGGTCCACACCGCTTCTCGCCATGGGCGGCGTGCTGTTGCTCACCGCAATCATGCATCTGGCGCGGCTCATTGGCCGCCTCCACGGCAAGCTGGCGCGCGGACTCTTGGTCGGCGAGTGAGAGCTGCATCCTGCTCGTGCGCACGCGTATGCCGCGAGTGCGCACATATGGGCAATCCCGAAAATAGGCTGCGCCGCCGGGTTGACGGGCGACCGTGGTCGCCTTGCGCCGAACCGAAATGATGTCTGCCTCGTGGGCGACTCTGTGAGTCGCCCCTACATTGTCGACGCAGCAACGATAGGTTCACCAGCGCCAATTTTCGTCCCACCTGGTGCCTGCGAGCAGGCGCGCCCGCAGACGGGCATTGGATTCTATTCCGAAGACCGATTGCGGCGAATGGTGGGGCACAGACGCTGATTGGCGATCGGTTGTTATAGAGAAGCAGCATGCTGCGTCTCTACCTGGCACACGGCACGCCATTGTCGTAACACATGGTGCCCGCTATCCTAACAATACAGGAGTGGTCCTTTGCACCTTAGCGCCTTTGCGTTGAGACTCCCCCCGCGCCCACATCAGGCGCAACCGCAGGGCCGATCACGCGGCCATCCGGCTCGATCGACGTCACCGAGCCGACATCACTGTAGACAACGGCCAGCACCGCGGCGTCGAGCGACCTGCCCGGTTCCAGATGGCCGCATCTGCCGGTCTCACGCCCAACGGCCAGTTTGGTCGAAAGCCCGTTCGATACCTCGACTATCTGTGTATACAAACCCCGCCAGCCACCCGCCGGCCGGAAGATCCACAGATGCGGCAGCACGTCCGTAGGGAACACCAGGCCGAAGCCAATCCCTGCCTCGGTATCGGTCACAGCGTACCACCCCTGCCGGACATCGGGCAAGTACACATTCACATCGGCGAGCGTGCTCTCAGGCGGCATCAAGCGCAGATCCACCATCTTACCGGTGCGATCCATCAGGAAGGGCCACTCAAACTCGGTGCCGCCATCACAAAACACCGTGCTCCACGGATCAGTAAACCCGCGCTGCGCCGGGAGATCGGTCCGGCTCGCCGCCGACATCTGGAGCGCGGGGTGAATGTTCCACATGAAATCAATGGGGATCAGGCCACGATTGGTGTAACGGTACGCCAAGTGGAACAGAGATTCGTCGCTTCCCAACGAAATCGTCTTCTCGAAGCGCGTCGCGTAGACCCGGCCGGTGTTCACGAAGCGTACGCTGGCGACGTCCGGGCCGGATTCAAGGACCTCCCACTCGCTCGCTTGCGACCAGACCTCGCCGTGGTCGGGCAGAACGTCGCCATAGGCCACCTCGGTAGGCACGTCGTTGGGCACCAGCTCGTCCCACCCACCGGACCACGTATGGTCGAAGGGCGCCCCATAGGCCTGCCGTTCAGGTGGCAGATTGGGGTTGTGCCAGAGCAAGTTGCGGCCGGTCGGCTTGTGCACCAGATTCCAGATTTTGGCGCCCAGCTCCGGCAGGATATCGATCCTGACGCATTCGTTCTCGATGCGCACCACGCGCAAGCCGTGATACGCCCATTCCGTATCGACCCACACTGCCATGTCATACCCTCCACGGTCCGGCTGTCACAGCGCGTCGGAACTCATGCCCAGGATCCGCAGCTCACCGTCAGCCAGTCGCATTAAGATCACTACCCCACGACACTGTCCGCCACAGCCGCCAAAAACGGCGCAGCGATCACCTCGGTGTCCTCTGTCGGGCCAGCCCCAATGCGGACGATCACGAGATCAAGAGACGGGATGACACAGCATAAGTTGGTATTGAAGCCCATCGCTGCAAAGGCATCCCGCGGCACGCCGTCCCAGAGCGCCCCCTCGGAGTTCGTCCACCAGGTGAGCCCGTAGCCGGGTTGGTAGGGCTGTGAGGCGCGCGTTGCCAACTCCAACCACCAGCGCGGTACGAGCTGCTGACCAGCCCATATCCCGCCCCGCAGCATCAGGTACCCAAACCGGGCCAGCTCTCGCGCGGATATGTTCACGCCCGAGCTCGCGTTCGTGTGCTGCCCGATTCGTCCATCCTCGATTCCCAGCGCATCCCAGCTCATAGCCTCGATACCAATCGGATCAGTCACCCGCTCCTGTAGAAAAGGTGCCATCTCCTGGCCCACGATATACGAGAAAGCAAGAGATAGATGGACAAAGGCCGGATCGGAGTAATCCCAGTGTGTCCCCGGTTCGGCCACAAGCTGCGACGCCCACTGTTCGCCGGGCGCCGTAGCACTGAACAGAGGCGCGCGCCCCAGCGCACCCTCGAAGCGATTAACCCCCTCAGCCACAGGAATGCCCCGGATGCCGGTCGCCTCTCCGCGAATCCCCGAACTCATCGAGAGCAGGTGCCGCAGCGTAATCTGCGCCTTGCGCGGGTCCGATAGCGGATGCCCCTCAGGAATAAAGTCGTACGCGCGACTCTCGAGCCCAACAGCCTCTGCGCTCTCCACCCTCCCCTGGCGCACGTCATCGAGGAAGACCCCATAGGCTGTGCCTGTGAAGGACTTACTGCACGAGTAGATGTTGAAGCGGGCATTCGGATCCGTGCCGCGTTCATACCACTCAGCCACCAGATAGCCCCGCCGCACGATGGCGATTGACGAGGCGATTCCCAGACCGGCATTCCAGGCCCGGGCGGCGTCAAGTCCCTGCAAATCTATACCGGCGAGCTCGCGCACCTCACCGGCATCCGCGAGCGCGCGCCACCCCCCAAGGGATTCGGGCGGAGGGAAATAGAAATCTATCTTCTCGGCCATACCGTCACACCTCCTCACGATCTATTGTGTTGAGGAGTGTAGTGCAATCGGGCAGCGGTGTCAAGATGCGCGCCACTTGTACGCCGGTGGGACTTGATGTACACTGCTGCATATCATCTGTGATTCCTCGCCGCACTCGTCACACCGCCATAGCTTGGAGGGTGCATATGCCCAGCCTGACACAAATTCCCGGATCACCCGCAGCCGCTCTCGCCCAGTCACAAACCACGTGGGTTCCCGTCGTCTGCATCGGATCGGCCCTGCTGATGTCGCTCGTCGCCGGCGTCGTCCTCGTCGTGGCCCTCACCCGACGCAAATCCGGGCATGGACGCGCGATCATGCTCGTCATCGCCCTGGGTCTCGAGTTGGTCGGCCTCTGTGGGCTGATCGGTTCCACGGTCCTGATGTGGAACAGCGGCGTTCCCAGAATCCCGTGGCTGGGCAGCGGCGCAACACCGGTCGCGGTCTGCACGCCGCCGCCCTGCCGAGGGGACGAAGTCTATTACTGTCCGGATGAGTGCCCGGGCGGCTGCGGGACGACGTGCGCCACGCCCACTCCCTCCGGCACAGTTGAGCACATCATCCAGTGCACACCGCCACCCTGCCGCGGGGACGAGGTCTACTACTGCCCGGACGAATGTCCCGGCGGCTGCGGGACCACATGCGCCACGCCCACTCCCTCAGGCACTACGGCACACACTATCCAGTGCACACCACCGCCCTGCAGTGAGGGCGAGGCCCATTACTGCCCGGACGAATGTCCGGGCGGGTGCGAAATTGTGTGCGCCACAACCACACCGACCGGAGGACAGGCCGCGTGCGTGGAGGCGTGGGGATGGTTCGATGGCGCGCTCCGAACGATCCCAGGCGTCAGCGAACGGATCGGCTGCGCCACGGCGCCGCAGCGCGAGCTGACAGTTGCGACACAGGACTTCGAACGCGGCATCATGATCTGGCGCGAGGATCAGCGCAGCATATTCGTCTTCGTCGATGGAGGCGCCTGGGTGAGCCACGTCGATCGCTGGCAGGAGGGCATGCCGGAACTCGACCCCGCCTTCGGCCCGCCGCCCGCCGGCCTCATCCAACCCCGGCGCGGCTTCGGGCTGGTCTGGCAAGAGAACGAGACCGTGCGCGAGGCCGTCGGCTGGGCGCTGGCCGAGGAGAGCCTCTGCGATGCCGCACACATCCAGCCCTTCGAAAACGGTATGATGATCGCGTGCACGCAGAACCTGGTCCCCAGGGCCAGGATCCGCGTGTTCGTCGTCCTGGCAGACGGAACGTATGAGCTCTTCAGCCCGCCGTGACGAACGCCTTCACTCTGGAAGAGCGATGTGCTTCTGAAGCAGGCGCCGCAGATTCGCCAGCGTTTCACCGGAAGCTTCGCACATCAAGTAGAACAGAAATGCCCGGTAGTAAACTACAATACGATCCCGGCTGATCTTCCGCTCTGGTCCCGGCAGAGTTCGATAGGCCGCCAACACGCGATTCAATAGGTCCTCGCTGACCAGGCTGAGGCGAAAGAAATCCTCGTGGATATCCAGAATCGATGTGCAGCCGAGGTCAAAGACGCCGACAAGTCTGGGGCCCAGAGCATCCTCCCCGATCGCGATATTGTAGCCGTGCAGATCGCCATGCCCAAAGACCATGAAATCGGGATGTGCGCCCAGCATTTCGTACTCACCCACGGTTCTCTCGAAGATTTCAGTTTCGCTCTCATCGAGAATTGGCTCAAGCAGCTGCCTAAGTGCGACTACGTCGTCCGGCCGAAACCAGGCAGGTTTGCCGTGCACCACAGCGGCGACACCCTTTCCCCCATAGGGCTCACCCAGCCAGGAACTGCCCAGTTCCAGGGGAACCGCGTGCGTCTCGCGAAAGAAGGTCGCCAGGTCCGCGACCAACCGCTCGCGCAGCGCCGGAGAAAGCTCCTCGTACAACCCAGTCGTCAGCGGATCACCCGGGATGTGACAATGAACGGCGAACGGCGTCCCCGCGTCGACAATGCACGTGTCCGGGATGCGCAGTGTAACCCACTCTCGCAAACCGGCCAGGAGTCGCACCTCGCGGCGCAGTGCCCGCAAATGCGCAGCATCGCTCGCCACCCGGATGATGAAGTCGCCGTCAGGGCCGGAGACGCGGTATATAGCGTGTCCCTGCGAACTGGGAATGAGCCCGCAGTCGGTGATTGCGATTTGAGCAGCAGCGAGCAAGTCAGTGATATCAACAGAGTTAGCCAGCACAGCGATTCCTCTCAACGGTGGCAGTAACCGAAACAGACGCAATCATAGCTGGGATATCCAAGCTATACTGTAGCGCCCCTCCGTATCCATAGCAGGTAGGCGTTGGAGGCCTATCCGAATGCGCCGACCTCGCGATCGTACCTCTGCACGATGTGCGCAATCTCAGCTTCGACGGCTGCCGGAAGAGGCTCGACCCTGTGGGTTTGTAGCAGCTCACGTGCCTTGGTGCGCGCGCGATCGACCAATGATTCCGGAGGAACCATACCCCCGACTAGCCCAGATCGTACGGCGAGCTCGGGTTGCCACGTTTCTGTCGAGTGAAGATACCGCAGCGTGTGCTCATGACTCATCACCACCCCGGTCCTCGCCAGATCAGCAATGACATCGTACGCCAAGTGGTCATCGTCAGTATCGACGCCGGCCAGGATGCGAAGCACAGCCTGGTTCCGTTCGTCATCCATCAGGAGGGTCTCATATGAGGTAAGAGTCACATTAGCCAGAGCCCCCGCTCCACCCAGGATGGCTGGTCGCGAGCTAGCGATGAGCAATGTGTTGAGGGCTTTCTCATCGGCGGCCTGCGGGTCGAGCCGTGCCGAGCTAGTGTGCCCGTGGGCGCACGCGGGTATCCCCAGGTGTTGTGCTAGTTGGGTACCGACCTGCCGGATCAGACCGGTCTCAGGACCGCCAGTAGTTGAAGCCATAGACCACATATCTGCGACGCTGGGCGTGTTCTGACACAGGATCGGCAACCCGGGAGTGATCGTGTGAGCCATAACGGCTAGCGCCAGTACCTCCGCCTGGCCGAGCGCCACAGTACTCGCGACCGTATACGGTGCACTCATCCCCATCACCGGATTGGTCAGCGCATCAAGCGGCAATCCAGCTTCGGCCACTATGATGAGTGCCTCGACGATGTCTGTAGGCATATATAGGGGAGAAACTGCACACACAAAAGGCACACACAGTGGATAGCGCCGCAGGTGCTCGCCGTCGCCACCTCGCACCGCCTGACACATCGCCACAACTGCCTGAGCCTCAGCTCGATTGGTCAACCCGGGCCCAACCAGAGGCTTCGTCGTATTGGCCAAGACGGCGGCCAGATCGGTTAAGGTGACCAAATGGGACGCAACCTCTGTCGCATCTACCAGCGAAACGTAGACGGCGTGCATAGACTCCAACGCGTCCAATACACGTGTCGTCGCTGCAACATCGTCCAACGTGGTGCGGCGGATCGCGCTGCTCTCGAAATCCACGATGTTTGGGAATATCCCCGTATTGGTACAGATCGTCTCGTCGAGCCCAATCTCGACACGAGTCTCAGTTGAGCGCCCGTAAAGCGAAAACGAATCGGGGATCTCACTGATTGTTTCCTCTACGAGTTCACGCGGGAAGAAGACCCGCTCTCCATCTATCGTGCAGCCCTTGCCGGCCAGG
>Ga0180436_10005698_pt1 | contig 10964 bp, 10 predicted proteins | sample SS_ome_2_FD_132434 | JGI IMG/M metagenome (GOLD analysis project Ga0180436, IMG submission 132434) | Hypersaline lake sediment archaeal communities from the Salton Sea, California, USA - SS_3_S_2 metaG | ecosystem: Environmental > Aquatic > Non-marine Saline and Alkaline > Hypersaline >...
GGTCAGAATACTTAAATTTGCAGTTTTATCTTTAATTAGTCTTTGAAATGCAATTTTCATCATGTCCTTTAATGCATCCTGCCTTAAATCAACACCTGAATCTCGTGCGTTTTCATCCATTTCTTTATTTATTGCAGTGAGTGTTTTAAGCTTTACTTTCCCATATTCACGATTTCTAATTGCATCAATGTTTTTGAATTTATCGTTTGTTGTATGAATTTTATCTTTAATTCTTTTATATGCCTTTAATTTGCTGTACCATTCCTTTCTTTTTCTGGTATAAAAGGCTTTTTTTTGTGGATCTTTTTGTGCACCTTTGTCATATAGTTCACTGTTTCTGTATACTTTAAATTTTTCTTCAGCATGAGCAATCTTATCGTCTATAGCTGTAAGTAGAGTTGCAAGCTTCATCATTGTTTTTGCAACTTCAGTGGTTGAGGCAAGTTTATTGCTTTCATTTGTAGAAGGTGCTGCAGTTCTTGTTTCAGGATTCGCTCTTCCACTTAAAAAAACAAATTTTTCCGTGTTTAGCGGATTCTCTGAAAATGGATATAAATTTTTCATAATTTTTTGTTAATTTTTGTTTTTAACTAGGTATATTATACCATATTTACTTAGTTTTGCCAACTGTTTCGTGCGATGATTTATGTAGGTATAAAGTTTGAGTAGGGAATGCCATTTCAATACCTTCTTTTTCAAATGCATCTTTGATATTTCGATTTACCCGATCTTTTGTTTCTAAAAAGAATCCGTAATCTGTTGGATTCTTAACGTAATACGTATATTCAATTCTTAATGATGAATCATCAAATTCAGTGAAGAATGCTCTAAAATCCCCTTGTGCATTCTTTTCTTTTTTAATAATGTCTTTAATTAAACCCACACCTTTTTCTAATTGTTTAGTAGAAGTACTATAAATTACACCAATTTTACCGTCTGCACGTCTTGTTTCTCTTTTGCTCATATTTTCTACATTTGCTTTAGCCAAAGTACTGTTTGGAACAGAAATAATAGTTCCAAAAAAAGTCTCAATTCGTGTTGTTCTCATCCCTATATCTTTTATTACACCTTCAATTTCTCCAAATTTAATTACATCTTCAACTTTAAAAGGCTTATCAGCAATAATTGATAAAGAGCTGAAGAAGTTGCTTAAAGGATCTTGTGCAGCCAATGCTAATGCCAAACCTCCAATTCCAAGTCCAGCTACTAATGCCCCAATGTCATATCCAAAAATATTAAGAACCATACTTGCCGCAATAACCCAGAGTATTAAATTGGCTGTTCTTGTAAGCATTTTCGAAAGCTCTAAATCGAATCCCTTTTTAAGTTTAAGAAGTTTGATTAAATAATTAGCAATTATAAAATCTGTAAGAATTGTGATTCCCTGGAAAATTTTAAAAATGAAAATTACCTGTACACCTTTTTCAATATAAATCCACATGTTTGCAGGTAAAGCCAATGCACTTAAACCAAAATAAACACCTGCAAGAATGACAACAGATACAAACACTTTATTAAGAATCATAACCAAAGTATCGTCGAGCTTAGTTTTTGTTTTTTTAGCATATTTTTTTAAAATTCCAACAATAATAAAACGTAAAACATACGCAAGAATTATTGAGGCAAGAAAAATACCAGCAGCAATCAAATAGCTTTGTACTGTGTTTCCTAAATAAGTGTATTGTAGAAATTCTAATGATGACATAAAATAGATAAGGTTAGATTCTATAACATAATAAACATGATCTGCGCATCAATCAAAGTAAAAAATATGCAGGATGCGATAGATATGCTTGAAAAGGTTCCCAATGACTACGATCTCGTTGAAATCTGGATTAATGAAATTGATGATTTAAACCTCATCACTCTAAAAGAAAAAGCAAAACACAAACTACTTATCAAAATTACAGACTTCTCTAGTGAAAGCCTTTTACATGAAGTCCTTGAGAATGGATTTGAGTATGTTGATATTGATATTGAGGATTTTGAAAAAGTAAAAAATATTCAAAAAGGTCCTAACACAAAAATAATTGCTTCTTATCATGATTTTAATGAGCAGCCTGATTTAGAACATGGAAAAGAAATGGTCGAAAGAATGAAAACAGCTGGTGCTGATATCGGAAAATTAGTTTGTGTTGCTAAAGATTGTCATGATAATTTAGTTCCTCTTAAATTATTAAAAGCAACAGACTTTCCACTCATAACTTTTTGTATGGGTGAATTAGGTAGGTTAAGTAGAGTTTTGGCTCCACAATGCGGATCTTTGATATCTTTTATTCCGCCTGATACTTCATGGAAAACTGCAGATGGTCAAATAATTTATGATGAATGGAAACTAATTAAACAATTATTATTTAATAAAGATTAGAAAATGTCATTAAAGATAGGAATTGTTGGACTTCCGAATGTAGGAAAATCGACATTATTTAATGCCTTAACAAAAGAAGGCGCAGCTGAATCAGCTAATTATCCGTTTTGTACAATTGATCCAAATGTTGGAATTGTTGAAGTGCCGGATGAACGTTTGGCAAAACTTGCTGAAGTATGTAAACCAGAAAAAGTTATCCCAACTGTAATTGAATTTGTTGATATTGCTGGATTAGTTGAAGGTGCTTCAAAAGGGGAGGGGCTTGGAAATCAATTCCTTTCTCATATTCGGGAATGCCATGCAATTGCACAGGTAATTCGTGTATTTGAAGATCCGGATATTATTCATGTACATGGAGAAATCGAGCCTCAAAAAGATCGTGAAATTATTGAAGCAGAGTTAATTTTTGCTGATTTGCAAACTTTAGAGAAACGTCTACATAAAGCGCAGGCTGAAGCCAAGTCAAATGATAAAAAGAAAGTTGAATATGCAAAAATATTAGAGAAAATTGAAGCAGAATTTCATAAAGGAAAACTTGTTTATAATATGGATTTATCTGATGAAGAAAGAGAGCAAATTCGAGATCTTCATTTTTTAACAAATAAACCGCTTTTATATATTGCAAATGTTCATGAGAATGAAGTTGGTTCAATAAATTTAGATGAGCTAAGATCAAAATTACAAATTGAAGAATCAACACCTTTGATACCAATTTCAGCAAGAGTTGAAGAAGAATTAACTGGTTTTTCAGATGAAGAAGCAAAAGAATATTTAAATGAACTAGGATTAGCAGAAACCGGCTTGAATCAATTAATAAAAGCTTCATATGAGCTTTTAGATTTAATTACATTTTTAACTGCAGGTCCTAAAGAAGTCAGAGCATGGACTGTAAAAAAAGGCAGCAAAGCACCGAAAGCAGCAGGTGTTATTCATACAGATTTTGAAAAAGGATTTATTAAAGCTGAAGTTATTAAGTATGAAGATTTTGTTGCAAGCGGAGGAGAAGCAGGTGCAAAAGAAAAAGGCCAGATGAAACTTGAAGGTAAAGACTATATAGTGCAGGATGGAGATGTAATGCACTTTAAATTTAACAACTAACTATGCAGATCATCCCTGGAATTTATATTCTGAACGGGCAAACAGTAGCTTTGTATAAAGGTGATCTTGAGCAAACTGAAACATATAGAAAGGCACCTGTTGAATATGCGAAACAATTTGTTGAACAAGGGGCGAAAAGTTTATTTGTTGTTGATTTGGAAGCTGATAATTATGAAATTGTTAAACAAATTCGTGAAGCAGTTGATGTCCCGATAATTTGCGCTGGCAAAATTAGAACAATTGAAAAAGTTAAAGAACTTTTTGAAATGGGAATTAATAAAATTGTTTTAGGTGTAGCCGCAGAACCAATTTATAAAGAAGCAATAAATATTTATGGAGCTGACAAAGTTATTATTGGAATAAAAGCAAAAGGAGATGAAGTTTTAACAGAAGTAGAACGTCCATTCCCTTTAAGGGTCATTGATTTTGCAGAAAAACTTCCTGACTACGGAGTTAAATATGTTTTATTTAAAGATATGTGGAAGGAAAGCACACTTGTAGGTCCAAATTATGATGAAATTGATAGAATTATGAGAATGACACCATTAAAAACCTACATTGCAGGAGGAATCGGGAAAATAAAACATTTAGATATTTTAAAAGAGATTGGTACCCAAGGGGCAATTATTGGCAAAGCACTTTATGAAAATGAATTAGATCTTCCAGAAATAATTACAAATTACGAATCCTGATTTCTAAAGGCGAAATACTCAGTGACTAGATAAGCATATAAGAATAAAACTAGTCCTATTACTAATATCCAATTAAAGTGCAGTTTATAAAAATAAATTTCAGCCAGAATCATTACAAGGGCAAGGTTTCCAATTAAAAAAGTTAATATCCATAGTGTTTTTCCACTATTGTCTCTAAGCTCAGGAAAAGTTCTTTGAGTAGATCTTTTTAGTAAAAATACAAGAAAGAAAAGAAGGACTATCCCACCATATAAAACAATACTTCTTGGCAGGTAAGAAGTATTATTTGTCACTACAAAATATGTTACAAATGGGTGGGCTGCCCACATTACAATAGTTAATAATGCAAGTATATAAAATGGCTTTCTTTTACCATGAAATGATCGGGTACATTCAATAATTTCATCAAGTTGTTCCATTTGTTCACAGATATAACTAAACTGTTCAAATGATTCTACTTCCATATCAATTGTTACTGTGAAAATATTTTTAAATCTTCTTGGATTAATTCTTAAATTTATTACATTTATATTATTATCGCTTAATATTGCCAAAAGGTCACGACCAGCACCAATTCTATCAACAGCTTTAATCTTAATTGCTACACGTTTTTTTGTATTATCTCTATTGAGCCTGAATAGTTTACTTAAAAAATTACCTTTTCTATCATGCACCAAAGCCTGAACAGGGAATAGGTTTGATAAAACATCAACCGGATTTATTGATCCTTCACCAATTCGCACTAGGACATCTTCAAAAGTTCTGCAATGGTGCGCTCCCCTGTATCTTTTTACAATATTTTTAATCTTCTTCTTTGTTACTTCTTCTATTAAACCTGCACCTGCACGATCAAATTCTTTTTGTAATAATCTTCGTCCTATACTTAATTTTTTTCTTCGGCTGTTCTTACGCAATGATTCTCTGATTTTGTTTTTTGCGAGATTTGTTTTTGCAAAAATAAGCCATTCTCTATTTGGACCTTTTGGTTGATTTGCAGTAACTATATTTACTACATCCCCGGTTCTTAACCCAATAGTTAAAGGAGTGATTTGTCCGTTAACTTCAGCTTTTAGAGCATTATCTCCAACTTCTGTATGGATTGAATACGCAAAGTCAATTGCAGTTGCACCACGTGGCAAATCAATAGTGTCTCCTTTAGGAGTAAAAGTGAAAATTCGATCCTGAAAAATATCAATTTTTAATGCTTCTAAAAAGTTTTCACTGTCATAGTTTGCTTTTTGATATTCGAGTATTTGTTGTGCCCATTTAGATTGTTTTGCCTGATACTCACCTTTATTATCAGTATTCTTATAAAAATAATGAGCTGCAATACCATATTGGGCATCTAAATGCATTTGATGAGTTCTGATTTGAAACTCTGTTGTTTGGCCCTTTAAACCAAATACTACTGTATGCAAACTTTGGTATCCATTTGATTTAGGAACAGCAATATAATCTTTAAATCTTCCTGGCTTTGGTTTAAATAATGAATGAATGATCCCCAAAACCAAATAACATTCTTTGATATCATTAACAATTATTCTAATAGCTAAAAGATCTTCTAAATCTTCAGGAGCTTTATTCTTTCTAATACTTTTTTTAAATGTTGAATACCTGCTTTTTTCCCGCCCATATATTTCAAAACCCTTGGTATCTTCTTTTTTCAATTCCTTTTTAATTGTTTCAACTGTTTCATCCAAAATATTTCTCTGTCTGATTTTGGTTTCCTGAAGTGTTTTTTCAATTTTTTCATAATCCTTTGGAAATAAGTGCTTAAAACAAACATCTTCAAGCTGCTTCTTGATCTCATCAATACCAAGCAGGTTTGCTATTGGTACATAAATTTCCATTGTTTCTTTTGCAATTCTGACTCTTTTTTCAGGTTTTACATGCTCTAATGTGCGCATGTTGTGCAATCGATCCGCAAGTTTGATTAAAATTACACGAGGATCCTTTGCACTATGAATTAATAATTTTTTAAGAGATTCAATCTGGCGTTCAGCCATATCATGACGATAATAAACCTTTGATAGTTTTGTAATTCCATTAACTAAAAATGAAATCTTTTTTCCGAATTCTTTTTCAACATCCCTGAGCGAATATTCAGTATCTTCAGGAACATCATGAAGAATTGCAGCAATTAAAGTATCTTCATCGACATGTAATTTAGTTAATATTTTAGCTGCTTCAAGTGGATGAGAAATATATTCAGTTTTGCCGTCTTTTCTCAATTGGCCCTTATGAGCTTTTTTTGCAAAATCAACGACTTTTATAAATTTATCTTTATTAAAATTCGACAAATATCCCTTCACCTCTTTGATAATGAAGTTAACTTGTTCATCTATATTTACTTTTTTGCTTTTTGCCATATTAATGGGTTGAAAAAAGTAATCCTTTAGGCTTATACTAATGCCACTAAATTAACGAAAAGTCAATGAAAAAGCCAAAAAAGGTGCTTGTAGCAATGTCCGGAGGAGTGGACTCTTCAGTCACTGCTGCAATCCTTAAAAAGAAAGGCTACGAACTTATTGGTATTTATTTAAATTTTTGGAGTGATCCAACTGTTTTTGAGCAGGAGGATTTGGTTAAGTTCCCTCAAAATAAGTGTTGTTCAATTGAATCTTTAAATCATGCGCGGCAGATTGCTCATGATCTTGATTTTCCATTTTATGTATTAAATGTGAAAGATCGTTTTAAAAAGCAGATTGTTGATTATTTTATAGATACTTATCGAATGTGTCGTACTCCGAATCCGTGTGTTGAGTGTAATCGTAATATAAAATTTGGATTTTTGCTTGAACGAATGAAGCAACTGGGTTGTGACTATATTGCTACAGGTCATTTTGCCCAGACTAAAAATCGAAAAGGTAAAATCAGCTTGTATATGGGGAAAGATAAGATAAAAGATCAAAGTTATTTTCTTTATACATTAACTCAGGAAAAGCTTAAGCATGTAATGTTTCCAGTGGGGCATCTTACAAAAGCTAAAGTTAAAAAACTTGCCCGCAAACTAGGTTTGAAAATGATAGCAAATAAAAAAGAAAGCCAGGGTGTTTGTTTTTTCCCAGATAAAAAACATGAAGATTTTCTTAAAAGACATCTTGATAAATCAGTTTTAAAAGAAGGTCCAATAAAAACTACAAATGGTGAGCAAATCGGGACTCATAAAGGTTTGCAGTTTTTTACTGTTGGTCAAAGAAAAGGTATTGAAATTGGTGGTGAAGAAAAACCATGGTATGTGGTTCAGCTTGATTATAAAAATAACACGTTAGTTGTTGGTAAGGATGAAGAAGTTTTTCACACAGAATTTAAAGTTAATAATTTTTCATTTACTGAAGAAGAGCTTTCTGACGGTGAACATAAAGTAAATGCAAGAATCAGGTACAGATTTCCTCCAATGAAAGCAAAACTCATAAAAAAAGGCAATAAAGGGCATATTATTTTTGATAAACCACAAAGGGCAATCACTCCCGGACAATCAGTTGTTTTTTATAAAAGGACACGAGTCCTCGGAGGTGGTATAATAGACGAGGTTGTGGTATAATAATAGAACAATGCCAAAGAAAAAAACACATAAAATAGAGGAAAAACACTATACTCTTCATATCGGACATGAGGGAGAAGAAAGCAAACCCTCAAAACCTGTTCAGAAGTTTCATAAAACTATTAAAAAGGATATTGAAGAGCCTGTTACTGAAACTTTTGGAGATAAAATTTGGGGAATGCTAAGGTTTATTTCATCTGCTGCTATAATTTTTATTATTCTTTTCTTTATAATGAATTGGAATGCATACAGTGCTTTAATAATTAATAAACTTGGGCTTTTTGAAAATAATCAGGCTGAATATCAACTCCCAATTAGAGGTTCTGATGATATGCTTGATCTTAGCAAGGATCCAAATGAACAAAAAAAACAAATTCCTGAACTGGCTTTAAATGTCAGCCCTCCTGATACAAGAATTGTAATTCCTAGAATTAATAAAAATGTTCCTGTAGTTACAATAAGTACAGAAGCACTAGTAAATAGAGATTGGGCAAAGCTTGAACAACAAATTCAGGAAGCATTAAGAGATGGTGTTGTGCATTATCCAAGCACAGCTTTTCCTGATGAAGATGGTAATATGGTTATAACAGGGCATAGTTCATATTTTGCCTGGGATCCAGGACGTTTTAAAGACGTATTTGCACTTTTACATGATGTTCAAATTGGTGATAAGCTTTATGTTTATCATGATCAAAACAGATACGATTATGAAGTTTATGATGCTCAAATTGTACTACCAACACAGGTTGATGTATTAACTCAGGCAGGTGAGGATCGCCTTACTTTAATAACCTGTACACCAGTCGGGACAAATCTAAAAAGGCTGGTGGTACTAGCAAGGCCTGTATAAAAGTTTAAAGCTCGTCTAATTTATTTAGAAGATCTTCTTCAAGAGATGCTTCTTCTTTTTCATGTGCAGATTCTTTTTGTTGAATTTCATCTCTTGTTTGTTCATATTCAAATGCTTCCCATTCACTTAAGTGTTTTTCATTAATTTTTTCAAGTTCAGCTTCGTATTCTGCATCAAGTTTTGCTAATTGATCTTTTTCATTAACTAAGATTTCTCTCAATTTATCAACCTGGTCATCAGTCATTATTGGTAGAATCTGAAACCAGTATTCTCTTTCTTCGTCATCCATTGATTCAGTTTGAAGAATTAATGGGATTAGATCTGGATATAAGTCTTTTACTGCCTGAGGTATATGAAATTTTGAGGCAGCTGTTGTTTTTGTTGCAGTTGTTGCTCCGCCTGTTGTAGCGCTTGAATCATCATCTCCTTTACCGCCAAGTCCAAGAAGTTCAGCTTCTGCAGCTAAAAGATCTTCTTCAGTAGCAGTGTTTTCTTCAAGAACCTGTGCATCCGCAAGATTTATAGTGTTATCGTCTTTTTGTTGTTTTGAATCAGCCATTTCTTAATTTGTTTGTTATATATATTATAATACTAAACTAGGGTGTACGTCAATCTTCCTTGCTTTTCTTTTTCTTAGGTTTTGTGAGTTTTTTTGGTATTTCATTGCCCTTTCTTTTATTTCCTGGAATATGAAAAGCCAGGAATAATTGATTAGTAAAGAATTTTTGTGGTTTAGAATCCTGATTATTTCTGATATAAACAACATTATCATCCATTGCTTCTACAAATCCAGCTGTTAATTTGCCAGTAGAACTCTGCACAATCATTAAATCTCCTTTATAAAAATATGGAGGTCTTTTTTTAACTTCTTTAAGAATTGCCCGAGGGCCTTGCAAATGCCCCAGTTTAGCTTCTTTTAATTGTTTAAGAAGGTGTTTTAATTTTAATTCCTTTACTGGAACTTCCTTTCCGTTTTTATCCAATTGTTTAACATCTTCCAATTTGGGCATATCAATCCCCAAACTTGCATAAAGATATTTAATTAAAGGCTCGCTATTGTTCATAATAGCTAATTTGGTTTTAAGATCTTCTTTTCTTTTATTTAGTTTTGGGACTTTAACTCTTTTCTCTGCATCCTCGGTTTCTTTTCTTAATTTTGACATATCAGTTCTTCTCATCCAGTTTTCTAGTTTATCTCCAATACCAGGTAGATCTTCAGTCCAAAGTTTTTGCCATAAAAATAGGATTTTTTTCAAATCATACATAAATCCTGCTCCAAGTACTTCATTAACTCTTTTTTCCATATCACTAGTCTCTTTGTCTTTGGTTTTATCAACTTTATCTCTTTTATCATCAGCTTTTAGAGAATCTTTTGCTTTATCTACACTTCTTCTGCCAGCTTTTTTAGCATCATCAGTTGAAGCTTGTGCAGCATCAACATTCGAAGGTTTAACTTCTTTTCCTTTTTTTGGACTTTTTTTTGGAGCTCCTGGTTTAGCCATATTAGATTATGTAACAGTCACCGTATTCTTTTTCAATTTTTTGTTTGGTCATTCTCATACGATGAACTAAGTTTTGTATTTGAAAGCTATCTTTATCACCCAAATCCCATAGTTTTTTTATTTGTCGGATTTCAGCTAAAAGATTAAATCCATTAATATCTACAACACTTTTTGCTTCATCACCCAGTTTGTCATAAACAGGCAAATTAAGTAGTGTTGATGGTGTGTGAGGATCAATCTTTTTTGCTTCAATCATCTTGATTACTTTTTCTATATACTCCAAATCTGAATCTTGAATTCCAGTAGGATCGGCTTCCGGAGTATTAATCATTTTTTGTGTTTCATCATTAACACCCTCATGCATTAGGTCACTATTTACCAAACTTTCAGGTTTTTTAACTATTTCTGGTTTTTGGTCATCCATTTGATATAATAATTAAGGTTCGAATTTCTTTATATTATAGCATAATTAATGGATAAAGACCAGGCTAAACAGCGTATTTTAAAGCTTAGGGAAGAGATTAAGAAGCGAAATTATGAATATTTTGTTTTAGATAAATCTAATGTATCTGAAGCAGTAAGAGATTCTTTGAAAAAAGAGCTTATTGAGCTTGAAAATCACTATCCTGAGTTTATTAGTGAAGATTCGCCAACTCAACGTGTTGGAAGCGCTTTAAGTGGTCGTTTTGCCAAAGTTAAACATTTAACTCCTAAAAAAAGCTTGCAAGATGCTTTTTCTGATGAAGATATCCGTGATTGGGGAACAAAAATTGCCAAATTAGTGCCAGGAGAAAAAATAGATTTTATTTGTGAGTTAAAAATTGATGGCCTAAACATCACAGTCCACTACAAAAAAGGGAAATTTGCCCGAGCATTAACACGAGGTAACGGTGTTGAAGGAGAAGAAGTA
>Ga0180436_10005699_pt1 | contig 10963 bp, 10 predicted proteins | sample SS_ome_2_FD_132434 | JGI IMG/M metagenome (GOLD analysis project Ga0180436, IMG submission 132434) | Hypersaline lake sediment archaeal communities from the Salton Sea, California, USA - SS_3_S_2 metaG | ecosystem: Environmental > Aquatic > Non-marine Saline and Alkaline > Hypersaline >...
GCAGATGATCACTCTCAGCGGATTCCGACCCGGCGACGATATCGAGATCAAGTTCATCGGCGTCCGCCCGGGCGAGAAACTCTACGAGGAGCTTCGCACAGACGCCGAAGACATCGAGCCGACGGTGCATCCCAAGGTTAATGTCTGGAAGAGCGTCCAGGCCGACTGGCCCTGGGTCGAAGCCGCCGTCGAGAAACTCGGCGCTCTGGAGAACTGCCCCGATCGCCAGCCGGTCGTCGACGCAATGTGCGAGTTGATCCCGGAGTACGAGCCGCTCAATCCGCCCAAGGAATCCCCCCAGCCGGCGGGGTCCAAGTAGAAACCGCCCGTCGCCCCTTTCGTTCAACCTCAGCGAAATTAGAGAATCGAACGTGAATCAAGAGCCAATCAACCTTTCGAGCCAGGACATCACACAGGCTGAGATAGACGCCGTGGTCGAGGTGATGCGAAGCGATCGTCTGAGCATCGGACCGAAGCTGGATGAGTTTGAGTCCGCCGTCGCCGCACGGGCCGGGCGCAGGTTCGGGATCGGCGTCAACAGCGGAACCAGCGGTTTGCACCTGTGCGCAGAGTCCATGGGGATCGGACCGGGCGACGAGGTGATAACCACGCCGTTTTCATTCGTGGCGACAACCAACTGCCTGCTGTTCGTCGACGCCAGCCCGGTGTTCGTTGACATCGACCCGGCCAGCTACAACATGGATCCCCAGGCGATTGAAGCTGCGATAACTCCGCGGACCAAAGCGATCCTGCCGGTGGAGGTCTTCGGGAACACCGCCCACTTCGACGCCTACGGGGAGATCGCCGCCAGGCACAACCTCATGCTGCTCGAAGACAGTTGCGAGGCCCTCGGCGGATCGCTCGACGGCAGACCGGCCGGGAGCTTCGGACAGTGCGGGGTCTTCGCGTTCTATCCGAACAAGCAGATAACCACCGGTGAAGGCGGCATGATCGTCACCGATTCCGAAGATATCCGCGACATGTGCGTCTCGCTGAGAAACCAGGGCAGGGCGACCGAGGCGTGGCTCAGCCATGCTCGCCTGGGATACAACTACCGCATGAGCGAGATCACCGCGGCGCTGGGGCTGATTCAGGTCGGCAGGCTCGATGAGATACTCGACCTGAGGCGCCGGGCCGCGGAGATGTACGACCAGGCCCTCGCCGACGTCGAGGAGATCGCCCTTCCTCCGATGACCGATCGCTCGGCGGCCAGTTGGTTCGTTTACGTTGTCCGTCTCGACGATCGATTCAGCCGGGACGATCGCGACGCGATCATCGCCCGCCTGCACGCCGCGGGAATCGGCTGCAGCAACTACTTCGTTCCGATCCATACCCAGCCGTACATAACTGAGAAACTCGGCGTAGGCCCCGGCGACTTCCCGCTGACCGAACAGTTGGCCGACAGGACGATCGCACTGCCGTTCTTCGCCAGGATCACCGAAGATCAGGTGGCCCGCATCAAGGCCTCGCTGGTCGAGGCGATAGCTTCGGTGTAACGGGCATTTCCGTTTTTCATCGGATCATACCCGAGTGAATCCTTGGCCTCCTTCGAGCGGGCGGGTATAATACTCACAGGAGCCCGGCGCCGTCGGCGCGCCGGCGTCCGCCGTGTTGGCGTAACCTCAACCGGAGCTTCGGCCATGAGAACCACCGGAAACAGAGCATTCACTCTCGTAGAACTGCTGATAGTCATCATGATCATCGGCATACTGGCCACACTGGTCGTCCCCGCGGTCGCACGCGTGCTTGAACTGGCTCGCCAGTCGGCATGCCGGTCGTCCGTTCGTGAGCTTATCAGCGGAATGAAGGCGTACTCCACCGCTACGCAGGAGATGCCCAACGTCCCGGTGTCCGGCTGGAACGTGAGGATCGGCACGAACCGCGGCTCCAGTCCGTTCAACCTCGACGGCGGCGGATCTCCTCCGGCTGCGAAACAACGCAATCATAGTGCAAACCTCTGGCTGCTGCTCAGGGGCGAGTTTGTGCCGGCTTCGGGTTTCGTTTGTGCGGGCACCGAGGATCGCCCCAGTCCGCGCCAGGAGGATATGGACGATTACTGGGATTTCAGTTCGAGCCTTGACGTCAGCTACGGAATGCAGAGCCCCTACGGTTACGACGGCTCCCTGAGCATATTGACCCCGGAGGGCGTGGTCATGGTCGCCGATGGAAGTCCCTATGTCCAGACCTCCTACGGAACCAATCCCGGCGCGATAAAGACCGGCGCGGATCTGCGCATCGCCGACTGGGGCTCGGGCGGGGACGGCGTAGAGTTGATGCGCAGGGGCAACAGCCCCAACCACGACGGTCAGGGACAGAACGTCGGCTTCTGGGACGGGCGCGCCGAATGGCGAACCGGGGCTGCGTGCGGCAGGAACAGCGACAACATATACACCGCCACCGATGAAAGAGGATTGAACGAAGATACGGCCACTTCGGCCGGCGGGGACCTGAGATCCGGCATCAGGAACAACCCGTACGACACGCTGATTCTGCCGTGAGGAATTGGATAGGAGGCGTCTGTTTCGTCCGATATGCCTGAATTCGTCAAACCTATGGAAAAGCGGCACGCCGCGGCCGTGGCCGATCTGCACAGGATCGCAATCGACTCCGGCTTCCTGTCAAGTCTTGGGCCGAGATTCCTGCGGCAGTTATACAAGGCCGTTCCGTCCTGTCCTGCGGGGTTCGGATACGTATGGGAGGAGCCTGACAGTCGGGTGCTGGGATTCATCGCCTGCGCTGAAAGCACGGGGCGAGTCTACAAGCAGAGCCTCCTGCGGCGCGGGGTGTTGATGGCGATTCCCCTATTGCGGTTCATGGTCCGTCCCTCCGTCCTGAGGCGCATGATTCATACGCTCCGATATCCGTCGCAGGTTGGCGATGATCTGCCGGCGGCTGAGGTGCTGTCGGTGGCGGTTTCAGGCGATTCGCGAGGCAGGGGAGTGGGGCGAGCGGTGATGTCGGCGGCGTTGGAGGAATTCAAACGGCGGGGAATTACCGATGTCAAAGTCGCCGTATGGGCCGAGAACGCCGCCGGCAACGCCTATTACAGGAATTGCGGATTCAAACTGGCTGTCGTACGGGAACACCACGGCCTGCAGATGAACGTGTACGTTCGCGATCTGACCGAATGATGCTGTTCGGCTTGCGGCACTGTCGGGTTCGGGCCGCTGCTACCCAGGCCGATAGGGATCCTTCGAGGTCCTCGTCTCGATTCCAGTCGGCGAAAACTGCGTTGACTTCGTTTGGGGACCGGATAGAATCGTTGATCCGCTGAGCAAGCTTGCGATGATCGCGGCGTTGCGCCGACCGGGATTTCCAGATAGGATTGCGGATATGCGAATCTTGTACATTCACCAGTACTTCGCCACGAAACGCGGTCGGACCGGTACGCGCAGTCTTGAACAGGCCCTGGCGATGCAGGCGTCCGGGCACGAGGTCACCATGCTGACCAGTTCGGCCCAGTTGCTGGACGATGAGATTCCGTCGGGGAAAGGGATCATTCGGCGAGGTGTTGTCGCCGGAATCCCGGCGATAGTGCTTCATATTCGCTACGATCAGGAAATGGGGTATCTCAGTCGCATATGCGCCTTCCTGAAATTCATGTTTCTGGCCTGTTGGATTGTTCTTACTATGCCGCGAGTTGATCTGGTTTACGCTTCGAGTACGCCGTTGACCATCGGTGTTCCCGCAATGGCCGGCAAGCTGCTGCGCTCAATTCCGTACTTCTTTGAGGTGCGGGACCTCTGGCCGGACATACCCGTGGCTCTGGGCGTTGTCCCCAGTGGTCTGCCGGCGACTCTGCTTCGAGGCGCGGAGTTGGCGATCTACAGGCACGCTCGAACAGTCGTTCCGTTGAATCCTGATATGGCCAGGGAGATCAGCCGGAAGACCCATAACCGCAAGAAGCTCGTGATTGTGCCGAACGCCTGCGATATCCACGTCTTCAGCCCGGAGCTGCGGGACGGTGAATTGCGTCACGCCTGTGGACTCGATGACAAGATCATCTGCATCCATGCCGGAGCGCTCGGGAAAGTTAACCACCTTGATGACGTGTTGGATGCGGCCGAACTGCTGAAGGATGATCCCAGGCTGAGTTTCGTCCTGGTTGGTGAAGGGAACCAGAAGGCCCGCCTCAAAGCCGACGCCCAGCGGCGCGGCCTGTCGAACGTCCTGTTCCTGGATGCAATATCGAAGTCCAGGCTCTCGGGTTTCCTCGCCGATTGCGACATCGGACTGATGACGGTCGCGCACGTGCCCGAGTTGCAGTGGAACTGCGCCAACAAGCTTTGCGACTACCTGGCGTCCGGGCTGCCGATCGTGTTGAATTACCGCGGTTGGCATGGGGCGTTGGTGGCCGACCACCAGTGCGGGTTGTCGGCTCGGCAGGGCGATATTGCCGGCTTTGCCGAGGCGATTCGCCGGCTGGCCGACGATTCGGAGCTTCGGGGCAGTTTCTCGCTCGCCGCTCGCGGTGTTGCAGAGACCGAGATGAACCGCCAAACTCTGGTGGCCCGCCTCATGACCGAACTGGAACAGTTCCAGGAAACACTTGAGGAGCACCGGAATTAGTGGGGTGCGGTAAGTTGTCCATACCTATGAAATTACTGCATCAGGGCGGGGTCTTGTGTCGATAGTATAGGGCAGATATGGCGTCTTTGATCCAGAGAATATACTGGCGACTTCCGTACTTCGCAAAGTGTTGGATTGCTTCACACAGTGCGCGGAAATCCGGGCGTTTTCGTTACGGCCCACAGTACGAACTCTTCGTCAAGGAGATTTCCGAGCGCGATTCCTGGTCCGCCGAGCAGTTTGCCGAGTACCAGCAGCGGGAACTTCAGAAGATCGTAGGCATCGCCGCGGCGAACACTCCATATTACAGGAAACTGTTTTCCCAGCACGGTATCGCCGCGGAGGATATCCGTGGTCTCGACGACCTTCAGAAGCTGCCGATCCTCGAAAAAGAGACAGTCCGCACCCATTCCGAGAGCATGGTGGACGAGACGCGGGACCGCGGCGAGTTAACCATCATCAGCACCTCCGGGACGACCGGTACGCCTCTGGGCATCTACCGCAGTGCGAGAGAGGAATCGATGGCGTTCGCACTTGGCGACGCCCGTTCGCACGCCGTCGCCGGCATGTGCCGAAGGCGCAATCGTTCAGTGAGTCTCGGAGGTCAGTTGGTCGCCGCCCCCAACAGGAGCCGCCCCCCGTTCTGGGTCTTGAATCGCCGATGGAATCAGCTTTACATGTCCAGCTACCATCTGGCGCCGGACCACCTGCGGCATTACGTTGACGCACTGAGGAGGTTCGGGCCGGAATACATGGAAGGCTATCCTTCCAGCGTGTACGCCATAGCGCGGCACATAATAGACAACAGCCTGCCGCCGGTTCCCATGAAGGCCTGTTTCACTACCGCTGAAGCACTTTTTGACTACCACAGGCAAGCCATACGCGAGGCCTTCGGCTGCCGGACTTACGATCAGTATGGGTGCGGAGAGCAGGTCGTTTTCGCCGCCGAGTGTGAAGCCGGATCGATGCACCTTTCACCGGAGGTGGGAATTGTCGAGGTGGTTGACGACGACGATCGTGTGCTGGGGTTCGGACAGACCGGCAAGCTCGTCTGCACCGGCCTGGTCAATCGCGTGCATCCCTTTATTCGCTATCGCCTCGGCGACCTTGGGGCGCTCAGCTCTGAGCCGTGCTCGTGCGGCGGTTCGCTGCCGGTGCTGGCGAGTATGGAAGGAAGAATCGACGCCGCTGTGGTGACCCGCGACGGTCGCCGCATAAGCCGCCTGGGCCGGATATTCAAAGGCGCCGCAAGCATCGCAGAAGCGCAAATCGTACAAGACGATTACGACAAGTTCCGAATCCGCATTGTCCCCGCCGGCGATTACACCGATGAGGACGGGCGCGTGCTGATTGACAATCTCGCCCAGAGAGTCGGGCGAGTTGACATTTCCGTAGAAACCGTCGATGAAATAGAACGCACCGCCAACGGCAAGTTCAGGGCTGTTGTCTGCAATCTGCCGGAAGACAAACGTATGTAGGAACTGTCGCTCGGCGAAGTTCTGTTGTCGGCAGTGCGATTGCGTTTCGGGTCAGTGTTGTTCTCTGTTCAGGAGGTCCCGATCATCAGAGATTACTGCGGGTCATCCGCGTGCTCCCAATCGGTCCGCGTTATCAATTCGTATGACCCCTTCTCTGAAATCAGTCTCCCCGGAACGCCGCCGACAACCGCATTGTCGGGCACATCTTTGGTTACTACGCAATTGGCCCCGACAGCCGCATTGTCACCCACCGATATCGCTCCGACAATGACTGCATTGGGGCCGATATAGACATTGTCGCCGATCGTCGGAACGCCCCGGTCCGGACCGTGGCCTGCGACGCCTATAGTCACTCCATGACTGAGATTGCAGTTCTTGCCTATCTTGGCCCGCCTGCTGACGACAATGCCTCCGAAATGGCCTATCAGCAGTCCTGGCCCGATATCAGCGTGGAACGACACCTGAAGCCCGAGCTTGAACATGTAGTGATTGAGGATGATCCTCGCCACATAATACAGGGGGCGCCAGACAAACGATTTCCTGCTCAGATACTTGCAGAATCTCGCCCAGAATACGTACTTAAACGGTCCGCCGACGAGCACGCCCCTTATCAGGGCGCCGGCGCTGGCTCGCCCGCAGTTGCGATAAAGGTCGGCTCGCAGGAGCCTGCGTAGTTCTTGTTTTTTCATTTTCTTCTTCGCTGTTCACCAGTAAACGTCTATCGGGCGAATTTCAATGACTCTGTTCTATGCGGTTTCTTTCTCGAAGATCAGCTCGTTGTACATTGAAACGAATTTCCGGGCGCTCCCTCGCCACGAGAATTTCGTCTCGACAGTCTTACGGGCCTGTGTCCCGAGGCTTCGTCGCAGCGCGGGATCGGCAATCAGAGTTGTCAAGGCGTTGCGAAGGCCGGCTGTGTCTTGCGGTTCGATCAGCACGCCGTTTACTCGGTGGTCTATCACGGATGGTATTCCGCCGACGGACGAGGCAATGCAAGGCAGACCGTAGGACATAGCCTCCAGAAGGCCGACCGGCATACCTTCGACATGGCTTGGGAGCACGTAAATATCGGCAGACATGTACGCATCTTCTTTTTCCGGACCCGTAACTGCGCCTGGGAGCTTGATTTGCCCTGACATGTTCATGCCGTCAATTTCACTTCGAAGCTCTTGGCATATGGCGGTTTCAGGGCCATACATGAGACATTGGATTTGCGAATTCTCCCGGCAAATGTCGCCGGCGGCTCCGATGAACTCCTTGACGCCTTTTTCGATATTTATTCTGTTGAGGAAGATAACCGTAACAGCGGCCGGGGCAGGATTGTCGGGCGGTTTGCTTTTGTCGCGGGCGTTGTCCCATATGGACGCCTTGGGAACCAGAACAGCGTTTTCTATGATCCTGATTCGCTCTTGCGGCATACCGATGGCAAGGACTGTCTCCTGCATCTGTTCTGAGAGCACGGCTATGCGATGACTCATGAACAGTAACCTGCGAATCATCCATTTTCCAAGACGCGATGAATTGGCGTGGAACTTCCCAAAGCCTCCCCCGTGGATGTGCATGACCACCCGGCGGCCAAGCAGTCTGGCTACAATCCCCAAGACGCCTTTTTCGTAGAATCCGCCGAACGAATTCGTGCAGATGTGAACGACCGACGGTCTTTTCAAGACGATGCGCCAAACGACAACAAACGGCAGCAGCACTGCATTGGCGAGGTTCATTATTATTCTCATCACGCCGCGGCGAGAGAGCTTGCCAATCAGGTCGCTGTTGACTTGTATGATGTCGAAGGTCTTGGCGACGTCTGATCGCAGGTACTGTTCGACATGGGACGCCATGCCTCCGATGGGAGGCGGGAGCGGGCCGATGTGCAGGATTCTCTTTCGGTGGACCATGATTCCGTGCGTCCCGGCGATCGTCTCATTAGGAGAACACTTCCCGCCACATTGCTTCCAGCGAGTCGGGCCAGTTGAACCGGGGCCTCCAATCAGTGGCGGATGTCAGTTTGGTTATGTCAGCCCGCACGCACTTGACGGCGACAGGCCTTACTCTTGCCTGATCGATTTCGACCGGGACCGCGGCGCCGTTGAGCCGCATGAGTTCATCGATTATTTCCTGGACGGACACGTCGGAGCCCGAGCCGATGTTGTACACCTGGCCCGAGCCGCCTCGATCGAGCAGCGCGTCCAGCGCGGCGACAACATCGCGTATGTCGGCGAAATCCCGCCTTGGCGAGGTCAGGCCAACGCGGAGGCAATCCGCTTTGCCCCCGCGCACATCGGCGAACTGCCGAATGAACGTCATCGGAACCAGCGACTCCGGCTGTCCGGGTCCCATTATGTTGAACACGCGTCCGAGGACAATGTGAAGCCCCAGCGTGCGCGCGGCGCCGGCGGCGACGTAGTCCTGCGCCACCTTGCTCAGTGCGTAGGGCGACAGGGGCGCCAGGGGCTGTGCTTCGGTTATCGGCAGGTCTTCGGGTCCGACGGGACCGTACGCGGCGGCCGAGCCGATCTGAACTATTCTCGGGGCCGGGTCGAGCTCCGCCCCGGCCAGTGCGCGGTAGAGATTGTCCGATCCGACGGCATTGACCGCCAGGTAGTCGCTTAAGCTCGGCGCGTTGACCAGTCCGGCCAGGTGGCAGACATGAGTCGGGCGACACTCCCGGACCAGGGCCTCGGCCGCCTGGTAATCGCGTATGTCCAGCCTGCGATACTCGTCGTACATCGCCGCGGCGTCAGTCGGCTCCGGTACGTCGCCGGCGGCCCACAGCTTCGCATCCGGGCGGGTTTGGCGCAGATGCTTCAGCATCCAGTTGCCGACGAAGCCCGTTGCGCCGGTTGTCAATACTCGCTGCATGGCGGTCAACCTTCGTCTCGACCGTCAGGTTCGTGAGGCAGGATTACCGAGCGCAGTTCCGCGAATTTCCTGTTGGCCATGTCGTAGTCTTCGGGCCGGCCGATATCCAGCCAATACCCCTTAAACGGGAATGCTCTGACATCATCGCCCCGGCTGATGGAGTCGATCATGAAGTTGTCAAAACCGTATGCGACATTGTCCGGAACCGTATCCAGGATACGCCGCGAGAATACGTAGACTCCCATCGAGACGCTGAAGTGTTCTGTCGGTTTCTCTACGAACTCGACAACTCTGCCCGTGTCGGCGTCGAATCCCAATACCCCGAAATCGATGTTCACATCGCGCTCATATGTCGCAATCGTAGCGTTGGCTCCGCTGGCGACATGCGTTTCAAACAGGGCGCGGTAGTCAATGTCGGTAAGCACGTCGCCATTCATGACAAGGAAGTGTTCCGGAAGATCGTCCATGAGCTTCAGCGGTCCGATCGTGCTCAGCGGCTTGTCTTCCATGGAATAGTCGATCGCGGCGCCCCATCTGGATCCGTCGCCGAAGTAGGCCATGATGAGTTGGGCCATATGGTTCACGGAAACCGTTATGTCGGCATATCCGTAGTGCACCAGTTGCTTGATTACGATCTCCATGATGGCCATGTTCCCAAGAGGAACCATCGGCTTTGGAATCACAGTGGTGTACGGCATAAGGCGGGTTCCTTTTCCGCCGGCCAGAATTACTGCACGCATAGGCGTCTCCATCTTACCGAACCGCATTACACTACGTACTGGTCGGTGTTGAATTTCTCCAGGTTCTCTCGAATGAAGGCGATTGTCTCCTGCAGCCCCTGCTCCAGCGACACTTCCGGGCTCCATCCGGTCAGTTCACGAGCCTTGTCGCCGTTGCATATCAGCGCCATAACTTCGCTTCCCTCCGGTCGGATTCTGCTTTCCGCAGACACCACTTTGGCCGACGGATTGATAAGCGACACCAGCGTGTCGGCCAGTTGGCCTATGGTGATGGCCTTGCCGTTGCCGATATTGGTCACCTGCCCAAGACACTGATCGGATTCGGCGATCGCAACGAAACCGCGTGCGGTGTCCTTTACGAAAGTGAAATCCCGCCTTGGCGTCAGTGACCCGAGTTCGACAGTCTCCTTCCCCGCCAGCAGTTGGGCTATGATTGTGGGTATGACGGCCCTTGCCGACTGCCTTGGTCCGAACGTGTTGAAAGGTCTGATAGTCGCCACCGGCGTTCCGAAGCTCAGGTAGTAGCTTTCGGCGAGTTTGTCCGACCCTACCTTGCTGGCGCTGTAAGGCGACTGGCCCTGCAGCGGGTGCTTTTCGTCTATGGGTTCGTACAGCGCCGTACCGTAGGTCTCGCTGGTCGAGGTCTGGACCATGCGGGGCGTCCGGCAGCGGCGTACGGCGTCCAGTACGTTGAGCGTTCCCGAGATGTTGGTCGCCACGTAGCTTCGGGGAGCTACGTAGCTGTAGGGGATCCCGATAAGCGCCGCCAGGTGGAAGACACAGTCGCATCCTTCGACGGCCTGGCTTACGCTGCCGGAGTCTGTGATCTCGCCCTGGAGCACTTCGACATTCCCCATCAGATCGCCGTCGAGATACCTGAGGGCTCCGATATCGTTTCGGCTGTTGTAATGCACCATTGCCCGGACTCTGGCGCCCAGAGAGGCCAGTAATTCGACCAGGTGGCTCCCGATGAATCCGCCTGCTCCCGTCACCAGGACCTGCTTGTCTTGCCAGATGCTCATAGATTGCGCTCCAATTGCCTATACACTTTCATATGCTCCCAGGCGTTTCAGCGTCGGCGAATCATTCCGGGCCCGCCGAACAGTCTTCTCAAAGTCGTCGTTGTTTCGTGTCGCAGACGTCCGGCGTTCGCCGGGTCGGGGTATTGCGTCGCTCACAATTACCGGCGCGCCGGGATACAAGGCTTCTCTCACGGAAACAGTGTCTCCATCGGTATTCGTCGGCCTTACGAACAGGTCACTTGATCTTAATATGCGTCCCATGTCGGGCGGGGTCTCCCGCACCGCCGGGAAATGC
>Ga0180436_10005700_pt1 | contig 10963 bp, 7 predicted proteins | sample SS_ome_2_FD_132434 | JGI IMG/M metagenome (GOLD analysis project Ga0180436, IMG submission 132434) | Hypersaline lake sediment archaeal communities from the Salton Sea, California, USA - SS_3_S_2 metaG | ecosystem: Environmental > Aquatic > Non-marine Saline and Alkaline > Hypersaline > Sediment...
GAGCACCGCCGCCCATCCCCATCCCCATCCCGCTTGGGCGATGAGGATTCCCGCCACACATCCCGCCACCGGTCCCAGCAATGGGACGCGTGAGAGCCAGCGGTTCAGCATCGGCACGGGCACGGGGTTGATTTCATCCCGTTTTCGGCACACGCAAAGTCCTGAATCCCCCGAAAGTTTTCGTCATTTGCAGTCCCGATGGCGTCCCGCGTTCTTGACCCACGCGGGGTTGAGTTTGCGTTCACCACCCGGCGGCCTTCCCGAGGGTTTCGCCGATTTCGACGGGTGTTTCGGCCACCGCGACGCCCGCCTTGCGGAGGGCTGCCTTTTTTGCATGGGCGGTGTCCTTGCCTCCGGAGATGATGGCGCCGGCGTGTCCCATGCGCCGGCCGGGGGGCGCGGTGGCTCCCGCGATGAAGGCCGCGATCGGTTTGCGGCAGTGCTCGGCGGCCCATGCCGCGGCTTCTTCCTCGGCGGAGCCGCCGATTTCTCCGATGATGATGACGGCCTCGGTCTCGTCGTCGTCGTTGAAGAGCCGCAGCGCCTCGAGGTGCGAGGTGCCGTTGACGGGATCGCCCCCGATGCCCACGCAGGTGCTCTGCCCGTATCCGAGGCGGGTGGTCTGCCAGACCGCTTCGTAGGTGAGCGTGCCGGAGCGCGACACGATGCCGACCCGGCCCCGGCGGTGGATGTACCCCGGCGCGATCCCGATCCGGCAACCGCCGTGCGAGTCCGGGCCGCGTCCCGGAGTGACCACTCCGGGGCAGTTTGGTCCGACGAGGCGCGTCGCGCATCCGGCCATGGCGGCCTTCACCTTCATCATGTCGCGCACCGGGATGCCCTCCGTGACGGCCACCACCAGATCGAGGCCGGCGTCGGCGCCCTCGAGGATGGCGTCGGCCGCGAAGGCGGGGGGCACGAAGACGGCGGAGGCCGTGGCGCCGGTCTCGCGGACCGCTTCCGCCACGGTGTCGAACACCGGCACCGCGCGCCCGTCGTGCTCGAAGCGCTGCCCGCCCTTGCCGGGTGTCACTCCCGCCACCAACCGCGTTCCGTAGTCGAGGCTCAGGGCGGCGTGCCGCCCGCCGAAGCCGCCCGTGATGCCCTGTACCAGGACCTTGGTATTTTCGTCGACGAGGATGGCCATTTCGCAGGGTTCTCAACACATTGCTTCCCCGATGGCGGCCACCGCCTTCCGGGCGGCGTCCGCGAGGTCGCGGGCCGGGGTGATGTTCAGTCCGCTGGCTTCGAGGGTGTCCTTTCCGGCCCGCACGTTGTTTCCTTCGAGGCGCACCACGAGGGGCAGCGACAGGCCGGTCTCCCTGCAGGCTTCCACCACGCCGTGCGCGATGACGTCGCAATCCATGATCCCGCCGAAGATGTTGACGAGGATGCCGCGCACTCCGGGGTCCGAAAGGATGATCCTGAAGGCGGCCGCCACCTGTTCCCGGGAGGCGCCGCCGCCCACATCGAGGAAGTTCGCGGGCTCGCCGCCGCAGTGTTTGATGATGTCCATGGTGGCCATGGCGAGTCCCGCCCCGTTGACGAGGCAGGCGATGTTGCCCTCGAGGCCGATGTAGTTCAGCTCGTGCTTCGAGGCCTCGACCTCGCGCGGGTCCTCCTCGTCAAGGTCGCGCATGGCGGCGATTTCGGGCTGCCGGAAGAGGGCGTTGTCGTCGAAGCCGAACTTGGCGTCCAATGCGAGGACCCGCCCGTCCGGGGTTGCCACCAGCGGGTTGATTTCGACCATCGAGCAATCGCAATCAAGAAAGAGACGGAAAAGATTTGCGAGGAGCTTTCCGAACTGCCGGGCCTGCTCTCCCTTGAATCCGAGGCCGGCCGCGAGCTTGCGCCCCTCGTAGGCCTGCAAGCCCGCCAGCGGATGCACCGTCTGCCGCAGGATCTTCTCCGGGGACCTGGCCGCCACCTCTTCGATGTCCACCCCGCCCTCGGTGGAGGCCACGATCACCGGGGCCGCCGCGCCCCGGTCCATCAGGATCGCAAGATAGTATTCGTGGGCGATCTCGACGGCTTCCGCGACCATCACCTTGCGCACCAGCCGTCCGGCCTCGCCGGTCTGCACGGTGACGAGTGTTTCGCCGAGCATTTTGCCGGCCACCTCCCGTGCTTCGGCGGGGGTTTCGACGAGGCGCACTCCGCCTTGGAATCCGCTCTTGAAGGTTCCCTTTCCGCGTCCCCCGGCGTGCACCTGCGCCTTGACGACCAGCCGTGCGCCGCCGATCTCGCGCGCCGCCGTGGCGGCTTCCTCCGGGGTTCCGGCCACCCCCCCGCGCGGGGTGGGCACCGAGAACCGTTCGAAGAGCTGCTTGCCCTGATGCTCGTGGATGTTCATCGCGAAGCGCGCCGGGTATGACGGGCCGTTCGATCCTGGTCAAGCTTCAGGGGAGCACGTGGGAATCCTTGAAAACCAGCTTGATCACCCCGCCTCTCCCTCGACCGAGCTCCACAGCGTTCCTCCCGCCGTCCTGGTTTGGATGCGCTGTCCAGCTTCGACCTGCCGGGGGTTCGTCACAAGGCGGCGGTCTTCGGTCATCGTGATCGAGAACCCGCGTTCGAAGGCCGACTCGGGGCCGAGCGTCTTGAGCAACTTCCTTGACCGCTCGAGCCGCTGTTCGAGCCGCTCGATCTTGTGCCTTGCCAACTGCACGAAGCGGGCCTCGAACTGCCGGAGTCCCCGCCGGCGCTGCTCGACGACGACGAGCGGGTGCAGGGCGCGCCATGTCGCGCGCCGGCCGGCGACGCGCATCGACAACTCGCCGAGCCGCTCCCGCGCGGTCCGGATCATGCCGGAGCGCAACTCGTCGAGCCGCAGCATCGGCTCCCGCAGGACCCTCTCCGCATCCCGCGCCAGCGTCCCGCGCCTTGCCATGCGCAGGAGGTTCCCGGCCTGCCGCATCCGTTCGCGCACCGGCCGGCGCATGGCTTCCCGCAGTCTCAGCAAGCGCTCCCGCAAGTCGTCGCGGGATGGGACCACCAGCTCCGCTGCGGCGCTCGGCGTCGGCGCCCGGACGTCCGCCACGAAATCCGCAATCGTGAAATCGATCTCGTGGCCGACCGCCGAAACGACCGGAATCGGGCAGGCATGGATGGCCCGTGCCACCACTTCCTCGTTGAAGTTCCACAGGTCCTCGAGCGAGCCGCCCCCGCGCCCCGCGATGATCACATCGCAGCGCGGCAGTCCATACCGTTCGGGGTCCCCCAATTCTTCGATGGCGCGCGCGATTCCAGCCTCTGCTCCGTGCCCCTGCACCTGCACCGGATACAGAACCGCCGTCACCCACGGGGCCCGGCGCGACAAGACGTTCACGATGTCCTGCAAGGCCGCCCCGGTCCCGGAGGTCACCAGCCCGATCATCATCGGAAAGGCGGGCAGCGGCTTCTTGATCTCCTCCGCGAAGAGCCCCTCTTCGAGCAACTTCTTCTTCAGCGCCTCGAAACGGGCCTGCAAATCGCCCAGTCCGGCGGGTTCCACCCGCCGCACCACCACCTGCGCCGCCCCTCGTGCCTCATAGAGCGTCACCTCTCCGAAGACCCGGACCTTGGCCCCGTCTTCGAGCGCGGCGTGGCCTTGCCGCCGCCGGGCGCCGAACATCGCGCAACTCACCTGCGAGTTCTCGTCCTTCAGCGAAAAGTAGTAATGTCCGCTGGCCTGCCTCCGGAGATTCGAAACCTCCCCCTCGACCCAGACCTCCCCGATCTCGATTTCGAGCACGTTCCTCATCCGCCGCACCAGTTGCCCGACCGTCATGACGCCGTCCGGCCGGCGCCCGGACCCTGTTCTCCGCTCCGGGGAATCCATGGCGCAGCCTATGCCGATTTCGCCTCCCGTATCAATCGCGGGAGTGGAAGGGAGTTCCGCGGCCGGTCAAGGCGCAGGACGGACGGTAGCCAGACCCTGCTCGAAAAGCTGTCGGGGCGAGGGGATCTGGAATATCCAACATCCAACAAGGAATATCCAACCGGACATCGGACTCCCACGCGCCGCTCTTCCGTCCCAGCGGGTCCCTGTTCTTGTCCTTGGACATTGGCTGTTGAGTGTTGGATGTTCAGTATGCGCTTGCACGCAGACCTTGTCGAATGACCTCCAGCGAGGAGGGCGGGAGTCGCGGGCAATGCTCCAATGGCTTTGACTCCGGCGGCGGCGGACGGCATGGTCGGCGCGCCGGGCGGCCGCGGAACGATGCCTTCGAAAAACGATTGTGTAGTGGAATCCCTTGGGGAGCGGAAGACCGCCTCCCCCTTGTTGGAACGCCTCGATGAGAAGGAGGAAGCGGGAGTCCGGTTCCGGGACGGTTCCCAGCGCGTGCTCGCGGACGACCGGGCGGACCGCCTGCTGAAGGAAGGTCTTCCCGTCGAAGAGGCGCCCGCCTTCGAACTGGCCGGGCCGCGGCGCAAGTTGTTCTTCGATCCCGGGAGGACCACGATCGGCGTCGTGACCTGCGGCGGTTTGTGCCCCGGCCTCAACAATGTGATCCGCGACATCGTGATGAGCGCGCGCTATCACTACGGCGTGCAACGGATAGTGGGGTTTCAGTACGGCTACCGCGGGCTGGTCACGGAAGGGCTGCAGATGGAACTCACTCCGGACCTCGTCTCCGAGATCCACGAGCGCGGCGGAACCATCCTTGGAGCATCGCGCGGGGCGCAGACCGCGGAGGCGATGGTGGACGGTCTGGTCCGTCACGGGATTAACGTGCTGTTCGTGATCGGGGGAGACGGCACCATGCGGGGGGCGCTGGAGATCTGCGATGAGATCAGGCGCCGGGAGCTGCCCATCGGGGTGATCGGGGTGCCCAAGACGATCGACAACGATTTCAAGTGGATGGACCAGAGCTTCGGATTCGTGACGGCGGCCTCGAAGGCGGTGGAGGCGCTGAACGGAGCGCATCGCGAGGCGCAGGGGGCGCCCAACGGAATCGGAGTGGTGAAGGTGATGGGGCGCCATTCCGGGTTCATCGCCTGCGTCGCCGCGCTTGCCTCCAACCATGCCAATTTCGTTCTGATTCCGGAGGTTCCGTTTGATCTCGACGGGCGGCGCGGGTTTCTCGAAGCCCTGCGGGCTCGGATGGCCCGCAAACGGCACGCCCTCATCGTGGTGGCCGAGGGCGCCGGTCAACGCCACCTCGAAGGTGGGTCGGGAGGGTTCGACGCCTCGGGAAACGTCAAGCTCGGGGATGTCGGCCCTTTCCTCTGCGAGCGGATCAAGCGCTACTTCGGCGAACAAGGGACCGAGGTGAACGTGAAATACATCGACCCGAGTTATCTCATTCGGAGCGTGCGGGCGATGCCGACCGACAGCGTGCTCTGCACGGACCTCGCGCTGAACGGAGTGCATGCCGCCATGGCGGGCAAGACGAGGATGGTGGTGGCGGTCTGGCGCCGGCACACGGTGCATATCCCGATCGAGGTCGCGATCTCCGAGCGCCACTCGGTGGACCCGCTGGGTCCGCTTTGGCTCAACGTCCTCGGGGCCACCGGTCAGCCGGCCATGCTCCGGTGAGGCCGGGGGAGCGGGTTTCCGGGGGCGCAAATTCCCGATTGATCGGCTTGCCTCCGGCGGGTGACTCGACATGATGGCGCGGCGTCGGCGGCGGACGCGGAGTCCGTCCGGCGCGCCCGATTCCGATGTTCTGTTCATGAGCGAGAAACCACCATTCAAGAAAGTCGCCCTCCTGACCGGCGGGGGATTGGCCCCCTGTCTTTCGTCGGCCATTGCCTATCTCGTGGAGCGCTACACGGAGCTTGCGCCGGAGGTCGAGATCATCGGCTACATCGGCGGCTACCGGGGCCTTCTCCTCGGCCAGAGCGCCACGGTGGACGACGAGGCCCGTCGCAAGACCCACGTCCTCCTGAAGCATGGCGGCAGCCCGATCGGCAACAGCCGCGTCAAGCTGACCAACGTGAAGGACTGTGTGAAACGCGGACTGGTCGAGGAGGGTCAGGACCCCCTCCAGGTGGCCGCGGACCAGCTCGTCAGGGACGGAGTGGACATCCTGCACACCATCGGGGGCGACGACACCAACACGAGCGCCGCCGACCTCGCGGCATACCTCAGGCAGCACGACTACGAACTGACGGTGATCGGCCTGCCCAAGACGGTCGACAACGACGTCTACCCGATCCGCCAGACCCTCGGGGCGTGGACCGCGGCCGAGGAAGGGGCGAAGTATTTCGAGAACGTGGTGGCGGAGCACAACGCCAATCCGCGCATGCTCATCGTGCACGAGGTGATGGGCCGCAACTGTGGCTGGCTGGCGGCCCGCACCGCTCTCGACTACCGGTTGCGGCTCGAGATGCACCGCTTCATTCCCAGCATCGGATTGACGCAGGCGATGAAGGATGTGCACGGCATCTACCTTCCGGAGATGGATTTCGACATCAAGGCGGAGGCGAGGCGTCTCAAGAAGGTGATGGACGAACTCGACTGCGTGAACATCTTCATTTCCGAGGGGGCCGGATCCGACGCGATCGTCAGGGAAATGGAGGAACGCGGGGAGGAGGTCCCGCGCGACGCCTTCGGGCACGTGAAGCTCGATGCCGTGAATCCCGGGCAGTGGTTCGGCAGGCAGTTCGCCGAAATGATCGGGGCCGAGAAAGTCCTCGTGCAGAAATCAGGATACTACAGCCGGGCCGCGCGCAGCAACGTCGACGACCTCGTGCTCATCAAACGCTGCGTCGCGAAGGCGGTCGAAAACGCCTTCCTCCGCAAGTCCGGCGTGGTGGGCGAAGACGAAGAGAAAAACGGCGCTCTGGGGCTGATCGACTTCAAGAGGATCGCGGGCGGCAAGCCGTTCAACATCGATACCGGCTGGTTCGCTCACATGCTTGAAGAGATCGGACAACCGAAGGGCGCCAAGGTCGAATACGAACTGATGGCGCACTGAACGGACTCAACGCGCCACGGCGTGTTGATCGAGCCACGCCGCGACCTTTCCGGCCTGTGACGGCAGTCCGAGGAAGAGGATGACGTGCCCCACCGGGTAGGTCCATCGTTCCGGGCGGTGGAGGGCTTCGTAGAGGAGGTCTCCGGTTTCGGCGGGGACGATCCCGTCGTGGCGGGCGCTGACGAGCAGGGTTGGCGTGCCGTTGAGAACGGAACCGAGGTGGGCCGGATCGAGGCGGCTTTTCCGGAACGCCTGTTCCTTGAGCAACCGGCGTTCCCGGGGCGTCAGCGGACGCGTCGTTTGGTGCGGGTTCCGTCCGGCGCCGGGCTGAGGGGCCTCGACGTGCAGGACCGGTTTGTAGATGCCGAGCCATGAGTCCATGATAATGCGGGGGACGTGGGCGCCTCCGCCGATCAGGACGGCGGCGTCGACCTCCCCGATGCGGGCCACCACGGCCGGCAGCGCGATGGCGCCGGCGCTCGATCCGATGGCGACCCGCGGGACTTCGAGCCAGGCGGGGCGTTCTTCGGCGAGGTATTCGAGGAGGGCCTCGACGGCGTAGGCGCGTTCCGCGAGGTGGCCGTCGATGCGCTCCGCGAGATGGCGGGCGGCCTTCGTCAGGTCTCCGCCGCCTTCGAGGCGCGGCCACCCGTCGCGATAGAAGAGTTCCAGCGAAGGCAGGCAGGCCGCCACGTTCCATCCGGCGCGGCGGAGCCGCCGGAGGAAGGCTTGCTCCTGCGGCGGCAGCCCCATGATGCTGGCAAGGTAGATGACGGTTCCGCGGGCCGCCGGGGTGCTGGCGGGTTCGAGTTCCACCAGCGTCATGCGGTGGTCACGGGTCACGAACCGGGTCAGATTCTGATCCGCCTTCAGGCTGACTTTCAGGTGACCGCGCGGTTCGTAAAGGCGTTCGCGGGTGCGGCTTGAAAAGAAGAGCAGCGGGTCCCGCCTCCCGGCCGAAAGCTGCAGGACATGGCAGCGCGCGTAGACTCCCAGATCGGTCGGCGGAGCCCCGCGCCGCACTTCATAACGGGGAGTCGTGGCCGGAAGACGCTCCGGCCAGATCGACCCCGGCGGATCCCGGCGGACCGAGACCCGGCGATCGCTCCCGGCCGCTTGCACACTCGGGCCGGGAAGAGTGCAGGAGGCGACAAGCAGCAGGGCCGGGGCGGCGGCGAGGGCGATGACAGCAAGGCTCCTCATGAGTTGTCAGCAGGAGACCGGTTCTTGACCGCACACCACCCCTACTTTGCTTTTGGTGATTTGCCCACTTCTTTGCCGGTCCGGCGAGGATCCGCCGTGTTCCGTCCCGTGGGATGGAGCCGTGCAAGGGCGATTCACCGCGGAAAACTTGCGGCTTGGCAGCAGCCTGCAGGGATGATAAGAGACACTTATAAACTGGTGTTTATAGTCATTATCGTTTAATCAAAGCTGCAGAGACGGGTCCCGGGGGGTGCAAGGGCCATGATTGGCTCCCGCCTTCCGTCCGATTGAGAACCGATTGATGAAGGCAATGGAACAAAAGTCCGCGAAGCGGGGATTGGAATGGATGGCGCTGGCGGGGTTGTCGGTGCTGGTGGTCCTTTTGGTCTTGCCGGGATGGCGGTCGCCGATCTTCATGGACGACACCACGCAGTTCTGGTGGATCGCGCTTTTCTCGTCGTGGTGGGAGGTTGTCACCGAGACCGATTGCTACGGGTATTTCCGGCCGGTGAAGAACACGCTGTATTACCTTCTTCGGGACCATCCCGCCGAGCCGACCCATCTTTGGCGGCTGATTGTCCTTGGGTGCTATTCATTCGGGATGGCGGGGGTGTATGTGCTGGTGCGGCGCTTTTTCGGCCGCTGGGAGTGGGCGTTTCTGGCGACCGCGCTCTGGGCGCTGTCGCCGACGCAGGTGAGCACCGCCATCTGGATGCCGTGCGCCAACCTCAGCCTCGCAGTCGGATTGATGAGCATGGCGTTGGCGTCCTACGACAAGCTCTGGGACAGCGAGAGCCGTCGTCATCGCCTGTTCTGGACCGCGGCCGCCTTCCTCCTCGTGGTTCCGGCCCTGTTGTGCTACGAGACAGTGGTGGCGGTGGGGCCGCTCATGGTGCTGATCGACTGGTACCGCCGCAGGCCGCTGCTGAGCCGGCCGGTCCTTGTGAGGTGGGCGCTGATGGCGTTGCTGATCGCGGGGTATCTCTGGCTGCGGACGGTGGCCGGCGGCCGCCACTCGGCCCTTGAAGCCAACCCGGCGTTTTCGCCCGACGTGGGGCGCTGGGAGTTGTTCCTGTCCGCGCCGTGGATGTTCTGGCGGCATTTCTCGATGTGGATCGTGCCGATGGGGCGGCTCGAGTTTCTGAGCACCTACATCTGGGGCGTGTCGGCCTCGTTTCTCACGCTGGCCCTGTCGTGGGTTTTCTACCTTGGGGTCATCGGGTTGGCGGTGCACTTGGCGAAGCGGAACCGGCTCATCGCGTTCGGGATCGGGTGGTTTCTGATCGCGGCCTTTCCGGCCGGCAACTTTGTTCCGATTTTCAGCGGCCCGGTGGAAGATTATTACGTGGTCTTTCCGGGCATCGGGGCGGGGATCGCGTTGACGGGGGTGATCATGTGGCTGGTGCGGAAGATTCGTCATCCGGTCCGGGTGAGGCCGGCGGTTCCGCTGGCGGTCCTGAGCGTCGTGGTGCTCTGGCGGGGGGTGACGACGGCGTATTTTCCGATCGTGGCGCGTGACTGGTCGCATCCGGCGGCCCTCTACATGGCGGTGATCGAGAGCCGGCCGGCGCAGGCGATGGCGAAGGTTTTCCTTGCGCGCTCGTTGCTTGACCGTGGGATGCTCGAGGAAGCGGAGGTTTACCTGATGGATGCGCGGGACGATGCGCCGTGGAACCGGGCTCTCTTTCCCGTGATGGGCGAGTTGGCGTTCCAGTCGGGGCGGGACGAGGAGGCCATCAGACACCTCCGGCGCAACGTTCACCGGGAGCCCTTCATTCCGGCGAGCCAGTTCGGGCATCTCCGGCTCGGGATGCTCCTCGGGCAGATTCCCGAGGAACGCGAGCAGGCCCGCAATCATCTCCGCCTCATCCTTCGTTTTCCGGAACTCAAACGCCATGCCGCGGCGGTGGTCGAAATGGCGCGGACCTACGAACTCGACGGCCGCCGCGACCTCGCGGTGCGAACCCTCGAACGAGGAATCAAACTCCACAAGGACAATCCCATGCTGCGCATCAGCCTGAGGCAACTGAAAGCCGGAGAGTTTCCGAAAGAACCCCCGCGAACCATCGAAGACGTCAAGAAGCAGTTCCCGCTGGAGTCGATCTGAGGCCCGCTCCACGGGATCGGAACCCGGGGAAGGGCCGGCCGGAGAGAGCCCCGGCGGGAAAGGCTGTGAGAAAGGAAGTTGTCGCGTGCCCGATCCTCCCCTGATCGTCCCGCTGGAAGGGGTGCTTTTGCAGACCGACCTGACGGCGGAAGTTCTGGCGCGGTTTGCGAAGCTGGCGCCCCGCGAGCTGTTGCTGGCGCCGCTGACGGCCATGCGTGGCGGGCGGGCGGCGCTGTATCGCCGGGCGGCCGCGAAAGTGGGTTTGGAGAACCTGCGGCAGCTCCTTCGGAAGCCGGTGGTGGAGTGGGTCAACGCCGCCCTCGACGAGGGGCGCCCGGTGTTCATCGTGGCGGCCGAGGCCCGGTCGGCGGCGCAGGTGTTGCCCGAAGAATGGGAGCGGTGCGAGATCCTGACCCCGGCCGAAGGGGTCCCCGATCGCGGAAAAGGCCTTGCGGACGCGCTCGCGAGGCGCTTCGGGCCGCAAGGTTACGACTTCATCGGCGGGCCCCATGCCACCCATGGCGCGCTGGGAGCGGCGCGCAAGGCGTATGCCGCCGTGCGGGACGACCGGCCCGGCCACCTGCGCGGCGCCTTCCGCCACGCCAACGACCTCGAAGTGATCGCCACGCTTCAGGGAACCTCGTGGAGAGACTGGCTCTTCGAACTCCGCCTCCATCAGTGGGCCAAGAACCTTCTCATCATGCTGCCTTCGCTCAGCGGGCATCATCTTTCGGGGATCTATCAAATC
>Ga0180436_10005703_pt1 | contig 10958 bp, 7 predicted proteins | sample SS_ome_2_FD_132434 | JGI IMG/M metagenome (GOLD analysis project Ga0180436, IMG submission 132434) | Hypersaline lake sediment archaeal communities from the Salton Sea, California, USA - SS_3_S_2 metaG | ecosystem: Environmental > Aquatic > Non-marine Saline and Alkaline > Hypersaline > Sediment...
ATTCCGGGGCGTTCTGGACGCCAGAGGACTACGCGCGACGCTGGCGCGAGGTGCGCGAGAGCGGAGAGTTGGATCCCGCCTACGAGCCGGAGGCCTACGCGGCTATGGCGACGCAGATGGTGGCGGAGGGCTTCACCGCCATCAAGTTCGATGTCGATGTCGCCAACCCGTGGAAGCTGGATGTCTACGATCGCTCCATCAGTCGCCGCGAGCACGCCCACATCATCGACGTCCTGGAGAGCGTGCGCGACGCCATCGGCCCCTATGTCGACCTTGCCGTCGATCTCCACGGGTCGTTCAACATGGCCGACGCACTGCGCATCTGCAAGGATGTCGAGCACCTCGACCTGCTCTGGCTCGAGGACCCCGTGCGCTGGGAGTGGGGTAACGTGGACGTGATGCGCAAGATCTGCATGCAGACCGAGACCCCAATCTGCACGGGCGAGCTGCTCTACGGCGCCAAGCCCCACCGTGACCTGGTCGAGAGCGGCGCCTGCGACATGCTCGAGCCCGATATCCCGCGCAGCGGCGGCCCCATCGAGATTCGACGCATCGCCGAGCTGGCGGAGATGCACTACATGTCCATCGCCCCCCACAACATGACCAGCCCCATCACGGCCATTGCTGCGGCCCATATCTGCGCAACCATCCCCAACTTCCTGGCACTCGAGTACCATTCCCACAACATCCCGCTCTGGTCCACGATGCTGGACGTCGGGCATCCCATCGATGCCGGCTACATCACCCTGCCCGATGGTCCCGGCCTGGGCGTCGGGCTGAACGAGGACGAGATTCGGGCACACATTCCGGAGGGGGCGGCTCTTTGGAGCTGATCGGCGCCGGTCCAGCGTAGTCCGCCCGGCTCGCGCCGGGTTGGTAGATGACGAACCAGGTAGCACAGGGCCCCGGGACCATTCCCCGGGGCCCTGTTGCCGTCAGACAGGCTTGATGTTCGCCCCAGGTCTACTGGTCGAGGACCCGCACCACGACAAGGGCCACCAACCCGGCGCCGGCGAGCCACATCGCTACGATGACGGCACCGGCGACCCAGCTGGTTGGTCTTTCCTGATCCATCAGTGCCCGCGCGCTGTCCCGACACTCGGCCATCACGTCTTCGGGAACCATCCTGAGGGCCAGCGCTACACCGAGGGGTACGATCAGCAGGTCATCCAGATAGCCCAAGACGGGGATGAAGTCCGGGATCAGGTCGATAGGGCTCAGCGTGTGGATGACGACGAAACCGATAAGGACCTTGGCGTACCAGGGTGTTCGCGGATCCTTGTAGGCCAGATACAGGGCGTACGTGTCCGCTTTGAGCTGTCTGACCCGGCGCTTCCATCGTTCGATAGACGGTGCCATGACCTGGCCCCTAGACCGGCAGGTCGACGGTGAAGACGGTGCCGCTGCCGACCTCGCTTGTCACAACGATGCTACCGCCGTGGGCTTCCACGATCGACCTGGCGATCGCCAATCCCAGGCCGGACTCGGCCGCCGGAGCGTCAGGTCCCGTTTCCTCAGGGCTGGTCCTGGCCGCGTCAACACGGTAGAAACGGTCGAAGACGCGCGGGAGTGCCTCTGCCGGGATGCCGGCGCCTGTGTCCACAACGCTCAACCGGATGGACGAGCCCTGGGCGGATGCAGCCAACGTGATCCTGCCGCACTCGGGCGTGTACCGTAACGCGTTGCTGACCAGGTTGCCCAGGACCTGCAGCATGCGGTCAGGGTCCACGACCAGAACCGGCAGGTAGCCTGGCACGTCGACAACCAGGTCGATGCCCCGCTGTTCTGCGGGATGCTGGTAGACCGCGGCGACGCGTTGCAGCAGGACTCGCACCGGCACATCCACCTTGTTGAGCGTCAGCTCTCCGGCGTCGGCCAGGGAGAGCGTTCTGAGATCGTCCACGAGACGCAGCAGGTGCTGCGACTCCGCGTACATTGTCTCGAAGCGCTCGGGTGTTGGCTTCAGCACGCCATCGCGCATGGACTCTAGGTAGCCGCTGATCACGGTCAGGGGGGTGCGCAACTCGTGGGCGATGTCGGCGGTCATCTGCCGGCGTGCCTCCGTTGCTCGGGAGAGGTCCGCACTCATCTGGTTGAACGACGTTGCCAGCTCTCCAAGCTCATCCCGAGACCGTACGGTGACCTCCTGGCCGAGCTTGCCGGCGGCGACTGCTCTGGTAGCCTGGGTCAGGGCCCGGATCGGATGCGTCAGCGTGCGTGCCAGGAGGACGCCCAAGACCAGGGCGATCACGGTGGCACCCAGCGCGGCATAGACGGCGACGCGATTGGTGCGATCCAGATAGGACTGGTCCCTGCGATCGAGCTCCGGGAGCTCGCCTATCGTGACCACGGTGCCGACGTGCTGGTCTCCCACTTCGATGGGAACACCATCGGCAACAAGTGCCGCAGGCGCGACCTCGCCGGGTCTGAGGGGGCCGCCGGGAGCGACAACCTTCCCTTCTGTGTCGACGAGCACGAAGGCAAGCGTGCGCTCACCTGGCTGCGGGGCGGGCGGAGCTTGCGGCACGGGCTGGGCGCGCCGACGCAGATACAGGAGGACGCCATCCCACGATCCTGTGTCCTCGTAGAAGGTCGTGACCCTGTTGACGTACTCCTCTCGGTTGCGCTCCACCACGAGTTGCTCGAACTCACGGTACGTGGCCCATCGTGCCAGGAAGGCGCTCAGCACCACGCCGGTGACGCTCACCAGAAGAAAGGCGAGTACCAGCTTGAGGGCCAGGGAGCGCTGTGGGGCTTTCACTCAGTCGCCGTTGAACCGGTACCCGATGCCAAAGACCGTCTCGACGTAGCGCGGGTGGGACGGATCGGGCTCGATCTTGGCGCGTAGGTTGCTGATGTGGACGTTGATAGCCCGCTCCATCGTTTCCACGGCCACGCCCTGGGTGGCCTCCAGAAGCTCGGCTCTGGAGAACGCCCGTCCCGTTGTCGTCATCAACACCGCCAGCAGATCGAACTCTGTTGGCGTAAGCTCAACCGGCTGTCCGCCGACTTCGACCCTGCGTGCTCCGCCGTCCAACACGATGTCGCCGCCACGCAACACGCCGCTCCGACCGCTTGCCGCGCCTGCGCCCTCCGCGCGGCGCAACACGGCACGGATGCGTGCCAGCAGCTCGCGCATCCCAAATGGTTTGGTGATGTAGTCATCGGCGCCGAGCTCGAGCCCCAGGACCTTGTCGGTCTCTTCCAGACGTGCCGTCAGCAGGATGATCGGCGTGTCTGCCTCCCGTCGGTGCGCGCTGATGAACTCGTAGCCGTCCATCTCCGGCATCATGATATCCAGCAGGATCAGATCCGGTTTCTCGTGGCGCGCGGCGTAGAGCGCCTCTCGCCCATCGGCTGCGACGACGACGCGGAAACCCTGCTCGGTCAGGTACTCGCGGACCAGCATCCGCACGCTGGCCTTGTCATCCACGACCAGAATGGTCTTGGGCATGATCTCTCCGTGCCTTGAGCGGCCCCGGCGCGCCGCCGGGGCCAGTGTACCGTCACCTCAGCGAACGTTCAACCTTCGCTTTGGTCGGCCACGAAATTGGTGGCGATGTTGTAGCGCGCCACTGCGTGGTCGATCAGTGCATCGATGGCCCTGTCGAAAGCGGCCGCAGACTGCAAGAAAGTGTACTCTGTCTCCTCCGCCATGACAGAGGGTTCGATCAGCGCTGCCAGCTGGCGATAGCGCTCGGCCATGCTGTCGGACTCGAAGACCTCGGTGTTGAAGCCCTCGACGAAGGCGACATAGCGGTCGTGGTAGACCTCGTCGTCCATCAGATACCGGATCAGCGGCCAGTTGTCACCGACCTCTTCGAGGCTCATGCTCAACGCTCCGCGCATCCCGCCGCCGTACAGTGCCTCGTTGTTGTCCCAGGGGATCCAGGTCAGCAGGTCCGTCTCAGGGTCGTGGTAGAGGTAATAGTTGTGCGACATCACGCCGTAGGTATCCCAGTTCTGGATGACGGTGTTGACGGCCAGCCAGTTCAGGAAACCATCGACGTCGAAGACGGCCTCCAACCCCGACCGCCACGCCCCGGGATTCGTCGTGCGGCTCTCCGCGTGGAGGGCGTCGTAGAGCGCGATGATGTCGCTGTAGTCTCCCTCATCTTCGTTGGTCTGCTTGTCGAAGCTCGCCTCGCTGAAGGAGCCCACTGCGAAGGTGGCGCCGGCACCCTCGGGTTTGTAGACGTTGCCGCTGTCGTCCTCGAACTGTTCCTCGATGACGGTGTCCTCGACGACCTCGGTCATCGTGTAGAGACCGAAGTAGACGGAGCCCTCGCCGTAGTCCACGTAGACCTCGTAGAAGGCCGTGTTTGCGGCGGGTACCCCGGCCTCCCGAAAGAGATCGGCAGCGACCTTCTCGTGGAGGAAGGAGGTGTCCTTGAAGTTGCTGGCAAAGGTCACCTTCTGGAAGCCGAAGAAGCGTTGGTCGTCGATCTCGGGGTTTTCATCCTCGAACTGGTCGAAGTCCAGGCGGAACGGCAGCTTCATTGTCCCGCTGCTCCACGAGGACCTGAGTGAGGAGTTGCCCTTGAAGCGCATCCCGACCTCTGACCAGGTCTGTCCCTCGAACTCGATGGTCACGGGAACCCAGACAGGGTTCGTGTCATCGGTGCCGCCGAGCCCGCCCGCGCCGCCTGGTCTGACCTGACCGCCGGGTCTGGCCATGTCGCGACCGGGCTGCCGCGTGGGGCGCCCGCCGGGCGCCTGTTCGCCGTCGGCTGGTGGTTCAGGGGCCTGTTGGTCGTCCTGTGCCCCTGGTTGACGCATATCAGCCGGGTCCCCACCGGCCTGCCTGGTGCCGGCTGCACCGTAGAGACTCGCCATGTCGTCGAGCATCTCTTGCCAGGTGTCGGGATCGATAGCAATGTCGATGCGGTTGACCTCGTCCTGCGGAAACACGACCTCGTAGTTGGGGTCGGCGGACTTCCCGTGGGTCTCTTCGGTCCAGTCGTCTGGACGCACGGGCTCGTCCTCGATCTCGGCTATGTCTTCCTCGTTGGGAACGTCAGTCTCGACCGCGTTGCCATCCATGTCGGTCGCCACTGTGTCCGCGGTGGGCAATTCCTCTGCCCTGACGATGGTCGGGCCGGTTTCACCGATGGCACTCGTGCCGGTGTCTGTCACCGAGAGTCCGCCTGCGGCGCACCCCAGCAGGCAAGATGCGGCAAGCGTCAATACGGCGATGCGCGCTAGTCCAATGTGTTTCATGTTGGCCTCCATGGCTTTCGGGTGGGCAATGCCGGGTCGTCCTTCACCGCGTGCGGTGGAGGAGCGCCTCCGGCATCTCGATGCCCTGTGTGTGGGTGTCCGGGACTGCTGCCGGCAGCTCGGGATCGGTGTAGTGGATCTTGATCTCGGCGGTATCGTGAAGGAAATCGATGCGCCCCACCTCGCAGTGCGTGATGTCCAACCCCGTGCGCTGCCGGAGGTCTGCCAGGAGGAGTGGGGCGTTCTGGGCCTTTACCAGCTCGATTCTCTCGTAGGTGATGGTCTTGCGGCGGTCGGATGACGTGCCCCACACGCGCTCGATGACATAGAACACGAGCACCACCACCGCATTGGCGAGGGCTGTCTCTCCCCAACGTCCCTGAGAAATGAGAATTGCGTCCAGGACGGGCAGGGCCATCAGGCTGAAGATGTAGGTCATCTCGCGCACGGGTAGCGGGTCGGTCCGGTAGCGCAGGATTGAGAAGATGGCAAAGAGGCTGAACCCAAAGCCGATGGTGATGTCGGTGTCGTTCAACAGGAACGTGGTCAGGAAGACGCTCACGTTGAGGGCAAGGAAGGTGAGGACGTATTCCTTGTCGCGATGCGTGGGGTAATAGATATACCGTACGATGAGTGCTGCCACCGCCAGGTTGAAGCCAAGCGCCGGCAGCAATTGCGCAAACAGGGTCATGGATGTCTCCTTGTCCGACCGAGTGTGCTACCCGGTCTGCATGAGGTGGTCGAGTTGGAGAAGGCGTGGTTTGAAGTTGTTGTGCTTGACCTCGGGGTAGAGTAACGAGATGCCGGTGCAGTACTTGCTGAACCCGCCGGGACGCACGCCCAGATGGCGCATCTCACGCAGGAAATCGGAGTCGTAGGAGAAGCGCGGTTGCTTGACTTCTGCGACCACCACACCCGGCAGCGCAACCCAATCGCCGTCACGTCCGGTGTGCATTCCATAGTCTACGGTGACCCGCTCCCGACGCGACACGCTCGCCAACGTCACGCGTTGGAAGGTGTTCCAGAGGACGGGTAGCAGCGGCTGATGGCTACCCTCCGTGTGGGCTCGGACGAAGGCTGAGTCCTCTCCCCGTATATCCGCGACACGATCGGTCACCTGCCGGCGGTGTTTCACCGTGTGGTTGGGCCGTGTCTTGTGCTTGACCTCCACAAAGGCCAGACCGCTGTCGACGTACGCTCGCTCCCGGACCTTGTATCGGTTGCGCTTGCCGTTGTGGTGTTGATGGTAGAAGCCGAGATCAGGTGTGTCGAAGTAGAGGGTCTGATAGCGATGCATGCGCCGTCCGTCGATCTTCAGCACGTGATAGTGGTCTGTGAGTTGGTGGAGAGCGCTGCAGAGCTGATTGAAGGTCAGCAGCATCTTGGTGTCGACGCGGTCCTGTAGGGTTACGTCATCCAAATCTCGCAGGCTGACGGGCTCGAATCGCGCCAGGAGTTGGTCCAGGCAGCTCGCATCGGTGATCTCGCGCTCGGTACGCAGGATGTTCTGGGTCTTTGTGTGTGCGGTCATGGGTCAGGTTCCTTTGGGTTGACTGTCCCTATGATCGCGCAGGGGTGTTAAGGGGAGGTTTAGACCTCGACAAGAACCGGCATAGGCGCCGGAAACCGGGATCCTCACAGGTGGCGGCGTATTTATGATATACTAGATACTATTATCCCTATATCAGTTCGGACCCTAGGAGCCGTCCATGCCTAACCATCTGAAAGGCCAGTCCAGCCGGTACCTACTTCAACACGCCGACAATCCCGTCGACTGGTATCCCTGGTGTGACGAGGCTCTGGAGCGGGCCCGCCGTGAGGACAAGCCCATCTTCCTCAGCATCGGCTACTCTGCCTGCCACTGGTGCCACGTGATGGCTCACGAATCGTTCGAGGACGAAGCCACAGCCGCCCTCCTCAACGAGTACTTCGTCAGTATCAAGGTGGATCGCGAGGAGCGCCTCGATCTGGATCGTATCTACATGGGCTTCGTGCAGGCTTCAACCGGCAGCGGCGGCTGGCCGATGTCCGTCTTCCTCACTCCCGAGGGTGTGCCGTTCTACGGCGGCACCTATTTCCCAAAGGTGGCCCGCTTCAACATGCCCGCCTTCAGTGACCTGCTCCGGGCTATCTCGGACGCATGGCAGAACCGCCGTGAGTCGCTGCTCGAGAGTAGCGAGCGTGTCCTCGATGTCCTCCGGCGACAGCAAGCCGACGGCGTTGGGGCCAACGATGCAGCGCCTGACCGCGCGGTGCTCGAGCGCGCCTTCCAGACTCTGATGGACCAACACGACTCGACCAGCGGTGGGTGGGGCGGCGCCCCCAAGTTCCCACAGCCGATGACGTTGGAGTTCCTGCTGCGTTACCATCACACCACGGGAGACGCGCGGTCGTTGGAGATGGTGACGCGTACCCTTGATGCTATGGCACGGGGCGGCATCTACGATCAGCTCGGCGGCGGCTTCCATCGCTACAGCGTCGACGCCCACTGGCTGGTGCCGCACTTCGAGAAGATGCTCTACGACAACGCGCAGTTGGCGCGGGTCTATCTGCACGCCTGGCAGGTTGTAGGCGAATCCCAGATCCCGAATCGCGAATCACAGCGCAGCAGCGATGAGTCACGAGTGACGAGTGATGAGTCAGCGGAGGGGGAGGCGGCGCTGTTCAGGGCGGTGGTTGAGGAGACGCTGGACTACGTCATCAGGGAGATGCTGGCGCCCGGCGGCGGATTCTACGCCACGCAGGACGCTGACTCGGAGGGCGAGGAGGGCAAGTTCTTCGTCTGGACGCCGGATGAGATTCGGGGGGCGCTGGGAGGCCCTGCCACGCGATTCTTGGAGCTCTACGGCGTGACGGAGGCGGGCAACTTCGAGGAGCGGAGTATCCTAACCTTCGGTGGTACCATCGAGGAGCGCCAGGCCATCGCGGGTGCGAGCCGCCTGCTGTTCGCGGCTCGGACGGATCGCGTGCCCCCTGGGCGCGACGAGAAGATCGTGACCTCGTGGAATGGCCTAATGCTGGCGGCCTTCGCCGAGGCGGCGCGCGCGCTGGATCGCGACGACTATCTGCGCGTGGCGGAGCGCAACGCCGACTTCCTGCTGCGCGAGCTGCGTGGCGCCGGCGGGCGGCTGTGGCACGTCTGGAAGGATGGCACACCGAGCGTCGTCGGCTTCCTCGAGGACTACACCCATCTCATCGAGGGCCTGTTGGCGCTCTACCAGACGACGTTCGACGCCAGGTGGTTCACGGCGGCAGCGGAGCTGGCCGATGTGATGCTGGCGCACTTCCAGGCGGCGGACAGTATGCAGTTGGCCCGCCAGGGGCAACTGCCGAGCAAGGCCGCAGGCCTTGCCGGATTCTACGATACAGCCGACGACGCCGAGACGTTGGTGGTGCGGCCGCGCGACGTGCAGGACAATGCCGTGCCGTCGGGCAACGCCATGGCAGTGACCGTTATGCTCAAGCTGGCGGGCTTCACCGGTGACGCCCGCTATGCCGACACGGCAGATCGGGCACTGGCTTCTATGACGCCTGCGGATGGAGATGTGTTGGACCGGCATCCGCAGGGCTTCGGCCAATGGCTCCAGGCGTTGGCGTACGCCCTCTCCAGGCCGCGAGAGATCGCCATCGTTGGGGATCCCGTTGCCGCTGATACACGGGCCCTGCTCAGCGCTGTCCGTGCTGGCTATAGGCCCTTCCAGATTGTGGCCTTTGCGATTCCTGAGGCCGATCCCGCTGTGCCGCTGCTGGAACACCGCGAGTTGGTCGAGGGCCGCGCTGCGGCCTACGTGTGCCGAGCCTTCGTCTGCCGGACTCCTGTCGTTGAGGCCGAGAAGCTTCGAACACAGCTGGCTTCGCCTTGACCCAGCCCCAAGGGTTCAGCGACAGAGACTCCCTAACCAGGCTATCGGTGGCCTGGTCAGCAGGCCAGTTACATACTTCGAGGTCTGCGGTATAATGGGCGAGACAGCTTGCAGGTTCCACCAACCCATCGTCACTGCCCGAAGCCGCGCTGCCTTGGTTTCGGGCGTTTCTTTTCGTGGGGTTCTGCAGGCAGAAAGGGGGGGACTGATTCAGTCTGGCAGCAAGGAAGCGTCAAGCCTCGAATAGCTTAACCAGCAAGGAGAATAGCAATGTCCCGGAAGAATCTATTGAGCATCCTGTCAGCCCTCGTGGTACTGGCCCTGATGCTCAGTGCTTGTGGCACCGCCACGCCTGAGCCCACCGCCGAGCCCACCGAGGTCGTTGAAGAACCCGTCGAACCCGAAGCGCCCGCCGAGGCCGGCCCTCTGTGGACCCCGGCCATCAAGCAGGCATTTGCGGCCGCCATCGATCGCGAGGTCCTTGTGGACCGTGTCTTCGAGGGTCGCAACATCCCCGCTTACCACATGGTGCCGGTGGGTTACCCGTACGCCACCGAGCCCTTCCTCGATGCCTATGGCACCCGGGACCTCGATCTGGCGATCGAGCTGCTGGAGGGTGAGGGCTACACGGCCGACAGCCCGCTGGAGTTTGACTTCTGGTATCCCCCCGAGCACTACGGCACCACCACGGCGGATGTCGTGCAGGTGTTGGTCGAACAGCTCGAGGAAACCGGTTTGATGAAGATCAACCTCAAGACCCAGAACTGGGCCGAGTATGTCGACAGCTTCGTCGAGGGCACCGCCTTCCCGGTCTTCATCCTGGGTTGGTTCCCCGACTTCTCTGACCCCGACAACTGGCTGACCCCCTTCGCCTCCTGTCTGCAGTCACCGGACAACGGCGTGAACTTCTGTGACGAGAAGATGGACGATCTGCTGCTGCGCGCGGCCTCCTCATCCGATGCCGCCGAGCGCACGACGCTCTATCAGGAGCTGGGCGACTACTACGCCGAGCAGGTCCCGACGCTGCCGCTCTTCTGGGAGCCCGAGTTCGTGACCTATCGCGATGGCGTAGAGGGCGTGCTGATCGGCGCACCGTTTGAGTTCAACTACAACATGCTCAGCTTCGCCGCAGATGCAGATCCTGCCTCCGGCAACGCTGACACCGTGATCATCGGTACGACCGATGAGGTCAACAGTCTCGACCCGCAGGACGCCTACGCGACCCACGACTGGGAGATCATCAAGAACACAGGCACCGCGCTGCTGAAGTACACGGCCGGCACCTCTGACTTGGTCCCCGCCGCGGCGGCCGACTTCCCCACCGTCAGCGACGATGGCAAGACCTTCACCTTCACGCTTCGTGAGGACATCAAGTTCGCGGACGGCACGGCAGTCACGTCAGCCGACTATGTGCGTGCTTGGGAGCGCCTGGGCCTTGAGGGGCAGGTCTCCGGCCTGATCCAGGTCTATGTCGAGAGTGTTGAGGCGCCCGACGACTACACCGTGGTCTACAAGCTGAAGGACTCCTTCGGGTTCTTCGACGCGCTGGCTGCGGCCGCCCCCTTCGTGCCCGCGCACCCCGACACCTTCTCGGATGCCGAGCTGGTCCAGTATCCCGACAGCGTTGAGGGCATCGGCCCGTACACCATGGTTTCCTACGTACCCGGCGAGCAGATGGTCCTCGAGGCCAATCCGGAGTACTATGGTGATGACAAGCCGATCATCCCGAACGTGATCATCCGCTACTTCGCTGATCCTACGACGATGAGCAACGCGGTTGAGACCGGCGAGATCGATGTGGCCTGGCGCACGCTGGGACCCGTTGAGGCAGTCCGCCTGCAGGATGTCGATGGGTTGACCGTTGAGACCATCAGC
>Ga0180436_10005706_pt1 | contig 10954 bp, 7 predicted proteins | sample SS_ome_2_FD_132434 | JGI IMG/M metagenome (GOLD analysis project Ga0180436, IMG submission 132434) | Hypersaline lake sediment archaeal communities from the Salton Sea, California, USA - SS_3_S_2 metaG | ecosystem: Environmental > Aquatic > Non-marine Saline and Alkaline > Hypersaline > Sediment...
CCAAAGATTAGAAAGTGAATTTCAAGTTCTTAGGCCCTTAATCGTTTGATGTCGTGCCCTTGTTGTTCCTGAAGACGTAAATTTTGCAATTCCAGGTGCTTCTTTGTCAAAAGCCTGTAGTGAGCATGTTAAGCCTGGCAAGAAGCTGACCTGTCTGTGCCGAAAGAAATATGACTTGTCCGTCACCACCACCATAAAGAAGGATTTGTTCATTGCGCATCAATCCCATACTCCAGATCCTCAGTCTTCTTTTCTGGCATTGAGATGAACATATTGAAAAGGTCCAATGGCATGAAGCGCCATTCGTAATAGCTTTGCCTTCTGTTTGCTGAAAGGGAGCATCCGCAGCGCATATTCAGTATTTCCGGATATTCAAGCAGTGTCACCTGAATTGAACCACATTCACACTGGAAGAGACTGTGCACCGTGTATATTCCACCTTTTGTTAGGGGATATCTGCAATAGCTTGTGAAGCTATCGTTGATACATACTACCTGTTGATCTTTCTTGTATATCATGGTTTCGATTTTTCTAATTACAGGATTGCATGTTTCATGCCTATCCATGCAATGTTCAAATAATCAGTTGGATACAAAACACAGTGTTCTGAAAATGCTGGTTTCTTAACCTGTTTTGTGCGAAGTCTTCGCGAATGGAATTACATCTTTGACTGGCGATCTGCCAGTTTTTCCTTGGTGCACAGGAGCGAACAAATTCGTGCTTTGTTCGTGATAATTTTCCCTGTATCACACCATGCCATCTTATTAATATACAGGTATTCAGTGAGATATGTTTTATGGCCTTCGAATTGTATCTATAGAGTAAAAACAAGTATATTATTCACATAAAAAGAACAGAACTATGTCCGATCTCGACGCATTAAAGAACCTGGTCCTGGCCCCCTATATCATGAAAGCGACAGCCCTTATCGGAGTAAGCAGGGATGTGGGCGGTAATCAATTCAGGCATTGTTTTTCGACCCTGGGTATCCTTCTGGACTACAAATATTACAGAGACAGTATACTTTTGAAAGCGGCCTTGCTTCATGATCTACTTGAAGACCTCCCTGAAACGGAAGTAGATGAAATCAGGTGGATCGATCATGAAAGTCCGCAGGTCGTTGAACTGGTATTGGAAGTGACAAAGCAAAAAAAGGATACAAAGGCCCAATACCTGGAGCGGCTATTTGTCTATGGATCAAAGAGAGCTATGATCCTCAAGTGCGCTGACCGGATCAGCAATCTCACCGATCTTCATCGAGACACCCATTCCGATCAGAAGATCTCTGACTACCTCGATCAGACTGAGCAGTTTGTATTACCAATGGCAGAAAAGGTGAATACCGATCTTCTTCTCGAATTGACAGACCTTGTTGCTAAGCGACGGGAGATTCTCAAACTGGGTTAGGTCCGAAATTTAAACTGCTAATAAGCCCCATCCAAATAGGGGTAGGCCAGAGAGTGGCCCGCATACTCACTTGGGAGACTCATACTTGAATTTCAGTTGTGTAAGTAGTATATTTATGTTAGTGCCGCTATTGGCTTTCGGGTATTACATTCAGCCGTAATATAGCATAAATATGAAGTATTTCATCAGCTATTCCCATTTAGATTTTGAAAAAGCAGAATGCCTCAAAGAAGCGTTAACAGAGGTATACAATGACCGAATCACAGGATTTCTTTGCTCTGATCGTCTTCTGGGAAGGAACTACTATACAAACATAGATAGTCAACTGAAAAAATGTGATTTGTTGATTTTTGTTGCTACTGAACATTCTATTCATAGTGATTGGTGTTCATATGAAATAGGATTTATAAATGGTAGAAGCAAGGAAACTGTTCCTATTCTGTTTGATTTGTCTTACAACGATATGCCTGATTATACAAGGCTATTACTTGGAGCCAGGTTCGATGAAAAGCTTAAAATGAAGACTGCTTTAAATCAGATATTTGGAAACATTAAAAGCATTGGTGATAATGAAATAAGAAAGTTCTACTCAGTATTCGAAAGGACACATAATGCTGCGCTCGTAGAGCGAAATTTGAAGCTTAAAATCACAAATTCCCTGGAATGTGATGAAATCGATTTGGCCAAGGTAGTAAGAGCCATAAAAGAACTGGAATTCTACAATAATGATGATACTTTTGATTTACTCATGTTAGTGGTGAGCTGCAATAATGTTCACTTTCGAATGGCAGGTGTAGAACAATTGAAAGAATACTTTTATGATGAAGAAAGGTTTGAAACCCTGCTTGCCCAATTTGCATATGTCAGTTATGCTGAGATCCAGGAGTTAATAGAAGCTGTCTCTGATGCAATAAATAGCAATAAATCATTTTGGCCAAAGTACAGAGAACTGCTTTCAAAAAACTTGGGTGACAGAGAGAATGTTTTCGACGATATTGTGAAAAGAATAGAGAGCTATATTAAGTAAAACAATAGAGCAAAATAGATACTAAAGCTGCTTAGTTCCCCATTTAATAAGCCCCATCCAAATAAGGATAGATCAGGGAATCGCCTGTAAATTCAACTTTCAGTTTCTCGAATTTATTGAAGGCTGCACCTTCACCCGTTTCAGCTAAAACAAATAGCCAGAACTCTTTCTCTCCATCCTCATCAATATCATCATATCCAACCACCGGGCCGAAGTAGATGGCCGTATCTTCATTCATCCGGAAAATCTCGAACCCGCTGCTTCGACTGTAATTACCACCGGTGTAGTACTTATATGCGTAAATATCATCAAATAGCCTGATGGGCTCGGCCCCCATTTCATTTATAAACTCATGGGTATAAAAGAGGAAATAGGATTCATTGCTAGAATTGATATGAACCGAGGTAAAAGCATTCCGCCCGCTAAAAATATCTCCGGTTATATGGTTCAGATATAACTGGAAACCCTCGAATTCCCAGCAACGGGTTACCACCGTATCAATCGGAAACAGGGGTTCAGATTGATATGCAAGGGGAGGTGGTGGCGGGCATTTCACTTTCATATAAACAAACAGGATGGATGAGGCCCAGAGCCCAAGGAACCCGCTAATCAAAAGCAGCCTGGATAGTCTAGTCCTGGATAGTCTTTTGCTGGAAATCCTCTTGCTGATTCCGCTTCTGAGGGAAAGTCTTTGTCTTGGCTTCTTATTTTTTCTCATGTTAGTTCTTCTTTTCAAGATCAATATTGAATTACCAGATTAGTTCCTGATCTTCATTAGCATCAAGATCGATCACTTTGTATACCTGTTCGTGCAAATAGGGTCCTCCGGGATAAGGAGCAGTATAGTCCAGGTTGAGCCAGATGGTTCCGGTTTGATCCCTGCGATAAAAGAGGGGAGGAGAGCCCTTCTTCTGATAGCATGGCATGGCTTTAATCCGGGGCTCTACCCATGCGAAGTAGATAGAATCGTGGGGGATGGCCAGCTCAGGGTACACGTGGTGATCAGTAACGATGATCCTTGTCTCGAAACCAAGTGTTTTAAAGAGGGTGGACACCAGGAGGGCGTAGTCGTCGCAGTCGCCGGAAAAGCTCCGGATGGTTTTGTGTGGAGGCCTGTAGAGCTCCTTGTAGAATGGATCCGTCTTATAGGTCCAGGAGTCGTATATTTTCTGATGAAGGTCAATGAAGCTGCTCCAATTACATGTTTCATCGATACCCACATCATCAAGAAAGCCCTTCAGGTTCTGGTGGCCCAGTTCTTTGGTGACAAGTTCGGCCAGTTTCAGGTCCACTTCCGCAGCATGGTAGAGATGGCTCTTCACCTGATCATCCAGCCTCACTGGTAAGGATTTTACCTGCTTGCTGTAGTTAGTCCACAAGCCGGAAAAGTCATACTTGTCAGATATCAGGGCCAGAATCCCCAGACCAAGCACGCTGCCAAACAGCAATATCCGAATGATCTTATGGAAGGTAGTATAGAGCATAATCGTTCCCAATCCCAGGAAGAAAGCTGTGATCAGGATATGCTCGTGCAATTCCCGGGTATCCACCACATAGTGGATGGTCCAGTGACTGGTAGTATAACCCAGAACAGGTAGCAAGGCCATAATGCTCAGTACAATGTCCAGAAATTGAAACAGCTTCCACGCCCAGGGATATTTTCTGACCGCTTCGCCTTCCTCCTTCTGGGCCACCCGTTTCGCTTCTTCCTCCCGTTTTCTCTGGGCCTGGTCAAGCTCCTCCTCCTCTTCCTCCTCGAAAAGTTCCTCCAGGTAGACCTGGAGCTTCGGGAGCCATTCTGAGGGATGAAACATTTTTATTCTCATATCGGATCCATTCCAAATCCCGTGCCCTTCAGTCTAAGCGCCAAATAATGAAATGGATAGCGTATTTTCGCACCTTTAAATATCCCCTCTGAATGCGAAGCCTTCGCGAAGGCATGTCAGGTAGGTATTTTCTTTTATTATCCGTAATTTATATGCTGCTTAATACCCTGCTAAAAAAGTATGTGCTTTGTCTGATCTACAGAAGGAAATAGAAAGCAAAAACAGGTCCATTATCTGGCATGGGGTGCTAGCTGCTTATTTTGGCAATCAGGCACTTTACACAGAAGGGGAATCTAAAAAAGTGCCCAATCGCAGAAAATTAGCAGAGTTGCCCTATCAGCAGACCTATGGCAAAATATGGGATGAGCTGTATAGTACGCTGACAGATAATGAATTTTTGGAGCAAAAGAACACTCATTTCATCATCTATGACCTCCTGGAAGATTACAAAACTGCTTTAAGCACGATGCCTCAGCAGGATGAAATAGGCAAAAAGCACCATGTCATACAAGCATATAGTAAAGTACTGGATCAGGCATCTTTCCTACTGAAAGCACACCCGGAGCTGACCTTCTCCCAGCTGTATAATCGTCTGAAATGGAAGGCTGAAACCAATGAAACACTGAGTAAGAAATTAAACAGTGCCCGTGATCTCCACCACAATCCCTGGTTATGCATGCTAAGCAGACCGACTCAAAGCCAGTCGCTTATTCGGGCGTTCAGCGGGCATACGGATTTTGTGAATACCTGTGCTTATAGTCCGGATGGGAAAAAGATCATTTCAGGAAGTTCAGATGGGAAGGTCAAAGTATGGGAAACGGAAACAGGGTTCGAGACCATCACATTAAGTGAACATTCTGATAAAGTAAATGCTTGCAAGTTCAGTCCTGACGGGAAACTGATTGCTACAGCCAGCGAGGACAATACCACCATGCTATGGGATGCCGGGACTTACGAAAGGCGAAATGTTCTGAAGAGTGGCCACCGGGGAGGTATAAAGTCTTGCGCCTTTAGTGCGGATGGGCACTATGTCATAGCAGGTGGTCCCGATTGGGATGGGAGTATATCGATTGTTATTTGGGATTCAAAAACTGGTTTAAAGGTTCAGACCTTGGCCACAGGTCTGAAAACCATGTACTCCTGCGCCTTCAGTCCTGATGGGGAACACATTGTAATAGATGGACAAACTGTGATAGCTTGGGAAGCGGAAAAAGCCAAAACAAGGGTTTTAAATAATCAGGGAGGGTGCGACTTTGCCTATAGTCCGGATGGAGACCGGATGGTCATCGCAAATACGCGTGAATTAGTTGTTTGGGATGCAGAGAAGGACGAAAAATTCGGGGAGATGGAAATACATGCAGGCTATGATATCCTAACGATGGTGCTGGCTTGTGCGTACAGCCCCGACGGAAGTCAAATTGCTTCAGGTATGAATGAGGAAGTAAAATTATGGGATGCGGAAACATGCCGTGAATTAGCCATACTCAAAGGACACAGTGATATTGTAGAGGATTGTGAATATAGCCCAGATGGCAGGTATATTTTATCGGCAAGTCGGGACAAAACGCTGCGCTTATGGAATGCTGAATCCTCTGATGAAACTGCTGATTTTCAACAACATGATGGCAATATAAATTGCTGTGATTTTAGTCCGGATGGCAGGAGAATTTTATCAGCTGGTGCAAGTAATGCCAATAGTGATGTCCTTGTTCTCTGGGACCTTGCAAGCAAAAGAAGCATGACTACATACCAGGATTATATGTGGGCGGGGAAATGTGTATTTAGTCCGGATGGCAGACGGATGGCTTCAGCCAGTAAAAATGCTTTCATGATTCGAGATGTTGTATCGAAGAAGGAAATCATAAGATTTGAAGGCTGGATAGATTACGTGAACGACTGCGCTTTCAGTCCAGATGGAAAGTTGATTGTTTCTGCAGGAGGGATTCTTGATGAAGGCGAGTTGATATTATGGGATGCGAAAAATGGGAGAAGGAAGCACATTTTTTACGGACATGAGGCAGAGCTTGATGCCTGCGATTTCAGCCCGGATGGGAGGACCATTGTTTCCGGAGGCGGCGATAAAATGCTCAGATTCTGGGATGTGCATACCGGAAAAGAGATGCTGTCGCTAAGTGGTCATAAAGGATCCATACATTCCTGTGTCTATCATCCGGATGGTCAAAGTGTAATAAGTGCCGGAGGCTCGGAAAGTCCCTATCCCGATCAGGCATTCGGAGAACTGATTTGGTGGGACATAAAAAACAGAAAAGCATATCCTTTCCAGCCTGATCATCAAAATATCGTACGAACTTGCGACATCAGTCCTGACGGAAGAACAATAATATCGGGTAGTGACGACGAAACACTTAAATTATGGGATGCTGTAACCAGGGAAGAATTATTCACTTTCAAAGGATTTACGGGCGAGATAAGAACCTGTAAGTTTAGTCCGGATGGCTCCCAAATTGTCCTGGGAGACAACTGGGGACAAATTTTGCTACTTGAATTGCAAAATATTTCACCCTACCCTTTAATAATAACACCATTTAAAAGAAGGGGAAGAATTGTTTATACCTGCCCGAATTGTCAGACCAGGGGTAAACTCAATGTGAATGCATTGGGAAAAGAGGGTATCTGTGCGGATTGTCAACAATCATTTATTTGCAATACATTTTGCATTGGAGGGTAATGGCTGTAGAAGACCATGAAAATATATCTGGAAATAGATGGAGAAAATTAACTAAGCTACCATGGAAGTTTTCGAAAAACTAAAATACCACACCAAGCTCTCCAACTACTTTAAAACCCAATCCCTCTTTTTTGATGGTGAAGAGCAAAATCAGCCCAATATTCGTAAATGTATGGAGCTACCCTGGCAACAAACTAAAGCTGAATTGTGGGATGATGTAAGCGAAACCTTATGCAATTTGGATTTTATTCAAGGCAAGTGTGCAGCAGAGTTTGCCTATGACTTGGCAAATGACTACAATGTTGTGTTGGAGCTTATACCGGACAATGAAGAAAATATTCGCAAAGAAAAAGAAAGACAAACCCGAATAGATAGATACATTGAAGATCTTGTTTTATATGCAAAAGGTGACCTAAATAATCTTGAAGTACCAGAAAGCATTACACCTTGGAGCGAAGAAAAAATTAATGCCGAAATAGAACGTATAACAACCAATCCCAGCCGTGCTGACCGCTTAAAGGATTTTCGTTTTTTTCTGGGACATGAAGTTAGGACTCTGCAAAAGCATGCCCGGGAAATACCTCATTTAGCTACTCAGCAGGCCTGGAATTATGCAGATAGCGGCCCCGTGGGTAAAGCAGCAGGAAAAAAGTCCAAAAAAGCACTAAACAGGCTTTTGCTCCGTACGTTGCCCACCCGTCCACCCTGCAATCTCCTTCCTCAAGCCTTAAAAACCTTAAAAGGACATACCGGCGTTGTGAATGCTGTGGCCATCACCCCGGATGGGAAAATTGCAATCTCGGGTTCCGGAGACAAAACCTGTATCCTTTGGAATCTGGAAAGCGGAATGCGGATCAAAACCTTAAAAGAACATGCGGATAATGTCAATGCTGTTGCCATCACCCCTGATGGGAAATTGGCATTCTCGGGTTCCGAAGACAATACCTGTATACTCTGGGATCTGGAAAGTGGTATGCCTCTCAAAATCTTAGAAGGACACACTGGCAATGTCAAAGCAGTGGCCATCACCCCTGATGGGAAAATTGCATTCTCGGGTTCTACGGACAAAACCTGTATCCTCTGGGATCTGGAAAGTGGTATGCGTCTCAAATCCTTCATAGGCCATACTGCAGCTGTCATGGCAGTGGACATCACCCCTGATAGGAAAATAGCGTTCTCGGGTTCCGGGGACAATACCTGTATTATCTGGGACCTGGAAAGCAGCGTGCCTCGAAAAATATTAAAAGAACATGCTAAATGGGTCTGGGCTGTAGCCATAAGCCCTGATGGGAGAATGGCAGTCTCGGGTTCAATTGACCATAGCTTAATCCTATGGGATGTGGAAAGTGGCATGCCTCTCAAAACAGTAAAAGGACATACTGGGCGAGTCGATTCCGTGGCTATCACACCAGATGGAAAAATGGCACTCTCGGGCTCTAGTGACAGATCCTGTATTCTTTGGGACCTTGAGAGCGGCAGGCCTATTGAGACCTTAAAAGGACATACTAGCAACGTAAACACTGTGGCCATCACCCCCGATGGTAAAATGGCGCTCTCGGGTTCCGGTTTCAATGAGGGGAACTGTATCCTCTGGGAACTGGAAAATGGAATGCCCCGCAAAACATTATCTGTTCATACAGATTCGGTCAAAGCTGTGGCCATAATCCCAAATCGAAAAATGGCACTTTCGGGTTCTAATGACAAATCCTGTATCCTTTGGGACCTGGAAAACGGCATGCCACTCAAAACCTTAAAAGAATATAATTATAGGTTCTCAACTGTAGCCGTATCCCCAGATGGGAAAAAAGCACTCTCCGATTCTGGAGATAATACCTGTATACTTTGGGATCTGGAAAGCGGAAAGCCTCTTAAAACATTGAGCGGACACACCAGTCGTGTCAATGCTGTTGCTATCACACCAGATGGGAAGATGGGACTCTCGGGTTCCGGGAACCTTGGAGGAAAAGGGGACAATACATGTATACTCTGGGACCTGGAAAGCGGCAAAGCTCTTAAAGAATTAAAAGGACACACCAGTCGTGTCAACGCTGTAGCTATTACACCTGATGGTAAGATGGGGCTCTCGGGTTCTGGAGATTTTGGATTTAAAGGTGAAAATGCCACTATCCTTTGGGACCTTGAAAGCGGAATGCCCCGCAAAACCTTCAAAAAAATAAAATCGGTCAACGCAATAGCTATCACACCTAATGGTAAGATGGCGCTCACAAAATCTTTGGATAATACTTGTATCCTTTGGGATCTGGAAAGTGGGATGGTCCGTAAAACCTTAAATGGCCATACAGGTCCGGTCTCTTCTGTAGCCATCTCTCCTGATGGGAAGATAGGATTCTCGGGTTCCTGGGACCATACTTGTATCTTCTGGGACCTGGAAAGTGGAGAGAAGCTAGCACGGTTTTTTACATCATCAGCGATTTTATCAATTGCACAATTTCCCGGAGGTATTTTTGGTGGGAGTTCAGCTGGTGAAACCTTTATATTAAATGCCCACAGAGAATTACTATGCCCGGGTATTGGAATTGTAACAGCCAGGCCAATATGGGATTTTAAACATAAGCGTTTTCAAGCTATTAGTGCAGATTGCCCGTTTTGCGGCACGCTGTTCTCTCCTCCGATATCAGTATTGGATACTATCGATCAAATCACAAAAAATGCCGGCCTTTCACCGCAACAATCGCCATGTTTAGAACTCCCAGAGGAGGTTTGGGAGGGAGCGGGTTTACATTCAGAGTGCCCGCATTGTGGAGAGGATTTGAAGTTTAATCCTTTTCTCGTGAGGAAACTAGACCCGGAACATCTTATATCAGATAAGACTTCCGTGCCCGAGGCGGAGCCTAAAAAAGATTCTCCATCTATAGAAAAAGATCGGCAACGGGAACCGACAAGAAAAAAGGAGGCCCCATCTCTCACAGGATATCTGGATAAAGGACCTACTTTTTTATCCCAGATGGACAAGGCACCGAAATGGCAAAAGGATCATAATCTTGATCCAGTCCCAGAGAACAAGACTGAAGGGAAACTTGACAAGCCTATTGAAAAGTCAGTTACTCGCCCATTTGTAGAAAAGAAGGACCATTTGGCCCTTTTAAAACAAGGCCATGAATACTATGATGCAGGAAACTATCAAGAGGCCATCCGTTCCTATGAAGAATCCATTCAAATCAAGCCGGATTACGAATGGGCACATGTAAACCTGGGAATGGCATATGGAAAAGTAGGGCGTTTGGATGAGGCAATTAATGCATACAAAGCAGCCATTCGTATTAAACCCGAACACGCTGGGGCATACTATTTTTTGGGGGTGGCCTACAATTCAAAAGGGAAGCCTGAAGAAGCCAAACAGGCATTCATAAATGCCGTTCGACTCAAGGAAGATGATAAATATGCGCACTTCAGCCTGGGATTAAATTATAAGCAAGAAGGAAGCATTCCAGAAGCAAAGTTTCACTTCAACAGAGCTTTGGAATTGGGCTATGAACCTGCTCGAAAACAACTTGACAAGCTGAAGCCTGAATAAATAGAGGCTTAGCACGAGGACATGTTGAAGCTGTGACCCCGGCACTAGGGTATTCCTATTGTGGGCATAGATAGAATCGAACTATCGACCGCCTCCTCATCAGAGAGGTGCTCTAACCACTGAGCTACATGCCCTTTTATCAATGAACTATTGTTTGATAATTCTAATGCAACAGGCATGCCTAATCCGTCAAATTATTGATTATGAGTAAGAACAGGGAAAGCTGCGTTGATTCTATGCCTAGAGTAGAACGAAACATTCGCGAATAATCAAGGTCATGTTGCAGGCAGATCACAGAAATTTTTAAACTTACTATCTTTGTAGCACGCTTCAGACAGAAGCATGGCGAAAATCTGAGAACAAGCCAGATCTGGGATCAAGCTAAATATTAGAACAATCCCATTCTGAGATCAAGCTGCATCTAAGATGAAGCCAAATCTAAGACTCCAACATTGAAACTGGTCGAAACA
>Ga0180436_10005707_pt1 | contig 10953 bp, 5 predicted proteins | sample SS_ome_2_FD_132434 | JGI IMG/M metagenome (GOLD analysis project Ga0180436, IMG submission 132434) | Hypersaline lake sediment archaeal communities from the Salton Sea, California, USA - SS_3_S_2 metaG | ecosystem: Environmental > Aquatic > Non-marine Saline and Alkaline > Hypersaline > Sediment...
ACCCCTCCGGCCGCCTCGCCGAGGAGTTCTGCGACCGCTCCGGCGGCGCCGCCGGCCACGTCTTCAAGGCCGGCATCCAGTGGCGCGACGACGGCTACGAGGCCGTCAGCAAGGCCATCGAGGACGTCGGCTCCCGCGAGGCCGATCGCATGAAACGCAGCCTCCGCCCCCTCTCCGCCATCGCCACCGTCTCCCCCCTCCTCGGCCTCCTCGGAACCGTCTACGGCATGATCGACGCCTTCCAGACCACCGCCGCCAGCGGCGGCGCCGCCAAGACCGCCGACCTCGCCACCGGCATCTACGAAGCGCTCGTCACCACCGCCGCCGGCCTCACCATCGCCATCCCCGTCATGCTCGTCTATCAATACCTCCTCTCCCGCGCCGACGCCCTCGTGGACCACATCGACGAAGTCGGCACCGCCTTCGTCATCCAGCACGCCCGCCTCACCCCGCCCGAACTGTCCGATCACCCCGAGGAATCCCTCGAGGAGGCCTCCCTCGGCGAGACCGCCCCCGCCCGCGCCTGAATCCCTCCCTGACCCGCCATGCGCATCAAGACCTCCACCACCGACACCAACGAGGTCATCAACATATCGAGCATGATCGACGTCATGTTCATCCTCATCATCTTCTTCCTCGTCACCACCACCTTCAAGGAGGAGGAGATCGACCACCTCGTCAACCTCCCCACCGACGCCCGCAACCAGTCCCTCACCCAGTCCGCCGGCGCCCTCGTCAAGATCAACATCCGCGAAAACGGCGCCTACATCCTCATGGGCAAACAACGCACCGAGGAGGAGGTCGCCAAGTGGTTGACCGGCGAAGTCGAAAAACGCCCCGATGCCAAGGTCCTCATCCGCTGCGACCAGAACTCGAAACACCTCTACCTCGCCAACGTCATGTCCATCTGCCGCCACTCCGGCGTCCCCCGCGCCAACATCGCCGTCCGAACCGGAAGATAGAACGCCGGCCAACATGGGCCGCTTGACAAGTGTCCTTGAAATCCAGAAGTCGTCACGAATGAGTCAAGTTTTCCGGCAGCAAGGTTGCCCTGCCTGATGCAGGGTGCATGATTCAGGATGCAGCCCCGTGTTCCCTGCATCTTGTATCTTGCATCCTGCATCTTGAATCCTGCCAATCCTGTGCAAGTCCTCTCACTGTGATGGCTCGTCCGGCGGTTCGGGAGGCGTATCGAAGGCCGCCTCGAAATAGTCCCTGAACACGTCGTAGGGATTGACGGGAGTGGGTGATTTGTGCTGCAGCATCGCCATCAGCTCGCGGATCTGCATTGCTTGTTCGAACGACCGCGGGCCGTCGGCGTAGAACATCTCGAGACGGTGGCGATCAAGCGGGGTAATGGTGCGGTCGACCCTCCGCTCGTCGAGCATCGCATCGAGAGCGGCCTCTCGATCGGGGGTCATGGCGGTGTCGATCAAGGCGCCGGGGTCCAATATCTCGAGGCGGCTTTCGTCGCGGAAAAAGTCCTCGGGAGTGGGCACCGTCGCGGGATCGGTGCCGGTGGTCAGCAGGTTGTATCCATCGACAAACTCGCCCATCGCGACCCCGCGCGACACCTCCCGGTCGAAGAACACGAGGAAGCGCATTACGGGACACCGGCTTGCGTCCGGAGAGGTTCCGATTGCCGGCGTGTGCGAGGAAGGCCTTGGAGGGCGAGTTGCTGCACTGCCAGGCGATCATCACGGGCCGCGGGATCCTTCGGAACGCTGTAATGCCCGCCCGGGGTGGCTTTACAAACTCTTTTCACAAATCGCGCCGGCTTGCGGCGTTAATAGAGACGTATCACAGGAGCGGTCATGTCTATCAATTTGATTACCTTCACCTTGTTTGTCGGGAAAGCGCGATGGGTCGTTGTGCTGGCATCCGGAACGCTGGTTTTCGCTGTGGGTCGTCCGGCGGCGCAGGAGCCGGGTCCGGCCCCGGCAGCGCCCACCGCCACGGTTGAGACGGCCACGACCGGGACCGGAAACGAGGAACCGGAAAAGAGCGCCGCGGAAATCGCGCTCGAAGAGGGCCAGAAAGCGTTCTTCAGGCAAGACTTCGAGACCGCCCTGAAACACTTCCAGGTCGCGGTCGAGAAAGGCAAGGACGACCCGAACTACCTCTATTTCCTTGGAAACACCTATCTGAAAATGGGCCGGAAAGAGGAGGCCCGAAAGACCCTCGAGGCGTTGCTCGAGAAAAAGCCCCATCACGTCAACGCCACCGTTGCCTTGGCGGATCTGCTCTACGAGGAACGCGACTGGGAGCAGGTTGCGAAGCTGCTCAAGGCCATCGTCGAGTTCAAGCACAACTACCACATTTACCACCATCTCGCAGACGCCCAGTACTTCCTCGGCGGCCTGCGGGAGGCCCGGAAGAGCTACGAGGAGGCCATCAAGCTCAACGAGGCTTCCGCGGCCGATCATTACCAGTTGGCCAACATCTTCCTCGCCCAGCTCAAGTACAGCCGGGCTGCCGATGAATACAACCGGGCCCTCGACCTCGGAAAGAAGGAGGCCATCGTCCACTACAAGCTGGGGATGGCGTATTTCAATATGCGCAACTATCTCGGCAAGATCGAGAAGCGCAAGTATCTCAAGGCGAAGCCCGGGCAGGTGCTGGATGAGTCCTTCCTGATCGAGGCCGTGCCGGGCGAGGCCGACTTCTACTACTGCGCGCCCAAGCGAAGCTGCGTCTATCATCTGAAGCGGGCCGTCGATGCCGGGATTGACGCGCCCGAACTCAGGTTTGCCTACGCCAACGTCTTCTTTCACACCCGGCGCTATCGGGAGGCGGACAAGCTTTATCAGGCGATCGAGAAGGAGATTAACGAGGAAAACAAGGCCTTGTATTACTACTACTACGGACAGGTGAAGTTCCGGCTCAAGGATTTCGACGCCTACATCGCGCACGTGAGGAAGGCCCTCGAACTGGACGAGGAGGTCTACGGCCACACGCTGGTGGAGGCATGGCAGGCCGTCGCCGGGCATTACGGCAAGATGGAGAACCTCCCGAAGCAGATCGAGTACCTGAAGCTCTGCATCAATGCCGAACCCTCCAACGCCGCCTTCCATCGTTCCCTGGGTGACGCCTGCTTGAAACAGAAGAACTTCGCCGAGGCCGTCGCGCAATGGAAGCTGGTTCTGGAGATCAATCCGGATCACCCCGATCAGATGATCTTGATGAATCTCATCAACAGGCATCAGCCCGACAACGGCGACGGCAGGGAAACCGGAGAGAACGCAGGGGACAAGGGCGAAGGGGACGTCAAGGAGGACGCCCCCCCGCAGGAACCCGGCAAGCCGGAAGCGGAGGGCGAGGACCAGGATGGCCGCGATGGGCAACCCGAAGCTTAAGAGCAGGCAATGAACAGAATGCGTGGTGTTTTCACGGCAGCGCTCGCCGTGATGCTCGTGATGCCGGCCTCCGTCGCCGCGGCCGGCCCCTTGGATGAGATCCGCGATGCGATGCAGCGAAAGCAGTTCGGGCGCGCCCTCGAGTTGGCGGAGCCGCTGGCCAGACAGCAACCGGACTCCGCGGAGGCTCTGGGACTCTACGCCCGGGCCCTGCACAACAACGGCAGAATCGAGGAGGCCCTGACGGTCTGGAAACGACTCCGGGAGAAAACGCCCGATGACATGGCCGTCGCCCGCGCCGTCACCAAGGCCTCGGAACTCGTGGAACGCCTCCGGGCCCGGCTGCGCTTCATGGAGTCCATGATCGAGCAAGAACGCAGCGTCACCCGGGAGTGCCGTAGCCTGCTGGACTCGTTCCACCCCCTCAGCATGCGAGGCCGGCTGCGCCTCGTCTTGGCGAAGTCCCTGCTCCTCGACGGCAAGCCGGAGGAGGCAATCGACGAGGCCGCGAAGCTTCGGGAAGACGAGGCGGGACAGGAGGTCGCCGACAAGGCGTGGCTGCTTGTCGCGAACATCTACGCCTCGCAACCGGAGCAGCGGGAACGGGCCTTGGCGACGATCGATGCTCTCCTGAACCGGCAACCCGCCCCCGCAAGGCCGCTCCTCATCGAGGCGCGCATGGACCGGGCGAAGATCCTCATGCATCTCGGCCGGTTTCAAGAAGCGGCAGGGATCTACGAGGCCGTGCTTGCACAGGATGTCCCCCCCGGGCTGACGGCGCGGCTGATGTTCGAGGCGGCGAGCGGCAAGGTCGAGCGCGCGATCTACGAGCAGACCCATGCCGGCCGCATGGCGGAGGAAGTCGATCCGATGATCGTCGGGGCCGCCGGACTGCTGAAGAAGCTGGCCGAGGCCCTTCCCCTCTCGAAGCAGGCGTCCCGGATTCATGAGATCGCCGGCAAGGCCTGTCAGCTCTACTGCGAAGCGGGTGCTTTCGGACAAGCCCGCGAGGCGCTGCAGCTGTTCCTTGTTCCCGGGCTGCCTTCGTCGGCGGCGGATGAAATCGCGCTCCGGCTCGCTCACAGTCACCTCGACGAGGCCGCTGCGCGATTTGAAATGCTCCGGAAGGCCGGACGACATATCCCGGAAAAGCAGCTTCCGGAGGAAGAGACAGGGATCGGCAAGCTGTTGGAGTTGGCCGAGCAGGCAAACACTGCCGACCTGCGTGGGAAAGCCCTCGAGGCGGTCCTGCAATGGGGGCGGGTGTGCGGGAAAGACCGGCGGTTTGAAGCCGCGGTGCCCGCCTTTTCCCGCTTCCTCGGGAAGTTCCCGAAATCGCCGCTCGCCTCCCAGGCCTTGCTGGCGCGCGCCGAGGTCTACCTCGCCATGCCGGTGAAGCCGGATCCGAGAGAAAAGGAGATATGGCCCGATCTGCATCGGCTCGCCGCGCTCGATCTGGCCCGCGTCCTTGCCGATTTTCCAACGTCGGATCAGGGGGGACCGGCCTCCCGGACGCTGCTCAACCTGTATGCCCGGCAGCGGGAGGCCGGACGCCTGAAGCTTGCAGCGGACTTGTATGGCGGGTTCATCCGCAAGAACCCGAAGTACAAGCACTTGAACCGCGTCCGATGCAACCTTGCGGGCATCCACGTGCAACTCGGAGTCGAGGAAGCGACCCGCCTCGAATCGCAGGGAAAGACTGCGGAGGCGAAAAAGCTCCTCGCGCCTTTCGAAGCGGCCGCCGCCACCTTTGCGGACGCCGCGTCAGGGGAGAGGCCGGGGCCGGAGGTTGAGAAGGCGGCCTTGCACGGCATCGATGCCATGACCAACCATTACAAGGCGCTTGGCGAGACAAGGCTGAGTCTGCAGATCCTCGACCGCATCCTCGCCAAGGCGCAGGTTGAGTCGCTCACGCAATCCCTGCGGTTGAGGAAATGGCAGATCCTCTTCGACCGGGGCGCCCTCGAACTCAAGCTTCGCGCCACCGGAACCGGCACGGCGGAATCGTTGGTCGATTGGCACCGGGAAGGTATCGAAGTCCTGCGCGTTCACTATCGAAGCGCGCCGGTCCAGAACAAGCGGGATGTCATCGAGAGGCTGGACAAGCTTGCAGAGGTCTATTCCGCCGGGAAACAATATCACCTCGCGGCGGAGGTCTATCGCGTGATGCTCGAAGACCAGGGCGGCCTCGCGGAGATCGGGCCCGCCCTGAAACTCAAGCGGATTACATGGTTGAAGTCGGCCGCCGAACTGGCTCGGAGCCGGGCCCTTGATCAACACCTCAAGGAAGACGAACTCCAATTGAGCGAGGAGTTCCAGGTCATGCTCGCCGAGGCGGACGCCCTGATCGCCGGCTTCCCGGAGAGTGCGTCGAGCCTGATGGCCATGGACCTCGTGGCGCAGACCGCGCGGTACTACATGGACCGCAAGTCATGGAAGACGGCTCGAGGCGTTCTCGAAGCCGTCATCCGCAAGCACCGCACGTTTCCCGGAGCGGCCAAGGCGGCCTACCTGCGGGCCATGTCATTCAAGCACCAAGCCGCGGCAAAGAGCTTCCAGGATCCGGGACCCGACCCGCAGGCGCCGCTGAATCCGCTCTATCAAAGGGCGCTCGCGGAATACCAGGCCTTCCTGACGAAACACAAGGCAGAGGAGGATCTTGTCAACCGGGCGCTGATGGATGTCTTTGCCATCGCGGCGACCCACGAGGAGAAGGGCTTCTGGCACGCCTCCTCGGAAGTATATCACCTCGTCCTCGAAAGGCGCCCGGACAGCCTCTACGCCGGCTGGCTGCGCTACCAGGCGGGGCTCTCGAACGCTGCCGCCATCCTGCCCGGTTCGGAGGTCCTCGAGGAGAAAATGGCCACGCCCGCTTCCGTGATTCTGTCCGGATCCGAAGAGTTGACCGAATCGAAATTCCGGCTCAAGGGCAAGCCCAACGCAAGGGAACCCGTCACCGTGAGCCCCGAAAGCCTCGCCCCGATCTGGGCCGAGGGACTCGACGCCGCCAAAGACCTGCATGGACCGTTTGGCGGAGTGATCACATACGAGGCCAAGAGCGGGGACAACCTGAGTTCGATCTGCCGGAAGATCCTCGGGAGCGCAGATCGGTGGCCGGAGGTGGCCGGATTCAATCGCCTCCCGAATGCCGACACCCTCGCGGTCGGACAGGTCCTGCGGTTGCCCAAGCCGGTCGGGATCTCGGCGCCGTTGCCCTCCGATGTCGAACTCGTCGCAGTGAACAGCCCGAAGATGACGACTGCGGTGAATGCCTTCATCGACATCATGGCCAGGGATGCGTCCCAAACCCGGCTGAAGGCGAAAGCCGAAGCGGCATTGCTCCGAATCGTCCTCAGTCTCCGGGACCGGAATCTGTGGTCCGAAGCGGCGGCGCTTTACGCTCATATCATGAAGCGCTTGCCGGACCACCAGCAAGCTCCCACGTTCGAACTGCAACGGGCGTATTCCCTGGCCAATGCCGCGCGGGTCTTCAGGCTCACGGAGGACGCCATCGCGGAATACGATCGTCTCTACGAGAAGGCTCGCGGAGCCTTCCGCGCCTTCCGGGACAGGCATCCCGACTCCGAACGAGCCGCCGATGCCCGGCAGGCATTCATGTCGAGCTACCTCCACCAGGGGCGGGGCCTCAAGCCCGTGGACCGTCCTCACGCCGCGAATCGGCTGCTGAACGGGCTCGAGCACCTGCGGTCGATGGACCGCGACCTCGAGAGCACCCCGGACCTGTGGCTGGAACTTGCAAGGGAACTCGAGGGCTGCAGGGCCTACCCGGACGCCGTGGATGCCTATCTGGACCACGCCCGGACCTTCCCCGTCTCGGAGGATGCCCCGGACTCATATCTGGGCGCCGCGAGGGTTCTCCGCGATCATCTCAAGAACAAGATGCGGGCCATCCTCGCATTCCAGGAGTACCACCACTCCACGGGGGCCTCGGAGGACGTCGTTTCACAAAACATCTTCGATCTCTGCCTGGCTTTCCAGGTCGAGAAAAACTGGGTGGCCGCCGTCAGCGCCTACAACCTGTTCATCAGCAATTTCCCGGGACATCCCCGGGCCGACGACGCCTTGCGCAATATCGCCGAAATCCACAAGACGACCGGACTCTGGCAGGACGCCCTCGACATCTATGACCGGTTCATGGACGACTATGCGGGCTCGGAATTGGCGCCCTCCGTCAAGATGAGCAGGGCGCTCTGCTTCGAGAACCTCAGCCAATGGGACAAGGCCATCAAGATCTACGAGGATTTCGTGGAGGCGGGCCAGCCGATTCAGATTCAGAAAGCCTTCACGGGACTCCCGAACGATCAAAGCCGACCCGCCCCCGGCGAGGTCGGCGGCCAATCCGGAACCGAAGTCCAAGTCACGAATGCACCGGCCCCCAACAACCCCCAAACGGCCGCCAACCCCCGGCAGAAGGAGCCGCAGGCCCGCCAGGCCACGCCGTCTCCCCAGCCAAGCCAGGCGCCGCCCGGACAACCGCCGGGTCAGACTGCTCAGGCCTTCGTCCTCCAGACCGTCACGCCCGGGCAATTGAGCGAGAGGATCCTCATCCTGAAGGATATCTCCCGTTTCCAGGAGTTGATCGACAACTACAAGGACAACGACAAGCTGGACGAGGCGCAGTTCGAGATCGCCGAGATCGTCCTCAAGAAGCTGGAAAACAGGGTGAAGGCGATCCAGGAGTTCCGCAAGGTCGCCGGGGAACACGCCGAAAGCTACAAGGCGGACGACGCGCAGTTCATGGTCGGGCGGCTCCTGCTCGAATTGGAGCGCTTCGACGAGGCTCGCAACGAGTTGCTGCTCGTCGTGAAACAGTATCCGGAGAGCCCCTTCGCGGACGATGCGCTCTTCCATCACGCATGGTCCTTCGAGAGGGAGGCGGAGATCGAAGAAGGCCTCACCAGCGAAGAGCGCATTCGCCGGGTCATCGAGAAGGGGCAGAAAGCCCGCTTCCTCAGACGTGCGTCGAAGAAGTGACCGCAATCACGGGAATTGAAGAAAGAAAGGAGACCAGAAATGAACGAGCGAACGGTTCCGGGGATTCTCAGGGTGTGGCTGACGGTGGCGTTGCTGTGCTGCGGCGTGGTGGCGAATGGCGGCAAAGGCGCCAAAGGCGAACCTGAACCGCTCATGTCCCTCGATAGCGAGCTGGATCTTTACGGGCCCGTCGCGGTGGAGGAGATCCAGGAGACCCTCCCGGTCTTCGAGCAAGTGGCCAAGAAGGACAAGATCGCCACCATGCGGCGCAAGGCGGCGGAGGAGTTCCGTGTCGTCTTCGAGAAATACCCCACCGGCGACATGGCCGACGACGCCTTGTCGCACGCCGCCATCCTCTACTACAGCAAGCTCAACAACACCAGGCAGGCCATGGGGATCTACGAGCAATTGATCGAACGCTATCCCAACAGCAAGATCGCGGAGGAAGCCGCCTCCCGAATGGGAGCGTTTTACATGGAACAGGGGCAGTTCGAAAAGGCCATCAAGAGCTACAACGACTTCATCTACAACTTCCCGAAGAACACGAACGTCGAGGCCGCCAAGTTCAATATCGCCGAATGCTACGAGAAACTGGGCAAGTGGGAGAACGCCATCGACGCCTACCAGGAATATGTCAATGCCTATCCCGAGGGACAGCGCGCCGCTGAAGCAAAGGAGCAGATCAACTGGATCCGGGCCTACAACCTGTAATGACCGGGTAGAAACACGAAGAACCGATGAGTGAGAAGGAACTTGCGAGCGCCTCATCTGCCGGCCACCGGAATTGCCGCGTCACGGGGGCCTCGAAAAGGTGCGCGAGCGCCCTCGCCGCGCTGGGAATGCTCGTGGGGGCCGGAAACATGTGTCCGGGCGCGGTTGGCGTGGACGCCATGGTGACCGAGGCCATCGAGGCGGGCAAGGCTGGGGAGCACTCCCATGCAGTCGCCATCCTCGAAGAGGCGGTGGGCCTGGATCCCGGAGACCTTCAAGTGCGGGTGTTGTTGGCCAACGCCTGCTACCAGGACTTCCAGGTCGAGAAGGCGATTCGGCAGTGGACGTTGATTCTGAAGCGGAATCCCGAGAACAAGCAGGCCCGCGAGTGGCTCCAGCGGGTGCGACACGCCCGGCAGGCGCCCCGCGAAAGGCTCGAACTGGCCCGGGCCCTGGCGAAGGAGAAAGCCCTCCAATCGGCCTTGTCCATCCTCCGCGAACTCGCGGGGGACGAGAAGGCGGAGGAACTTCGGCAGGAGGTTCTGGTCGCGCAGGCGCAGGTCCTCCTCGAGATCGGAATGGCGGCGGACGAGGAGAAGAAGATGATGCCCGGAAACGAGGTCGTCCGTCTCGCTCAGCAGGCGATCACGCAATTCCCCGAGACCCCCCGGACCAACGAGGCCCTGCTTCTCGTCGGCCGGGCGAATCAATCACTGATCGGAGACTACCGGCAGGCCGCCCGAGTTTACCGGGAACTCCTGAACCGGCGCCCGGAGGCGGAAACGGCCGCCAGAGCCAAGGTCGAAATGGCATGGTGCGCCTGTCAATTCGGCGACCCGGCCGCGGGGCGGAGGCAATTGGAAGGCTTCATCAGGGACAATCCTCAGAGCGCCTGGCTGCCGACGGCCCAAAACCGCCTCGCCACCGTCCACATGGACCTCGCCGCGAAGGTTGTCCCAACCATTGATGCCGTCCCGGTCATTGAGAAAGCATGGCAGGTCATTCAGTCGATCGAAACCTCTGAAGCGGAGCAGGCGGAGTACCTCAGGGAAAACGCGATTCGGGCGGCCGAACTGTTCTCGAAGACCGGGGTGGCCGCCGATTCTGCCTCCGCCGTGTACGCGTGGCTTGCCGCCCACGCCGCCAGCGACCGGGCCGAGGCGGCCCGCTATTCCCTCGAAGCCGGCAGGATCCTGATCCGGGCCGAACGGGCCGCCGCCGGGAAGCACGCCTCCCTGCGCGAACTCGACCGGGCCCTGACGGATCGCGGGAAGCGCGCCCTGGATCTCCTCGACGAGCTGATTGCCAACTGGCCGGAGGAGCGCCACGACGCCGCCCGGGAAGTCCTCGCATTCGCCTCATGGTTTGAAGAAACCGGCCGCCGCGACCTCGCGCGCCAGGTCCTCGACCGCCTGATCGCCGGGCATGAAGGATTGGATGTCGCCCGGGAAGCCCGGTTCGAAACGGGACGCACCTGGTTGCACGAAGGCAAACGGAAGCCGGTCAAGGATGCCGTCTTGCCGGAGGAAGTCACGAAGGGTCTGGCGGAGTTCGAGAAACTCCTTCCCTTGGTGAAGGACGATCCGCTTCTGAAAAAGGTGACCGGCGAGGTCGAACAACTGGCAAAGCACCTCGAGGCATCCTCGAGGAAACTGGCATACGAACAGATCCGCTGGATTCTGGGGAATGTGCCCGATGCCGCAAACCGGAAACAACTGGCATTGCGCAGTGTGGACCTCGCTCAGATGCTTGCGGAGGAGGAAATCGCCGACCTGAAGGTCCGGCGGAACCCGGAAGCATTGAAACAGCTCATCGACTGGCATCGCAAGGGTGCCGCAACCATGGCCATGCTCGCCGGCAAGGAAAAGACCCCGGCCGAGGCGCAGCAGGA
>Ga0180436_10005708_pt1 | contig 10952 bp, 9 predicted proteins | sample SS_ome_2_FD_132434 | JGI IMG/M metagenome (GOLD analysis project Ga0180436, IMG submission 132434) | Hypersaline lake sediment archaeal communities from the Salton Sea, California, USA - SS_3_S_2 metaG | ecosystem: Environmental > Aquatic > Non-marine Saline and Alkaline > Hypersaline > Sediment...
ATCTCGGGGGTCGAGCGCCCTTGTCCGCTTCGCCGATCCGATCCGAGGTGGGCGGAGACATGCCTCGGGCCATGAACGAGAGCGAGATCTGGAAGGCGGTCGATGATTTCCGCAAGGCCGCCAGGCGCGCCAAAGAGGTCGGCTTCGACGGCGTCGAGCTCCACGGGGCCCACGGATATCTGTTCAATTGCTTCCTTTCGCCGCGCACGAATCGAAGGAAGGACAAGTGGGGCGGGTCGTTCGAAAACCGCTCCCGGTTCGCCGTTGAGACGGTTCGAGCGGTTCGGGAAGAGATCGGTCCGTCGTTCCCCCTGTTCTTCCGGATGAGCGCCGCCGAGTCCACCGAAGGGGGACTCACCCTCGAGGAGGGTCTGCGATATGCCCGGCTGCTCGAATCCGAGGGCGTTGATTGCCTGGACATCACCCACGGGACATACGAGAGCATCAAGCATTTTCCCATGCAGGGCGATCCTCTCGACCAGCTCGTGTACCTGGCGGAGGCAGTGAAGCGCTCGGTCGACATTCCGGTGATCGCCGTGGGCAGTCTCGGTATTGATCCGGACGTGGCCGAGAGCGTTATCCGGGAGGGGAAGGCTGATCTGATTCACTTCGGACGCGAGCTATTAGCCGAGCCCCGGCTCGTTGAGAAGATACGGGACGGCCGTTTTGACGAAGCCCGCAAATGCATCCGCTGCAACGAATGCACCGGAAGTATCGATAAAGGGCATTATCTGGCGTGCGCCGTGAATCCCGAGTGCGGTTACGAGTACAAGCACGCCAAACCCGCGGCAAATCAGGGACAATGCATCGTCGTCGTCGGCGCGGGGCCGGCGGGTTTGGAATATGCAGTCAACGCCGCATCCGGTGGTGCGGACGTCCATCTGATCGAGAAGCAGGCGGACATCGGCGGATTGGCCGGCGTCTGTTCTCGGAACGACTACAAGAAGCCGGAAATCTGCCGCCTTCTCGACTACTACCGCGTCATGTTATCCAAGCGGCCGGTAACGCTCCATCTCGGCATCGAGGCCGATATTGCCGAGATCATGAAGCATTCCCCGGACAAAGTCGTTCTCGCCATGGGTTCCGGTCCGCTGGTCCCCGCCGTTGTCGGGTCTGAGAAAATGCATATCGCCATCGATGCGCTGCTCGACGGAGGGGCGAACCTCGGTCCGCGGGTTTGCATCGTCGGCGGAAGCGGTGTCGGCCTCGACGTTGCCCTGTACCTGGCGAATCTCGACCATGATGTGACGGTCCTGGAAATGGGCGAGTCCATCGCCGGAGAGTTGAGCGGCCACCTGCGTTGGCACATTCTGGATATGGCCGAGAGCGAGGGCGTCCGTATCCTCAAGGGCCATATCGTCCGGGAGGTGACCGACACAGGGGTGATCGTTGAGAGCGACGGGCGTCGGTTTGAGATCCTCTGTGACGATACGCTGTCGGCCGCCGGGTTCCAAAGAGTGGACACCGATCCGATCGCCGCTCAACTGGAGCGTCGGGGAATCCCTGTCGAGAGACTGGGCCCCACGGATGGCGCCGGGCATTTCATGGACGCCATTCATGCCGGGTATTGGCAGGCGATGGACGCCTGAGGAGACGAGTTTTGTATATGTCGGCCGATGCATCAAGGATGGAAACCGCGTTGCTTGCACAGAATGCAGCGAGGGACTCCGAAAAGGATCATAATCACGATTTTTCAGCGAAAGCTGTTGACACTTAAAAGGTCATACCATTAAATGGTAAGTGTACTAGGAGGCGACATGAACGATCAGGAATACATCCAGAGCTTGGTGGACAAGGGCCGGCAAGCCATGAAGGAGCTCGAGCCCTACACCCAGGAGCAGGTGGACCGTCTGGTCCGGGCCATTGCGAAGTACGTGTACGACAACGCGGCCGAACTGGCGGAGCTGTCCGCCAAAGAGACGCGGATGGGAACCGCCGAGTTCAAAACCAGGAAGAACCAGGGCAAGGCGAAGGTGATCTGGCATGCTCTCAAGGGCAAGAAGTCCATGGGCATCATCAGCGACGACGAGGAATCGGGCATTATCGAGATCGCCAAGCCCATCGGCGTGATCGGGGCGGTCCAGCCGACCACCAACCCCCAGGTAACGCCGATGATCAACGCCTGTTCGGCCATCAAGTGCAAGAACGCCATCATCCTCGCGCCCCACCCCCGGGCGCAGCAAACCACCACGTCCCTCGTGGAGAGCTGGAACAAGATCCTCGCGGACATGGGGGCTCCCAAGAACCTCATCCAGTGCGTGGCCGATACCAGCATCGACCGGACCAACCTGCTGATGAAGACCGCCGACATCATCGTGGCCACCGGCGGACCCGGTATGGTGAAGGCGGCCTATTCCAGCGGCCATCCCTCCTTCGGCGTCGGCCAGGGCAACGTCCAGACCATCGTCGACCGGGACGTGGACATGAAGGAAGCCATCGGAATGATCGTCGACGGCCGCACCTTCGACAACGGCATCATCTGCTCGGGCGAGCAGACCATCATCACTCCGGAAGACCGCTGGGACGACATGCGCCGCGAACTCGAAGCCGCCGGCGGCTATTGGGTGGACGATGCCGAGGACCGGGAGAAGCTCCTGGCTGTGCTGTTCGTCGACGGCCACATCAACAAGGACCTGGTGGGCAAGAAGGTGGCCGAGCTGGCCGTCGCCGCCGGCATCTCGGTGCCCAAGGGCACTCGGGTGATCGTGATGCCCGAGGACAGAGCCAACAAGGACAGCGTGCTCCGGAAGGAGAAGATGTTCCCGGTGATTGCGCCGATGAAGTACGGTGAGTTCTCCGAGGCCGTCGACATCGCCATCGAGAACCTGAACATCGAAGGCAAGGGCCATTCGGTGTCGGTCCATTCCCACACGCCGGATCACATCAAGGAAGTGGGTCTTCGGGTCCCTGTCAGCCGGGTGATCGTGAACCAGCCCTGCGCCACCACCGCCGGCGGGAGTTTCACCAACGGCCTGAATCCCACCAGCACCCTGGGCTGCGGATCCTGGGGCAACAACAGCGTGTCCGAGAACGTCTACTACAAGCACTTCATGAACGTCACCCGCGTCGCCCGGGTGAAGAAGAATCCGATCGTTCCCGACGACGACGAGCTCTGGGCCGAGGTGTGAGCCCCATTACGCAGGAGGAGTCCCTATGAATTTACTGGAGTACATGGCACGAGACGTCTTCGACGCCTACGACATCCCGTCCACGTCCGGCTTCGTCGCCTCGACGGTGGACGAATTGAAGAACCTGGCCCCGGGCCTGACCTATCCCATGGTCATCAAGGCCCAGGTGCAGACCGGCGGCCGCGGCAAGGCCGGCGGCGTGAAGTTTCCCGAGAATCCCGATGAGTTCGTCGAGATGGGAAAATCCATCCTCGGCATGTCCATCAAGGGCCTGAAGGTGGAGAAGGTGTTCTGCTACCCCAAGGTGGACATCGACCGGGAAATGTACCTGAGCTTCACCCTGGATCGCAAGACCAAGCTTCCGGTGATGATCTTCAGCCCCGAAGGCGGCGTGGAAATCAACGAGATCGCCGAGAAGAATCCCGAGAAGCTGGTGAAGCAGCTCATCCCCGCGGGCAGCGCCCTGGACGATTTCTACATCCGCTACGCCGTGGACAAGACCGGACTGGAAGCCCAGTACGTCGATGAGTTCGCGACGATCTGCAAGAAGCTCTATGACGCCTTCATCAAGCACGACTGCATGCTTGCCGAAATCAATCCCCTCATCGTCGATCCCGACGGCCATCTCCTGGCCCTGGACAGCAAGGTGGATATCGACGACAACGCCCTCTACCGCCATCCCGAAACCCTGCCGTTCAAGGACGAAATGACCAGCGACGAATGGGTTCGGGAAGCCCGATCCTTCGATTTTCTCTTCATTCCCATCAAGGACGAGGGAAATATCGCGGTCATCAGCAACGGTTCGGGAATGATCATGTCCACCATCGACCTGATCAGCAAGAACGGCATGGACGTCACCTGCGCCCTGGATTTGGGCGGCGGCGCCACCGCGGAACGGATCCAGGAAGCCCTGCGCATCGTGGCCTCCCGGGAGAACGTCGATACGATCTTCATCAACATCTTCGGGGGCATCACCCGCTGCGACGAGATCGCCCGGGGTATCGAAGGCGCTCTGGCGAAACTCTCGGACGTGCGCCTGATGGTCCGCCTGGAAGGCACCAACAAGGACGTCGGACTGGAGCACCTCCGGTCCTTCGGAGGAAACATCCGCATCGTCGACGGCCTGGACGAAGGCGTCGCGGCGCTCGCCGAGGAGGTGAAGGCATGAGTTTTCTGATCGACAAGGACACCCGGCTCATCGTCCAGGGCATCACCGGACGGGAAGGACGCTTCCACGCCGAGCAGATGCTGGCCTACGACACCAAGGTGGTGGCCGGCGTCACCCCCGGTAAGGGCGGCAGCGAGGTTTTGGGCGTCCCGGTGTACAACACGGTCCTCGAGGCCAAGGAAAAGCAGCAGGCCAACGCCACGGTGCTCTTCGTTCCGCCGAAGTTCCTCTACGGCGCCGCCTACGAGGCCATCATGTCGGGGATGCCCCTGGTGATTACCATCGCCGAGGGGACGCCGGTCCACGATATGCTGAAATTGCACCACCTGGCCAAGGAAAAGGGCGTCACCTTGATCGGCCCCAATTCCTTCGGCGTCATCTCCCCGGGCAAGGCGAAGGCGGGCTTCATGGCCCACCACATCTTCAATCCCGGGAACGTGGGCATCATGTCCCGGAGCGCCACCAATTGCTATGAGACGGTCTTCCTGATGAAGAAGGCCGGATTCGGCCAATCCACCGTCGTCGGCGTCGGCGGCGACATGATCCCCGGATCCACCTTTGTCGACCTCCTCCCCCGATTCCAGGCGGATGAGCAGACCGAAATCATCATCATGATCGGTGAGATCGGCGGCAGCGAGGAAGAACTCGCGGCGGCCTACATCAAAGAGAAGGTTACCAAGCCGGTCGTCGCCCTCATCGCCGGCAAGAACGCGCCCAAGGGCACGAGCATGGGCCATGCCGGCGCCATCGTCTCCCCCGACGGCGAGGGATCGGCGGAGAGCAAGGAATCGGCCCTCACGGCGGCCGGGGTCCACGTGGCGGAAAGCACACAGGACATCGTCCGAATCCTCAAGAAACTGGCATAGGAGCGGCACATGGATAAGAAAACCATGAAAAAGGTCCATGAAATCATGTTGACCATTCGTAAGTTCGAGGAGTGTGCTCTCAAACTCTTCGAAGAGAATAAACTCCGGGGTTCGGTGCATCTGAGCATCGGCCAGGAAGCCGTGGCGGCGGCCACCGGCGTCTACCTGCGGGACGAGGACTACATCACCAGCACCCACCGGGGACACGGCCACGCCATCGCCAAGGGTGCCCGGGCCGACAAGGCCATGGCCGAGCTGATGGGTAAGAAGACCGGCTACTGCGAGGGCCGCGGCGGCTCGATGCACATCGCCGAAGTGGAGAAGGGCAACCTGGGAGCCAACGCCATCGTCGGCGGCGGGGTGCCCCACGCGGCGGGAGCCGCTCTGAGCGCCAAGATCCGGGGCACCGATCAGGTGGCCGTCAGCTACTTCGGCGACGGAGCCGCCAATGAAGGAATCTTCCACGAAACCCTCAACATGGCCTCCCTGTGGAAGCTCCCGGTCATCTTCGTCTGCGAGAACAACCAGTTCGGTCTCTCCACGCCCCAGTCCAAGGCCTGTTCGGTGGAAGACATTGCCGTTCGGGCCACGGCCTACGACATGGCCGGGGAAGTGGTGGACGGCAACGACGTGTTCGCCGTGGAAAAGGCCTTCCTCAAGGCCGTCAAGCGGGCGAAGGCCGGCGAGGGTCCGACGCTCCTGGAAATGAAAACCTACCGCTGGAAGGGCCACTGGACCGGCGACCCCGAGGTGTACCGCACCCGGGAGGATGTCGAAGCCTGGAAGAAGAAGTGCCCCATCATCCGCCTGGAGAAGCACATGGTGGAGAAGGGCGTGATGAGCGAAGAAGAAGTCGCCAAGAAACACGAGGAAATCGACGAGCTGATCCGCCAGGCCGAGGACTTCGCCCTGAGCAGTCCCGAGCCCGATCCGGCCACGGTCCTCGAAAACGTCTACTACGAGGAGGCGAAGTAGCATGAGCCGCAAGAAATACGCCGTCGCCATTCGGGACGTCATCGCCGAGGAAATGAAAGCCGATCCCAATGTCTTCGTCATGGGCGAGGACGTGGGCCTCCAGGGAGGCGTCTTCGGATGCACCCGCGGCCTTATGGAAGAATTCGGCGAACAGCGGGTTATCGACACGCCGATTTCCGAGCTGGGTTATGTCGGTGTCGGCATCGGGGCCTCCCTGACGGGATTGCGTCCTGTGATCGACTTCATGTACATGGACTTCACCTACGTCGCCATGGACCAGATTCTCAACCAGGCGGCCAAGCTGCGCTACATGTACGGCGGCAAGGCCACACTTCCCCTGGTGATCCGGGGTCAGCAGGGCATCGGCCGGGGGAATGCCGGAACCCATTCCCAGAGCGTCGAGGCCTTCTTCACCCACATCCCGGGACTCCTGGTGGCCCAACCGTCCACCGCCCGGGACGCCGCCGGTCTGCTCCGCACGGCCATCCGGGACAACAACCCGGTGATGTTCTTCGAACACAAGGCGCTCTACGCCACCAGCGAAGAGGTGCCCGACGATCCGGAGTTCTCCATCCCCTTCGGCCTGGCCGACATCAAGCGCGAGGGCAAGGACGCCACCGTGGTGGCCACCTCGCTGATGGTGGGACGGGCCCTGGAGGCCGCGGAGATCCTGGCCAAGGACGGCATCGACGTCGAAGTGGTGGATCCCCGAACCCTCCTGCCCCTGGACATGGACACCATCAACGCCTCGGTGCGCAAGACCGGACGGGCCGTGGTGGTTCATGAAGCCCACCGCACCAACGGCGTCGGCGCGGAGATCGCGTCCCGGATTTCCGAGGACAGCTTCCGCTACCTCGACGCCCCGGTCGCCCGATTGGGGGCCAAGGCCTGCACCCTGCCCTTCAGCCTGGTCCTGGAGAACGCCGTCGTTCCGAGCGTCGAGGACATCGTCGCCGCCGTGCGAGACGTCTCGTACCGCTAGGAGGACGGATTATGGCAACCGAAGTCATTATGCCCAAACAGGGTCTGCAAATGACCGAGGGCACGATCATCTCATGGCTCGCCAAGGAAGGCGAGGCCGTCGAAGAGGGCAAGCCCCTCTTCGAAATGGAGACCGATAAGCTCACCATCGAAATCGCCGCGCCGGTGAGCGGGACGCTGCTGAAAATCATCCGTCCCGAGGGGGACGTGGTCCCCATCACCGAACTCATCGCCGTCATCGGAAACGACGGCGAAGATATCTCCGATATCCTGGCTAAGGCCGGAGGTGGAGCGGCGCCCACCCAGGCGTCCGCCGAACCGGCTGCGTCTCCCGAGGCCTCCGAACCCGCCGGATCCGCCGGCGCGGAAGCCCCGGCGACCGCCGCTCCGGCCGGGGCCCCGGCCCCGGCACGCTCCCCCGGAGAGCGGACGTTCTCGTCCCCCCGGGCCCGGATGCGCGCCGACGAGTCCGGAGTCGACCTGGATGGTGTCGCCGGCAGCGGTCCCGACGGACTCGTCATCGAGCGGGACGTCCTGGCCGCTGCCGAATCGGCTCCGAAGGCCACGCCGCTGGCCAAGCGGGCGGCCGAAGCCGAGGGTGTCGACCTGGCGGGAATCGCGGGCAGCGGTCCCCGAGGGAAAATCTACCAGCGTGACCTGGCCCAGGCGGGCCGGTCCGCCGCGGCCGGCGCCGTCGCCGCCCCGGAGGATCGTTTGGTGAAACTCTCGGGCATGCGGCGCATCATCGCCGAACGCATGCGCGACAGCTTGGACAGCGCCGCCCAGGCGGTGCATCGGGTGGACGTGGACATGAGCGAGGCGGTCCGGCTCCGAACGAGCCTCAAGGCCGCCGAGATCCCTGTGTCCTTCAACGACCTCATCCTGAAGACCGTGGCCCGCGCCCTGCGCAGCCATCCGAGGATGAACAGCCGATTTACCGACGAGGGCATCCTCGAAGTCGGCGAAGTGAACGTCGGCATGGCCGTCGCGGTCGACGAGGGCCTGCTGGTTCCGGTGATCCGCAATGCCGATCAGCTGAACCTGGGCGGGATTCGCTCCGAGTCCCGACGCCTGGCCGAAGCGGCCCGGAGCAACCGGCTGGCGCCGGAGGAACTCCAGGGCGGAACCTTCAGCGTCTCCAATCTGGGCATGTACGAACTCGATTCGTTCACCGCCATCATCAACAGCCCGGAGAGCGGCATCCTGGCCGTCGGCGCCGTGAAGGAGAAGGCCGTCGTGGTCGACGGGACTATCGTCGCCCGGCCGATGTGCAGCCTTTCTCTCACCTACGACCACCGCCTCATCGACGGGGCGCCCGCCGCGGATTTCCTTCGCACCGTGAAAGCGCTGCTCGAGAATCCCTATCGGCTTCTCTAGGGGGAACCGGATGAGCGAAACATACGATCTGGTCGTCATCGGCGCCGGACCCGGCGGCTATGAGGCCGCCATCCGAGCGGCCCAGTACGGCCTGAAGACCGCCGTCGTGGAGAAGGGCGAGCTCGGGGGCACCTGCCTCAACCGGGGCTGCATTCCCACCAAGGCCCTGCTCCATGCCGGAGAGACCCTGGCACACATCAAGGACGCCTCCCAATTGGGAATCGAGGTCGCCGAACCCCGGGTGGACCTGAAATCCCTGTACAAGTACAAGGACAAGGTGGTCCGCCGGCTTCGCAACGGCGTCAAGGGACTGCTCAAGGCCCGGGGCGTCGAGGTGATCCAGGCCGAAGGCCGGCTGTCGGGCGCCAACGCGGTGGAAACCGTGATGAACGACGGCACCCGGCAGACGCTGGCCGCCCGGAACATCATCCTCGCCACCGGATCCCGGCCGGCGGTGCCGCCGATTCCCGGACTCGAAGAGGCCGGCTATTGGACCAGCCGGAACATGCTGGAAGACAATCCCGAACTCCCGGGCAGCATCACCATCATCGGAGGCGGCGTCATCGGCGTGGAGAGCGCCACCATCCTCAGCGATTTGGGGGTCCAGGTGACCATCGTCGAAATGATGGACCAGCTGCTCCCCCGGATGGACGCCGATGTGGCCGAGGTGCTGCGCAAGGAACTCGAGAGAGCCGGCGTCGGCGTCAAGCTCGGCGTCAAAGTGGCCCGGGTGGACCGCAGCGACGGCGGCAAAGTCTGCCGCATCGAAACCCAGGCCGGAGAGGAATCCCTGGCCGCCGACGAAGTCATGGTGGCCGTCGGACGGGCGGCTGTGGTGGGCGACGATGTCGCCGAGGCCGGCGTCGCCCTGGATCGGGGCCGAATCGTCGTGGACGAGAACCTCCGAACCTCCCTCGACGGCGTCTACGCCATCGGCGACGCCACCGGAACCTGGTGGCTGGCCCACGCGGCATCCGCCGAAGCCCTGGCGGCGGTGGATCACATCGCCGGCCGGCCGAACCACACGAATCGCTCGGTGATGCCGTCCTGCGTCTACACCCGGCCGGAAATCGCGTCGGTGGGACTCACCGAAGACGAGGCGACGAGCTCGGGACGCCGCTGCCATGTCGGACGCTTCCCCCTGGCGGGGAATTCGAAGTCCGTCATCGTCGGAGAAACCTCGGGCTTCGTCAAAGTCGTCTGCGACGCCGACAGCGGCGAGATCCTGGGAACCCACATCGTTGGTCCCCGGGCCACCGACCTGGTGGCCCAGCTGGCCACCGCGATGAGCGGGGAACTCACCGCCGAGGAAGTGAGCGCGGCGATCCATCCCCACCCGACGGTGTCCGAGTCCGTCATGGAGGCCTTCCACGACATCGAGGGCCTCAGCATTCACAAACTCTAAGGAGACAAACATGAGCCGATTCAAAGTCGTATTGACCGACAACATCTTTCCCGATCTCGACATCGAGCGGGAGATGCTGAAGAACGTGGACGCACAGCTGGTCGAAGTCACCGATCCGAAGACCCTGGCCGACGAGATGAAGGATGCCGACGCGGTCATCAACACCTACGCGCAGCTCGAAGCCGAGATGATCGAAGGCATGGACCACTGCCGCCTGGTGATTCGCAACGGCATCGGCCTGAACACCATCGACGTGGACGCCTGCAACCGCAAGGGCATCATGGTGGGCAACATTCCCACCTACTGCATCGAAGAAGTGGCCACCCATGCCGTGGCCCACATCCTCACCCTCAATCGGAAGATGATTCCCTACGATAAGAGCGTCCGGACCGGCGTCTGGGACGTAAAGAAGGGCATTCCCATCCATTCGGTGGTGGGCGCCACCCTGGGACTCGTGGGATTCGGCAAGATCCCCCGGCTGGTGGCCACCCGGGCCATGGCCCTGGGCATGAACATCATCACCTACGATCCCTTCGTCAGCGCCGAGGAGGCCAAGTCGGCCGGCGCCGAGAAGGTGGAAATGGACGACCTGCTCGCCAAGAGCGACTTCATCTCCATCCACTGCCCGCTGACTCCGGATACCCGGGGCATGTTTGACTACGCGGCCTTCCAGGCCATGAAGGACGGCGCCTACATCATCAACACCGCCCGGGGACCCATCATCAACGAGCCTGATCTGGTCCGGGCGCTGGAAGACGGTCTCATCGGCGGCGCCGGGCTGGACGTGCTGATGGACGACCACGGCGGCGCCGGCAACCCGCTGTTTCGCTTCGACAACGTGGTGCTCACCCCCCACGCCGCCTGGTACTCCGAGGAGTCCATCCTGCGGCGCCGGACCCAGACCGTGGAGAGCGTCATCGAAGTCCTGGAGGGACGGGAGCCCTTCTCCTTCGTCAATCGGGACAAGCTGGCGAAGTAGCCGGCCGGACGGCGTTGGCGCCGCGTTGCGCCGGGCCGGGCCGCCGGCCGGACGATCCGCGCCGGGGAAGAGC
>Ga0180436_10005710_pt1 | contig 10951 bp, 7 predicted proteins | sample SS_ome_2_FD_132434 | JGI IMG/M metagenome (GOLD analysis project Ga0180436, IMG submission 132434) | Hypersaline lake sediment archaeal communities from the Salton Sea, California, USA - SS_3_S_2 metaG | ecosystem: Environmental > Aquatic > Non-marine Saline and Alkaline > Hypersaline > Sediment...
CGAGGACGGTCAGGAGATCTCTCGCTACACCGGCTACAAGGGCGACAAGGAACGCTTCTGGAAGTGGCTGGGGTTCCAGATCCTCAGCCCAGACCAGCAACGCATCGCCTTCGAGCAGGGCACCGAGCGGGCCTTCACTGGCTCGCACCTGGATGAGCAGCGCCCCGGCGTCTTCGTCGACCCGATCACCGGCGCGCCACTATTCCGCAGCGATACCAAGTTCAAGAGCGGGACCGGCTGGCCGAGCTTCTTCAACCCGATCGAAGGCGCCGTCACCTACCACGAAGACAACGCCTATGGCATGCGCCGCACCGAGGTCCGCAGCGCCAGCTCCGGCATCCATCTCGGCCACGTCTTCAATGACGGTCCGCCACCGACTGGCAAACGCTATTGCATCAACGGCAATGTGCTGAGCTTCGTCCCCGATGCCGATCTAGCCGTGACCCAGTAGAGAGCAAAAAACAGCATCCGAGACCAAGACTCGATCACCTCATCATGCCAGGATCTCGCGAGTTCACGAGTTCACGAGTTCACGAGTTCGCGAAGTCGCGAAGTCGCGAAGTCGCGGGATCGCGGGATCGCGGGATCGCGAGATCGCATTAACGGTAAATCAGGGATGAGGATCAGCATGTATCAAGAGGCTCAGTCGAACTTCAAGTTCGCGCTTGGCCTGCCAAAGTAATACCCTTGAAAGTACTGGATGCCAAGCTCTTGCAAGATCTTGAATTCCAGCTCGGTTTCAACGCCTTCCGCGAGCGTGGCAACGCCTAGCTCGAGTAGATAACGTTGAAACATCTCCAGCATCTGACGCTTTGCGCTGGGGGCCGTGTCGATATCGCGTATCAAGGCAATATCGAATTTGACGATGTCCGGGGGAACCTCCGTCAGCTCAATGAGCCGAGCCTGCCCAGCACCAAAGTCGTCGTAGGCAAAGCCGACCCCAAGGCCTTGCAGCTGGTCACGGATACGCCGAATCAGCATGGCATTGGTCGCGGCGGCCTCATGCATCTCAAAGACTAAAGAGAGGCTAGGAAAGGCCAAGCGCGTTTGCTCGATACAGGTGAGCAGGCGATCAGGATCGCGTAACTCCCGCGGGTGGATGTTAAAAAAGAAGCGCCGATTTGGACCTAATCCATGAGCAAGCTGTAAGCCTCGCTGCCGAAACAGCTCACTTAAGGGAACCTCCAAGTCTAAGCTTTCAGCAATCTGGAAAAGCGGCCAAGGCGCCGTTGGCAACTGCTCGAAGGCGCCTCGCCCAAGCATCTCATAGCCAAATGGCTCCCCTTTGGCATTGACGATCGGCTGAAAGACGGCCGAGACCCCACCGGTTCGCAATAACTCCTGGAGTTGACGAGCCCCAGCAGGCAGCTTCTGAGGCAAGTTGGCGCTGCGAATAGAGGTTCGCTCCTCCTCTACCGCGACGGCCGGACGCTCTTCAATCACCCGGAATTCCTGATCGCCAAAATGAACGATATCACCATGGCGGAGCTGAATCTCGCTGATGGACTGGTGATTGACAAAAGTGCCATTGGTGGACGCAAGATCCTGCACCACTAAGGCCCCCGCGCGCAGGTCAATCTCGGCATGGTGACGTGAAACCTGCGCGCTATTGAGAACGAGCCCGGAACTCTCATGACGCCCGACCCGAAATGGCAGCTGATGAATCTGAAACCGTCGCAACCGCTCGGACCCCTCAACATAACCCTCAAGATACCAACAATGATGCGTCATAACGCCGTCTCAGGTTGTCTAGCCGAACCGATCAAGATCAGGTCAGGTGGAAGATGACTATCACCGCACCGAATTCAAGCACATCATGCTGTTTGATCTCAGCTTCTTGAATTCGATGACCATTCACCAGGGTGCCATTACGGGAATGAGCATCTTTTACAAACCAGGTATGGTTTCGGAAATGAAGTTCGGCGTGGCAATCTGATAATGTGTCGTCATGCAAGCAAAGAGCGCAATCATCGCCACGCCCAAGCCTCCAAACCGGGCCTTCACTGATTTTTAGTAAAAGGACTCGACCTTTTTGCTGACCAGCGGTAACGATCAAGGCAGCGGGAACGGCTTGTTGAAGCCGTTCAATTTCTTGCAGCATTCTGCTCATGACCGGCTCATTGAGGACGGATTTAATCTCCGCGGGCTCCATGGTTTCTTCGCTTGGCCAGCCCGGCGGCAAGGGTAGCACTTGCCGAAAAGAGGTCATATTTGAAGGATCTTCCTCAACAACATAAGAATCCTCAAGCCCAGCATTACGCCTATGGATTCGCGTTTCCTCCGTCTGGTTCTCTGGCGAGAAAAGGCGATATGTTTCATCACCAACGGTAATCAGATCACCTCGCCGCAGCACAACCTGATGATTAATCTTCGTGTAATTGACCTTTGTCCCATTGGTTGAACCCAGATCCTCAATCATGACGCCTTCGGCATCCCTGATGATTCGGGCATGGCTACGAGACACCTGTTTATCTTCTATCCGTAGATCGCAGTCCGGCTGCCGTCCAATTAAGATGGTTCCCGTTTCCGGCAACTCATGGATTCTGCCACTTTTTGTGCACTGTAAGCATAGACGTTGATTTTTCATAGCTTCTCTAACAAATGCAACACTCACATTGACTCATACGAGAATGCGATGCCTTGAGCACCCTCAATATAAGAACAATCCTCAGAAACATTTTTCAGGATCACAACCCCCCAGGATCAGCTTCCAGCGGTGTTCGAGGATGAAGTTAGCATAGAGACCGCCTACAATCCCATCGATAAAATTCGATGGCTGCACTTTGACAACACCGGATGCAGTTAGAGGGGTGCTCGACCCGGATCACCTGCCTGTCCTGCTCTTGTCCTGTTTTGTCCTGTCCTGTTCAGCCCTCGACTCCGCACAGTATAAATTCCCCACCACAGATGGGGCTAATGCGCTAATCTTAATGCAATGCCTTCTTCTACCCTAGCGACCCCAGCCACGGAGCTGATCCCCATGTGCTAACCGACGCCCGCAGCCTTGACGACAACAGACGGATCGACACTGATCTCGCCATCATCGGCGCCGGCCCGGCAGGCATCAGTCTCGCCCGCCGGCTGGCCAATCGCCGCACCCAGGTCTGTCTTATCGAGTCCGGCGGCCTCAGCCTCGAGGCCGAGACTCAAGACCTCTATCAAGGTGAAACGCCTGGCATTGAGTATCCAATCAGTACCTCTCGACTGCGTTACTTTGGCGGCACTTCAGGCCACTGGGGCGGCTATTGCCGACCACTCGACCCCATCGATTTCGAGCAGCGTGACTGGATTCCGCTGAGCGGCTGGCCATTGACCCGAGCAGCCCTCGCGCCTTATTGGGAGGCCGCGAGCGAAGCGGTCGAAGTGGCGCCCGCGCGCTATGAAGACGCTGATTATTGGGCGCAGGCCACTGGCGAGCCCATGGTCGAGTGGCGTGCGGGTCGGTTCAGCACTCGATTCTTCCAGTTCAGCCCGCCGACCCGGTTTGGCGAGCGCTATCGCGCAGAGCTAGAGCATGCGGCTAACATTCGCGTGCTGCTCCATAGCAACCTGACCCGAATCAGCCTGATACCCTCGGCACGAGCGGTCAGCTTTCTACAACTACAGACCCTGAACGGCCGCCAGCACCAGGTGCATGCCAAGCGCTATGTACTGGCAACCGGCGGTATCGAGAACGCACGGCTGCTCCTGCTCTCGAACGATGTCATGCCCAACGGCATCGGCAACCAGCACGATATGGTCGGACGCTGTTTCATGGAGCATCCGCACCTCGGTGGCTTTGCCGATATCGTCATCGCCGACCTCAATCGGCTACCACGCATCTACCGCGAGCGCATCCTCGTTGACGGCCGTACCGCCCGCGTCTGCTATATCCCAGACGCCGACTTCCTGCGCCGCGAGCGGCTGCTGTCGGCCTCTTTCACCATGTCGGTGATCGATAGCTTCGGCCCAACCCCGCGCACGGAGGCTGACCCCGCGATCATCGGCCAGCGCACCATGCTTGCCGCGGCACGGCCGTTCCTGACCGACAGGCCAGCGGCGGATATCAATCGCCATACTGACCAGAGCGCCGGGCACAAGGGTAACGGACCCGGCGTCCGCATGGGTATCGGCTGCGCCTGTGAGCAAGCGCCGAATCCAGATAGCCGGGTGACCCTGAGCGATGAGACCGATGCGCTCGGCCTGCGGCGCTCAAGGCTCGACTGGCGGCTGACCGAGCAGGATCGGCGCAGTCTGCTCGCCAATGTTCATGCCTTGGCCCGAGAGCTTGGCGCCACCGGCATCGGCCGCATGCGCCCCCGCCTGCCGAACGATGGTCAATGGGAACCAAGGGTCTCGGGTGGCAGCCATCACATGGGCACAACCCGCATGAGTGATGATCCCAAGCGCGGCGTCGTCGACCGCGATTGCCGCGTGCATGGGATCGACAACCTCTACATCGCCGGCTCCTCGGTTTTCCCCACCTCTGGCTCAGCGAATCCAACCCTGAACATCCTCGCGCTCACCTATCGGCTCGCCGACCATCTCGGACAACAATGGACATGAGTACAACATCGAGGCCAACCGCTCAAGTCAGGGACAGCAGGCCCGCCCACATCGATCGCCGGACCTTCATGGGTATCGCACTCGGACTGATCGCCATCTGGCCCAAGCGATCCGCCCTCGCATCCGCCTTCGCATCCCCCCTCGCATCCCCCTCCCCCGTGGCGATCACGGCCAGCGTCACCGCCGGCCTCAGTCCAAGCACCCTGCTCGCAACCCTGAGCAACCCAAGCGCCGCGGGTTGGCTCGGTCAGCGCTATCTCGCTGATCATCCCGATGAGCAAAACGCGAATCGCCTCATCGATCAGCTATCCGCCGCACTCGATGCCTATCTTGCCCAGTTTCCGATCATGGCTCCAGTTCAAGCCCCAACTGACAGCAGCGCGCTCGGCCAGACCCTAAGCGCCTTGATCCAGTACGAATACAGCTCGGCACCGCTGCTAACCGTCGACGGCTGGCTGCTGGCACCCAGCGAGGCGAGGCTCTATGCCCTTGCCGCATTGACCACAACCCATCGACAAGCGGCGCTTCCCCGCGATCCGACCAGCCAACGCATGAGGCCGCGGCCATCCGCGCACCGCTGAGTTCATCGGCGCCCGTTCAACGCCCTCGCGAGACCCAGGCGATGCATCGCTCACTCTCCCTCGTCATCCCACTCCTCATCGCCGGCCTCAGCGTTGCGCTCTGGGCGATGATGAACCAGCCCTCGGTCGAGCCGCCCTGGCCCACGCGCATCCAGGGCTATTCCTTCCAGCCGATGCGCGCTGATGATGATCCCGGTCGCCGGCTCTATCCGTCGCTCGCCGAGATCGACCAAGATCTGGCGCTGCTCCAAGGCGAGGCCCACGCTGTGCGCACCTACTCGGTTGATGGCACGCTCGGCCAGGTGCCACAGCTTGCCGCTCCCCATGGGCTCAATGTCTCCCTTGGCGCCTGGATTGGCCCTGATGCCAAGGCCAACGCGTCCGAACTCGAGCGCCTGATCGAGATCTTGCGCGAGCCGCATCGCAATATTGTGCGCGTCTTCGTCGGTAACGAGGCTATCCTGCGCAAAGACGTCAAGATCGCCGAGCTTACTAAAGCGCTCGATCGCATCCGCCGTCTCACCGAGATCCCCGTCGGAACCGCCGAGCCCTGGCATGTCTGGCTCAAGTATCCGGAACTCGCCGAGCATGTCGATTTCATCGCTATTCATCTGCTGCCCTATTGGGAAGGGCTGCCGATCGACAAGGCCGTCGACTATGCCTTCAGCCGGCTCTACCAGGTTCAGCAGGCCTTCCCTGACAAGGAGGTGATCATTGGCGAGATCGGCTGGCCAAGCAACGGACGCCGCAATCGGGGGGCTGAGCCATCACAGGCCAATCAGACCCGATTCCTGCGCCGCGCGCTCGCCCGTGCCGAGCAAGAAGGCCTCGTCTACTATGTGATGGAGGCCTTCGATCAGCCCTGGAAGGTCAAGATTGAAGGCGCGATCGGCACTTACTGGGGCGTCTACGACGCCGACCGTGAGGCTAAATTCGCCCTCACTCAGCCGGTGGTGAGAATTCCGAATTGGCATGAACTGGCCGCGATATCGGTAGGGCTCGCCGTCCTCTTGCTACTGCTGCTCTATCGCGATAGCGCAACCCTTTCCTCCTCCGGCAAAGGCTTCCTGGCATTGATCACCTACGCCGTCTCCACGGCGGCCGTCCTGCTGGTGTACGAATACACGCGGCAGTACATGACGCCACTGACCACCGCGGTCGGCGTACTGCTGTTGCTTGGCGGCATCGGCGTGCTGGTCCTGCTCTCCGCGGAGGCGCACGAGTGGGCGGAGTCGCTCTGGCTCAAACGCTGGCGCCGGGCCTTTCCCCGGCGCCAGGTTCCAGACGCATGGCTACCGATGGTCTCGCTGCAGGTGCCCGCCTACAACGAGCCGCCGGGGTTGCTCATCGAAACCCTAGAGGCTCTCGCCACCCTAGATTACCCAGAGTTTGAGGTCTTGGTGATCGACAACAACACCAAGGATCGAGCAGTCTGGGAGCCGGTGCGCACGCACTGCGCGCAACTCAATCGGCGTCTGTTGCTCAACGGCCAACCCAATCGCAAGCGCTTCCGGTTCTTTCATGTCAGCCCACTCGCTGGCTTCAAGGCTGGCGCGCTGAACTTCGCGCTGCGCGAAACCAACCCGAAAGCAGGCATCGTCGCGGTGATCGACGCTGATTATCTGGTGAGTCGAAACTGGCTGCGCGATCTGATCCCAGCCTTCTTCGACGACGAGGTTGCGATCGTCCAGGCCCCACAGGATTATCGCGACGGCGACGAGAACGCCTTCAAGGCCATGTGCCTGGCTGAGTATCGTGGCTTCTTCCACATCGGCATGGTCACCCGCAACGAGCGCAACGCCATCATCCAGCATGGCACCATGACCATGATTCGACGCGACGCCCTCGCCGCCGTGGGCGGCTGGTCCGAATGGTGCATCACCGAGGATGCCGAACTCGGACTGCGGCTCTTCGAGCAGGGCCATAAGGCCCTCTACATCCCGGCCACCTACGGCCGTGGACTCATCCCAGACACCTTCAACGACTTCAAGAAACAGCGCTTTCGCTGGGCCTACGGGGCCGTGCGGGTCTTGCTTGCGCATCGCCATCAGCTGCTCGGGCTGCGCCGCACCCACCTCAGCGGTGGCCAGCGCTGGCACTTTCTCTCTGGCTGGCTGCCTTGGTTCGCCGACGGCTTCAACCTGCTCTTCAACTTCGCCGCGCTCGCCTGGACGGTGGCCATGGTCGCGCTACCGGAGCAGATCACGCCGCCCTCTATGAGCATCGCGCTGGTGCCGCTGGTGCTCTTTGGCTTCAAGATGCTCAAGAGCCTGGTGCTCTATCGGCGCCGCGTGGATGCCACCTGGCGCCAAGCGCTGGCTGCCGGCTTAGCCGGACTGGCACTGTCGCATACCATCGCGCGCGCCACCTGGGCCGGTCTCGTCTCGGGCAAGCTTGGCTTCTTCCGCACGCCCAAACGGGCATCTTCGGCAGCGGTGCTGCGCGCGCTGGTCGATGCGCGCGAGGAGGCGCTGCTGCTGATCGCCTTTCTGCTTGGCGCCTTCTCGGTTCTACAACGCCCGGATGCCTTTATGATCGATGTGCGGGTCTGGGCCGCGGTGCTGCTCGTGCAGGCCCTGCCCTACGCCGCCGCGGTCCTGGTATCGCTGATTAGCGCCATGCCTCAGCTGCCGGCACGCCTGATTGGGCCGCTACCCGAGATGCGAGCGATGCTAGAGACCACAACAGTTCCAGGCGGAGATCAACCTAATCCCCGCTCACCCGGAGGCTGAGATCGCCTGCCGTGCCTGCTCGCGATCCGGATAGCAGCTGAGTATCGAGAGAAAGCCACTGATCTCGAAGACCTCTTTGACTGTGTCTTGGAGGCCACAGATCGCGAAAGCGCGCTGTGACTGCTGACAACGCTTTGCGCCCATCAAGAACACGCGCAACCCCGCGCTAGACACATAATCTAGCCGCGAGCAGTCAATCAGCACCGACGGAGCAGCATCGATACGCCCCAGCAAACGCTCTTGGAGCAGCGGTGCGGTTTGGCTATCGAGTCGACCCTGCGGCACAAGCACTAGGGCGACTTCGGTTGTCTCCTCAAGGATATCCATCCAGCATTCTCCGTCGTCAAAGAGGTTGAAAGTCAGGGATATCACTCGATGCCTAAGCCTGGCATCGAGCCCCTCAGAATCGCAGATCAAGGGTGGCGCCGCCAAAGGGCGCTGGGTCAAAGCGCGACTTCTCGAGCAGTCCACCATCAGCATCCTCCAAGCGCAGTTCGCCAGCAAATTCAACGCCAGCGATCAAACTCAGGCGCAGATGGCCGCCAAGGCTGCGGGTCGCCCCGAGATAGACCGGCAGCGAGGTCTCTTGGCCCACGCCACCCATCGCAACACCCTTGTCATTGAGTCGAAAACGGGCCTTTTCGTAACGGGCACCAAGCGATAGCGACCAGCGCTCCGAGGGGCGCCAGTCAAGCACCAGCCCCGGACCCTCAGTGGCTGCAAATCCACTTCCGGTGCGCAGCGCCAAGCGATCGGTCAGCTTCCAGTCGATGGCCAAGATCGGGAACCAATCGACCTCATTCTCCAGCTCGGAGAAGACGCCAAAGCCAGGCCCAATGCTGAGGCGATCGCTCACCCGATAGCTCGCCGCCGCTAGTAGGCCGCCAATCTGGCCATCGCTGAGATCCGCGCCCTCCTCGGCAAACCAACGGATCGTTGGCACCGCAAACAGATCCCAGCGCTCGTCGGCCTTCCAGCTCAGGCGACCACTCAGCCGCGCTTGTCTGATGTTCGACCAAGGTTTTAGGGCAGCAAAGCCGCTCTCACCCGAAAAACGGTAGTGGCGTTCACCATAGCCAGCGCTGAGTCCCAAACGCAAGCCCGGCGCGACCAGCTTGCCGGCACCGGCACGGACTGCCCAGGCGTCCAGCTCAACCTCGCCAGCGTCATCGAGATCGGTCTGCCAGCGATGCACGGTACCCGTATCAAGACTCAAGCGCCAGGCATTGGGGTCGCCCTGGCCAAAGACAGCTCCCGCGGTCAGCAGCCAACCTAGGATCAGAGACGAGAACAACGACCGCGACCAGCCCATAGGAGTCATTTCTAGCGTGAAAGGTGAGGAAAAGTCGACGAACAAGGATACCGCGCAGTATAACGCGCAGCCTCGCTATGAGGTCGACCAGAATCATCTATCGTATCGATCTGGCTTTTCGATTTCGGTTCCCGCGCCAGAACCATTACCCTAGGCATACTAGATGATATCCACGCTGCGGGGGCAAGGGAGACCAATGCAAGTCTTCAACCAGATCAATCTCACACATCTTAAGGGTGACCTGTTCGGTGGCGTCACGGCGGCAGTGATCGCGCTGCCGATGGCACTCGCCTTCGGCGTCGCCTCAGGCGCCGGCGCCGAGGCCGGGCTTTATGGCGCCGTGCTCGTCGGCCTCTTTGCCGCTCTGTTCGGAGGCACGCCGACCCTGATCTCCGAGCCGACCGGACCGATGACCGTGGTCTTCACCGCGGTCATCGCGACCATGATGGCCGCCAATCCCGAGCTGGGCATGGCCATGGCCTTCACCACCGTCATGCTCACTGGCGTCTTCCAGGTGATCTTCGGCGCGCTCAAGCTCGGGCGCTACGTCACCATGATGCCGTATACGGTCATCTCTGGCTTCATGTCCGGGATCGGCTTCATCCTCATCATCATCCAACTCCCGCCCCTGCTCGGTTATGCCTCACCGCCAGGTGGCGTGCTTGGGTCCTTGAATGCGATCCCAGGCTTCATCGCCAACATCAAGCCGGCGGAAGCCTCCTTGGGCTTGCTCTCGCTGGCAATTCTGCTGCTGATGCCGAAGTCGCTCAGGCGCTTCGTACCGCCGCAGCTGCTGGCGCTCATCGCCGGCACCCTGCTCGCCATCTTTGTGCTCCCACAGCTCTTCTCGGGCGAGGCCTATCGCGCCATCGGCTCGGTCCCGGGCGGACTGCCGACGCTGCAGGTGCCCACCTTCACCGCAACGCAATGGCAAACCATCGTCATCAACGCCTTGGTGCTGGCCTTGCTGGGCTCCATCGATGCCCTCCTCACCTCGGTCATCGCCGATAGCTTGACTCGCACCCAGCACAACTCAGACAAGGAACTGATGGGCCAAGGGCTTGGTAATCTCGCCTCGGGTCTGTTCGGCGGTCTGCCCGGCGCCGGCGCCACCATGGGCACCGTGGTCAACATCCAGACTGGCGGTCGCAGTGCACTTTCTGGGCTCACTCGCGCGGGCATCCTGGCCATCGTCGTCTTCGGCGCCAGCGCCCTGGTCGAGCCGATCCCCAAGGCCGTGCTCGCCGGTATCGCGATCAAGGTCGGCATCGACATCATCGACTGGGGCTTCCTGCGGCGCGCGCACAAGGTCTCGATCCGCGGCGCCCTGATCATGTACGGCGTCATCGCGATGACCGTCTTCGTCGATCTGATCACCGCGGTCGGCATCGGACTCTTTGTCGCCAATGTGTTGACCATCCGTCGACTCGCCGACCTGCAATCCGAGGGCGTGCGCGTGCTCGGTCTCCCACACGCCGAGGATGGTCTCGACTGCCCCAACGCCTCGCCAGAGGATGTACGCATCCTGCGTGACCCCAGTAACGGCATCGTCATGCTCTGCCTCAGTGGCCCTCTGATCTTCGGCGCGGCCAAGGCGATTACGCGCCAACAAAACGACCTTTTAGGCGCACGCTCATTGGTCGTCGATCTGACCGATGTCCCACATATCGGCGTCACCACCGCGCTCGCGGTCGAGACCGTGGTGCGCGAGGCGGTTGAGCATGGCTGCCGAGTCTACTTTGCTGGCATCCACGATCAGCCCCGTCAACGCTTCGAGAATC
>Ga0180436_10005711_pt1 | contig 10950 bp, 7 predicted proteins | sample SS_ome_2_FD_132434 | JGI IMG/M metagenome (GOLD analysis project Ga0180436, IMG submission 132434) | Hypersaline lake sediment archaeal communities from the Salton Sea, California, USA - SS_3_S_2 metaG | ecosystem: Environmental > Aquatic > Non-marine Saline and Alkaline > Hypersaline > Sediment...
ACAAGATTCCTTCTGTTTTTTACCAAACCTGTCAGTTTCTTCAGCTGTTCTATGCCAATCGCTGCTGAAAAGTCACTTAGATTGAAATTCAGCGAAGCAACACAATTCGAGGCACCCTTTTCCAATCCGAAAGGTTTTCCCCTGTCAGCATGTTGTCTCAGTTTCCAGTAAAGACCTTCGTCTTTGGTGTATACCATTCCCCCCTGGCCTCCGGTATTGAAGTGCTTTCCGAACATGGTAGAAAATGCCGCCGTGTGTCCGAATGTTCCCACAAATCGGCCGTTTATCTTGCATCCATGTGCCTGTGCACAGTCTTCAACTACCTTCAGGTCATATTTTTCAGCAATTTTCATTATTGTTGGCATGTCCACGGGTTCTCCCATGATATGCGCAACTATGATTGCCCTTGTGTGCTCAGTAATCTTTTCTTCAATCTGTTCCGGTCCGACATTGTATGACCCGGGCAAGGAATCGGCCACCACAGGAATACAATTATTCATGATTACAGGCATCATTCCTCCGGGATCAGTAACGGGTCCTACAATAACTTCTGAGAAAGGTTCTATCTCAAGTGCCCTGAGAGCAACAAATACAGCCGTTGTTCCTGAATTCACACCGTCAGCATATCCACCTCCCATGAATTCGGCAAAATCCCTGCAAAGCTGTTCTTCCTGCTCACCGTTATACCCGGGAGCCTGTCCTGTCTCGATTGCCTTGTCAAACATGGCAAGGACAGCATCCCTTTCCTCTGTTCCGATGTTGAATCTGTTTTTCAGGGCACCCTTTATTATTGATGGGCCGCCGTTGATGGCCAGTTGGCCAAGTTTGGATTGCATAAAAAAACCTCCGGATGATTTGATATCATTATACTACACCAGAGGTTTTGTCAAATATGTGTCAAATTGACGAATATATGAACTTATCTTACAAAATCAGTTTATCTTGAGGATACTATCACCTTCGCTGAGCCCCTCAGTAACCTCGTAGAAATACTCATCGGTCATTCCGATTTCTATGAAACGTTTCTCAATTTCATTGCCCATGACCACATATGTATATGGTTGCTCGGTTATGCCATATACAGCGCTTACGGGTATTACAACTACATCCTCCGCCTGTTCCAGCACATTTCTTACGACTACCTTCTTGTTGAAAGCTATACCGTCCGGAATATCCGTAAGGGTAAAATTGATATGGGAGTTGGCAGGATCATACTCAATCTCGGTATAGTAAAGGGTAGTGTCCCTCAAAACGGTAACAGGATATTCCTCTCCCTCATAAAGAACCGTTGCCTCATCTCCCGGATCCAGTGACAGCATGGAAAGCTCTGCCTCACTGGGTTCTGCCTGGCCGCCGCCCGCTATGAGCATTTCAATGATTCCTTCCTCAGTGCGTGCAACCGTGAAAGCATCACCGAAGGCATTGCTTCCTTCTGCAACGAACAAATCAACAATCCTGCCCTCACCGGGTGAGTATATGTAGTGTTTTTCAAGATTCTCCAACAGGTCACTCATATGGTTCTGTGAGGCTTCAAGGGATATTCTTGAAAACTCCAGTGTATACCAGTCCACCTGCCCTTTTTCATATAAGGCTAGGTTCTGTTCATATGAAAGGGTCGCTTTCTGAAGGTTGATGTCCTGCACCATGATCTGATCCTCAATCTTCTCAGTATCAAGCTTGACAACCAGGTCACCTTCCTTCACTTCCTCACCGATATTGAAATATATTTCATCCACAGTTCCCGATATCTCTGCCTCAGCCGTACGAAGTTTGGTCGGTTCCGGCACAAATGAAGCCCCTACATCATAGAAAGCTATCAGGTCCCCTCTTCTTATGGTTACAAGAGGAAGGATGATCTCACCTGACTCAATCAGCTCCGGCTCAACTATTTTCTTCTCGGTAGGAAGGAAATATGAACATGCCGAAAAAGCAATTGCAAGAACCATCGATATAAATGCCAGTGTTGTTTTCTTAAACATATATGCTGCAGTTGCTCCTTCCTATCTTCCTGGATTGGAAAGAACTTCCTCTCCTTCCTCCAGACCGAACAGTACTTCGGTATATCCCGTGTGGGTAATTCCAGCCTTGATGTCCCTTTCACTCAGCGATGTCCCGTCATAAACATAGACATAAGTCCTGCCGGCCTCTTCTATTATGCTGTTTTCCTGGATAACCAGGGCATCGCTCCTCATATCAGTGAGCAACTTCAGGTAAACAAGCGTCCCGGATCTTTCGAATGATTCATCAACTGTATCAGGTTTCATTATTATCTCACTACCGCTGACCTCAATGACCTCCACCAATATATCAGTATCGCTGTTCCGAACATCTATTTCAAGCACATCCCCGAGAGAAATACCCTTTGAGTCCTTGCTGTCGTATTTTATCAGTATCTCCGAATCATCCGTCACCTCGAACAATGGAGTGGTGTTTGATATATAATCCCCGGGATCAGCAGGCATCTTGGTTACCGTACCGGTCAGTGTGGACCGCACCTCAAGGGATTTCTGCTGTTCAAGAAGATTGTTGTAACGGTATTCCTCATATTCAAAATCGAGTTTTGCTGAAAGCATGTCAAATTCCCCATTGCCCGTTGTTTCGTAATTCAACCTTGCTTTCTCATATTTGAGCTTTGCTTTCTCATAAACGATCTTCTGGTCCCTGATCTCAATGTCCAGAACCCCGCTGTCCAGGACCGCAATGACATCACCTTCGTTCACATCATCCAGCAGACCTACGGTGTATTCCTTGAAATATCCCGTTATTTCCTCTGAATAATGCATTATCTTTTGCTTAGGTATACTGGTTCCGAACAATGTCTCGTAAACCATGAGGTCTGTCCTCTCGACCGGATGCGTGGTGATTACTTCCTCTTCCTTCTGATATGAGAAACCCGCGAATGGGTCAGGGCTTGTATCCGTACAGCCCGCTAATGCAAAAGCCGAAGCCAGAACCAATATTAAAAATATGCAAAGTTTCTTTTTCATTCCGTATCCTCTGGCTGCCTGTAAATAACTATTTTCTCATCTTCCAGGTCCATCTTGATCCTGCTGTTGGTACTGACCCCGATGGAATCCATATAGTCCTCCGGAAGCTTGAGCCTTCCCTGCCTGTCAATCAAGACCAGTTCCTCGTGGGTATCCGAGTCCTCAACACCGCTCATCCTGTCAAGTTCCTCAAGTTCTTCACTGTAGCTCTTCTTCCTTATGAACTCTGATGATGTTCTACCATCGCTTATGGCAACTACCCTGTCAACCCTCTTGGCAACACCCCTGTCATGGGTAACTATTATAACCGTGACACCGGTTTCTTCGTTGAGTGTTCTCAGCGCCCTGAAAATTTGCGTAGCTGTTGATGTATCAACTGCACCGGTGGGTTCATCCGCAAGTATGATCTTTGGTTCGTTGGCCATTGCAATGGCTATGGCAACCCTCTGCTGTTCTCCGCCGGATAGTTCCCTCAGCCTGTTGTTCATCCTGTCCTCAAGACCAACCAGCCTCAATAATTCACCGGAACGTCTCCTGTAGTTCCTTCTTCCTGCAAGAACCATGGGAAGTTCCACGTTCTGTCTGGCTGAAAGATAAGGTATAAGGTTCCTGGCATTGTTCTGCCATACGAATCCAACGGTATTTTTCTTATAGCTGGTGACCTGGCTTTGCTTTATTCTCAATAGGTCAACTCCGTTTACAATGAGTTTTCCTGCAGATGGCCTGTCAAGTCCGCCAATCATGTTGAGAAGGGTTGATTTCCCGCTTCCGCTGTTTCCTATTATGGCCATCATCTCGCCGTATTTTATGTCAAGGTCCAGACCCTGAAGCGCAACCACTTCTGTATCCTTGGTCTTATATATCTTTACGAGATTTTCACAGGTTATGACATTGGCAGGATCGTAATCCAGCTCTTCCTCCGATGTTTCAGGAGTTTCATCAACCTTATTCAAATCTTTTTCCTTTTCGGACAGTTTTCTAAGTTTCATCAACTACCTCTCCGTCCTCCAGTGATATCACATGGTCTGCTATTTCATTCATGCTGGGGTCATGGGTTGTCATTATTACAGTTATTCCCTCATCGCTTACCAGCTGCTTGAAGAGCTTTACAACCTGAAGACCCAGATGCGTGTCAAGTTCAGCCGTAGGTTCATCCGCAAAAACTATCCTGGGCCTATGCACTATGGCCCTTGCTATGGCCACCCTCTGCTGCTCTCCCCCGGAAAGCTGATGGGGTTTGTGGTACATCCTCTTTGAAAGACCCACCAGGTTAAGCGATTCCTTTATGGCAGATGACCAGTCCTTTTCCTTGCTTCCGGACACCCTCAGCCCGAATTCCACGTTCTCATAGGCATTCATTACCGAGATAAGGGCGACGGACTGGAAAACAAAACCTATGTCGGTTCTTCTCAGGCTGTCCCTCTCAAAGTCATGCATCTTGGTGATTTCCCTGCCGTCGAAGAAAACCTGCCCGGATGTGGGTCGGTCAAGACCTCCCATTATGTTCATGAGGGTTGTCTTACCTGAACCCGAACGACCTTTCAGTATGGTGAGTTTCTGCTTCTCTATATTTATGCTGACATCCCTGAGGGCATGTATTGTCTGGTGCCCCTGCCTGAAATCCCTGCATATCTTTTTTGTTGTATAAATCGGCATATATCCTCCGTCAGTCCTCTCCGAGTTTTACTGCCTGGTCCATCTTGATCCTGGTTGTGAACCTTGCCAGAGCAGCAATGCCAACTACCAGCATGAAGCCTACCAGCATGTATATCCTGTAGTAATCCTGTCTGTTGTATGACATGACGAACGGGATTACCCTCTCTGCCGCCGTATCAACGATCTGGAACAACGGGACGAACAATTCGCTTGTTATACCGCCTATCAGTATTCCGACGATTATTGCCACTGCAGATATCAGTATCTGTTCCCAGATAATTATGGCTACAAGCTCTCTTTTCTTAAGTCCCATTGCCCTGAATATACCGAACTGAAGTACCCTCTGCCTGATGGACAGGAACCAGAAAATTATGAACCCTGCGCCGCATATTATCATTGTAACCAGGAAATCAAGGGTCAGTATACCGTTCATACCGTGGAGCATGGGATCTTTCTTAGCTTCAGATATCTCAAAATCAGTGTACCTCGCATCAAGGATGCTTACATCGTTGTTTGCAAGATAATTGTTAAGTTCGCTGTCGAGTATTCCCGGTTTTTTTGAAACCCATATTTCACTCGGGAAATCACCCAGGGTAGCCCTCAGGTTGTCATAATGGATAATGCAGAGCTGCTGCTCATCACCTGTTCCATCCTCATCAAGGGTTGAAAATTTGTTGTATGTTGGCCAATATTCAATGGTTGTGAGCACCGGAGCAGTTATCCTCTTGCTTTCAATATCAATATTTACCATGTCACCGGGTTCAACAGTCAGGTTTTCCGCAAGTTTTTTCGAAAGGATGACTCCTTCAGGGAAACGGGCAAGGAAATTAAGATAGTGGTTTATATGATATTGATACAAGTCTTCCCTGTACCACACGACTTCACCGAATTCTTCCGGAGTAAGGGCCATAACCCTTACATCGCTTTGATACCTTAAGGTTGCAATTTGTGATGAAACCCTGTCTGATGTCATTAAAGCAACCCTTGTGGCTTCCTCAAGCCCGTCATACTGCTTGATCAACTCAAATGTATTGTTCTTCTGGGCTGCATCCGCAACATCCTGAAGCTCACCTGTTTCGGTAACACCGAATTCACCGGCGGTAATTACTATCTGGGCACCCTGCTCATATCTGATGAGGTCAGTCGTGTTCTCGTTGATTGTCCTTGCGCTGTTTGCATTGAATATGCCCACACCCAGTGCGAGTATAAGGAAAATCATTATGAACTGCCTCATGTTGCCTCCGCGTGCCACATATGTAAATGCCGCATACATGGAAGGAGTCCAAATACGTCTACCCAGTCTGAATACCAAATCTACTATGAGTGGGTAAATCCTCATGAATACTAGACTCACACCCAGTATGAAGAAGGTCACGGCAAAGAATACCAGGTAGTCCACCCTGCCGCCTTCTGTAAAGCTGATGAAGTCCTTGAACTGGTTGTAATTGAACAATGCATATGAAGCCACTGCCAGAAGAACAACATCAAGATATAGTTTCTGCCAGAAGGGTTTCCTGTCGAATATGGCCTTGCCCTGCTTGAACTGTACAATGGTAAACTTGGATGCCTTATAGGCCGGGAACAGCATCATTATTATGAACAGGAGCGATGTTATGAACCCGTAAAGGATGCTCTTCCACCCTATGGCGGTGTCCATTGCACTTCTGTTTACGAATTCCATGAATCCGTTGGATGCACCGATCAGCCTGGTCATGAAAAGCGCACCGAACAACCCAATCACATATGAAATAATTCCTATTGTGATGCTTTCCCCGAAATATATGCTGAAGATCTGCCGGCGGCTTGCCCCCCTGCTTTCGAGCATCGCTATTTCGTTCTTTTCCTGCTCCATGATGAGCTGGGCTATCATGGTCACATAAAAACCAATCATGAGTATTACCGGAATTACCAGAAGCAACAGCAGTCCTGAAAGCTTCGTTGCCCTTGCAAGGTAATCCGCCAATGTCGACTCAAATGAAAGTGTCTGCTTGAGCCTGCCGTAGTTGTCATCAATCCAGCGGAGGTTGTCCTCAAGTCCTGTCAGGACTTCCTCTGCATCGCTCATCCGGAACTGGTAGTAATCATAGGCGTAATACCATTCAGCGGTTCCGATGGACATGGTCCTCTCATTCAGTATTTCATTGAAATATGTATCGTAATCGAAATATATACCGTAGTAATCCATGGTGAAGAATGATGTATTTTCTTCCTTTACATCAACAACACCAACCACCTTGTAGTTCAGAACATATTCCTCGTCGTCAGTGTTGACGGTTAGGGTATATATTCCGCCAAGGGAATATCTACTTCTTTTCATGGCTTCGGAAGTAATGACAGCTTCATAGACTTCACCGGAAAATCCGTCTATTTCAGTCTGGTATTTGCCGGGGGTATATATTTCACCCTGCTGTATCTCAACCAACTCCGGAAGATTGTTCACTGCATAAACATTTGCCTTACCGGTATCAGTAGATTTGAACAACTTGTCTTCCCTTATCTCCTCCAGGAGTGTAGGCCATTCCCTTGCATCAAGAAAAATGCGGTTCTGTGTACCAAGACGTGAATATGATACCAATATATCCATGGGAATCTTGGCTGCCATGTCCTGTTCAATGTACTCGCTGTAGTAGTTGTAAAGAAGAACCTTGTCATCGGGGTTGCTTATGTTCGAGAAGATACCGTCAAATTTATTATATGCGGGATACTGGTCAAATTCCTTCTGGGCAAGTTCGAAGTCCTTTACCAGCATCCTCTGGAGAATTCCGTCGGAATACATGGGAATGGAAGCTATTACAGAGACAGCAAGCATACAGCCTACGATGAGACTCAATACCAGCCACTTGTTCTTGATCATTTTTCTTAGGATAAGTTTAATCACTGCTGTCTCCGCCTTAGTTCAATATAACCAGTTCGCCTTCTGCAAGACCGCTGATCACTTCATAATAGCTGCCGCTGCTGATACCCAGCTCCACGACTCTTTCCAATGCCACTCCGTCCACGAGAACCCTTACATAGCTCCTGCTTCCGACTACTTTCACTGCATTCCTATGCACCAGAAGCACGTTGTTGGCCGAATCAATGGGAATAGTAACAACAACTGTTGTCCCCAGTTCCCAACTGTCCTTTCTTTCAACAGGTTCTATGGTAACCAGGTTCCCACTTATTTCCGAAACATAGCCTTCTGTCTCTGTTCCTCCGCTTTTTATAAGGACTTCCTTTCCCGGGTTCAGCCCCGAGCTCCTTATAAGGGAGTTGGAACCCTGCAGAATCAGGTTTTCATTCTCAACAAGGGTAACTATCGATGTACCTGTGTTGACATCGTCGCCTTTCTCATAATCCAGGGTCGTAAGGATTACACCTTCACGGTCTGCCCTCAATAGCGAAGCTTCCTTGTATTCCAGCAGGTCATTGAGCCTGTTCTGAGCATTCTCAAGATTCAGTTCCGCAATCCTGAGGTCATATTGGCTGACTGACCCTGCATCATATTTTTCCTTTGTCCTGTCGTAGGATAATTTTGCACTTTGATATGAAAGTTCCTGGTCCCTTATATCCTTGTCAACATCCCCGATGTCCAATGCGGCAAGCAAATCGCCGGGTGAAACCTGGTCCCCGGGCTGTACATAGAATTCAAGGAAAGGAGCATTGTATTCGGAAAAGGAATATGAGACCCTGTTTGCAGCTTTCCACTGAGCGAAAAGGTTGATGACCTTGTCAATGTCTCCCCTGACAATTTCTTCTGTCCGAAACTCAATTGTCCTGGCTTCCTTTATGGGCGGGGACAGTCTTTCGTCCTCCTCAGGAAGAAGACCGCAGCCTGCGAATGCCGCGAACATGACCAAAAGCAATGATGCAAGAAGTATTCTGAATTTCATATAACCTCTTCCCTTTGTTAATCCTAGACAAGATTATAGCATTAAACTAACTATTCATGAGAAATTCCCTGCAATGTTTACAAATTGTTAATATTTAGCTGATTATTGTTCATTTCGCCTTATTGTAGCCCGGTAAATGATCCTCTTATGATTGACAGAAATACTTTTTGCAATATCATTGAAGGGTAATCAAAAGATTTTTGGGGGTTGTGATGGGATACGAATTCATGGATACATCCATTGGGTTTCGCAAAAGAGCGGAATCTTTGGTCAAATTACTTACGGTTGATGAAAAAATCTCTCAGATGTGTCATTTTGCACCGGCAATAAAGCGGCTTGGAGTTCCTGCTTACACATGGTGGAACGAGGCTTTGCACGGAGCAGCCCGTGCCGGTACTGCCACTGTCTTCCCTCAAAGCATCTCAATGGCAGCTTCCTTTGACGAAAAGCTGGTTTTTGATACTGCATGCGTTATTTCCGATGAAGTAAGGGCGAAGCATCATGAATTCCTGAGACGAGGTGACACGGGAATCTACAAGGGTCTTACGATATGGAGTCCCAATATAAATATCTTCAGGGATCCCCGCTGGGGCCGCGGTCACGAGACCTACGGGGAAGATCCATACCTTACGGGGCTACTGGGAAGCGCATTTATAAAAGGAATGCAGGGCGATGATGAGAAGTACCTTAAAACAGTTGCAACAGCCAAGCACTATGCAGTCCACAGCGGGCCGGAGAGCCTGAGACATTCTTTCAATGCCGAAGTGTCTGACAGGGATCTAAGGGAAACCTATCTGCCTGCTTTCAGGGACAGTGTCAAGGACGGTGGTGCATATTCTGTTATGGGAGCCTACAATCGGACGAATTCAGAGGCTTGCTGTGCCAGTCCTACCCTGTTGCAGAAAATACTCCGTGAAGAATGGGGATTCAACGGCTATGTAGTCTCTGACTGCCATGCCATATGCGACCTTCACCTTCATCACGGGCTTACGGAATCTCCTCAGGAATCAGCTGCAATGGCAGTTAAGAACGGCTGCGACCTGAACTGCGGCAAAACCTATGCACGGCTTACTGCTGCATATGCGGAAGGCCTGGTTTCTGAAGAAGATATTGATGTTGCCGTGACCAGGCTTTTTGAAGCCCGAATGAGACTTGGTATGTTCGACCCACCTGAAGCTGTCCCATATTCATCTATCCCGTTTGAACTTAATGACTGTAAAGAACACCATGAATTGGCGGTAGACGCTGCCAGGAAAACCATGACGCTTCTAAAGAACAACGGGGTTCTTCCCCTTTCGAAAGAATATACTAAAATTGCAGTTGTCGGGCCCAATGCCGATGAACGGGAAGTCCTGTTGGCAAATTACAAAGGTATACCTTCTGAATCAGTTACTGTTCTGGAGGGCATCAGAAATGCGGTACCCAATGCCAGGATTTTTTATTCCCAGGGATGTCATATCATAAATACTGAGCTGCGGGAAGATGAAACCAGCCTGCTTTCCGAAGCTGTTTCATGTGCATTGTCGGCAGATGTAGTAATTGTTGTTACAGGAATAAATTCAAGGATTGAAGGTGAGGAAGCTGATCCCCGCTATCCTGAATTCGGGGGCGGAGATAGGGACGATATAGCACTTCCCGGACTTCAGGACAAACTCATCGACATGGTCAGCACCGTGGGAAAACCTGTTGTATGCGTAAATTTGAGCGGCAGCTGCGTTGCTTTGGGCAACGCCCATGAGAAGTGCGATGCAGTGCTGCAGGCATGGTATCCCGGAGCTTTGGGCGGCATCGCTGTTTCTGATGTTTTATTCGGCAAACACAGTCCTTCAGGCAAGCTTCCCCTTACCTTTTATAGGTCAGTTGAACAACTCCCTCCGTTTGACGACTATGATATGGAAAACAGGACTTATAGGTATTTTACCGATGAACCCCTTTATCCTTTCGGATACGGCCTTACATATTCCGAATTTGAAATTGATGCAGAAATTTTTGGTCCTGATGTTGTCAAGCCAGGGCAAACATTAGAAGTTGAATATGAAATCAGGAACAAGGGTGCCCTGAATGCTCGTGAAATAGTCCAGATTTATATCCGGACTCCCAGAGCTTTTTCAAAAATGCCTGTTCATGAGCTTAAGGCAACTGTCCCCGTATTAGTGGAAAGCGGTTCCTCCACAAAGGGTGCCCTGAAAATATCAGATCGGCATATGTCACTTATTGCTGATGACGGCAAACGTATGGTTTATCCCGGCGAATATAAAATTTATATCGGGTTCAGCCAGCCTGACAAACGTTCCGTAGAACTGACCGGGCAAACCCCTGTTGAACTCACATTCAAAGTAGACGGCTCAGAGCCCCTCGAATTGGAATACTAGACAAACCGAACTGTTTTTAGTTTCCTCTTTCGTTGTCCATTTTGATAGAATCCGCCCGGGGCA
>Ga0180436_10005713_pt1 | contig 10948 bp, 9 predicted proteins | sample SS_ome_2_FD_132434 | JGI IMG/M metagenome (GOLD analysis project Ga0180436, IMG submission 132434) | Hypersaline lake sediment archaeal communities from the Salton Sea, California, USA - SS_3_S_2 metaG | ecosystem: Environmental > Aquatic > Non-marine Saline and Alkaline > Hypersaline > Sediment...
CATAACATGGTCTGCCTTGTGTGCCCCGCACATGACCAGTGCGGCGAGCGGGTCGCCTGCACCTGAAAATCGCAATTCATCCAGCTTGAAAAGTGCCAGGTCAGCTTGCTTGCCGCGACCGATCTCACCAATGTCGTCTCGTCCCAGGCACCGAGCCGAGCCTCTGGTGGCCCAGCGTAATACATCTCGATGGCAGATCTTTCCGGCACCATATTTGAGGCGTTGAAGGCAGAGTGCCTGTCTGACTTCCTGCATAAGATTCGAGCAATCGTTGGATGCCGAACCATCGACCGCCAGACCAACAGCGCATCCGGCGTTTTCAAGGTCCAGGGTGGGGCAGATACCAGAGGCGAGCACCATGTTGGAGCTCGGACAATGGCTGATACCGATCCCTGCAGCACCTAATCGAGTTATCTCGGCAGGTTCAAACTGGATACCGTGGGCAAGCCATACATCGTTCGCCAGCCACCCCACGCGCTCAAGGTAGTCCAATGGCCGTTCCCCGAAAAGATCGGTGCAATAATCAGTTTCATCATGGGTTTCGGCAAGATGCGTATGTAACCGCACTCCGTAACGCCTGGCCAGTCGGGCCGTCTCGACCATCAGTGTCTCGCTCACCGAAAATGGGGAACAAGGTGCCAGGCCGATTTGAACCATTGATCCGGGTGTGGCGTCGTGATATTTCTCTATGAGTCGTTCGCTGTCCGCCAAAATACGCTCTTCATCCTGCACCACGCTTTTGGGCGGCAACCCGCCCTCTTCTACGGAGAGACTCATCGAACCGCGAGTCAGTGAGGCCCTGAGACCAAGCTTGCCTGCTTCCTCAACCTGAAGGTCAATGGCATGTTCCAGGCCGGAAGGGAAGACATAGTGGTGATCAGATGCAGTGGTGCACCCTGATAAAAGGAGTTCGGCGAGCGCCAGCCGGCTTGAAATTCGAATATGCTCCGGGCCCAGTTTTGCCCAGATGTCGTAGAGGACTTTGAGCCAGCTGAAAAGCTCTTTTCCACAAGCAGCGGGCACTGCCCTGGTGAGTGTCTGGTAAAAATGATGGTGGGTGTTGATGAGCCCGGGCAGCACCACATGTCTGCTTGCATCAAAGATCTCGCAGCCCGATATGGTTGGACGCGATCCGTTCGGAATCAGCTCAACAATCTGTTGATCTTCTATAACCAGTCCACCTCCGGCATCCAGGCCTTCCGGTGAATAAACGGCCAGCGGGTTTTTTATCCAGACAGCGCTCATGTTCTGCTCCTCCCGGTCGTCTTTTTGGTCTCGATGTAAAACGTTGCACGGCACCTATGTACTATCATTTTGGTTGTCAGCTATCAACAAATTTAGTGTTTGGTTTAAAAAAAATTGTAGACAGCGTCGGTGAACAACGACTATGATATCAGGCGATGGTGATTCTGCGTTCGAAACCATTCATTTCGCCCAACATTGGTGCTGGGCTGAGTGAGCTGCCCTGGTAAGGTCAATGATGAAATAGAGCAGGGTAATGTGCCACACAAGTTACTATTCAAAACAGGAAAGCACGTGGTAATGTTCTGATATGGATACAAACCGGCTTGAATTTCTAAAAAATCTGGCGAAAGCCATCAACAGTGTTTTCGGGGACCGGTGCGAAGTTGTAATCCACGATTTCAGTGATCTGAAGCGGTCGCTGGTATACATCAACGGCGATGTAAGCAATCGTTCCCTCGGTTCACCAATTTCCGACATGCTGTACCGGCTGTTGAAAGAATTCGGAGATGATGCTCCCGACAAGTTTGGCAGCAAAAGTACCACTGAAGACGGGAAGGTGCTCAAATGTTCCACCACTATGGTACGAGACGATGAAGGTAAGATTGTCGGGTGCTTCTGCATTAATTTTGATGTAACTGACTTCACCTTTCTCACGACAGCATTCAATGATTTTACTTTTATGGCGCAGGAAGCTGCTGCCGGCGGCGGCAGCAGCAAAAATGGCATCCCCACCAGTTTTGCTGAGTCCATGGAAGCGGCTATTGATTTTGCCGTCAATGAGCATGGAAAGATTCCGGCCATGATGGACAAATCTGATAAGCTGTCGATCATGGAGAAACTCGACAAGGACGGTGTCTTCAGGATTAAAGGTTCGGTCGACTACATATCCAGGGTTTTTGGATCATCGAGGTATACCATCTATAATTATCTCAAGCAGATTCGTTCTTGAGGACACGGGAAATGTATTGAAGCAGTCCAGAGAATAGCCCGTACTTTCGATGAGTTGATGAGGGCGTTCCGGCAGCCGCGCGCGCAGGCGAAGATGGTCCGCCCTGCGGGGATCATTCAAGAACTCGGCAAATCCCATGTGAATCTAGAGAGCACCATCTTAAACAGCGGCAAATGCATTGTTGCCCCCTTTGAGCAGGGGAGAATAACCGGATTGCAAATGAAATCAGCACGGTGAAAAGAGGGACCGATGAGATTGATTGATCGCAACAGGAGTGTAATAGCAATAAAGGGTGCGGGTGAGATGGCTACCGGCATTGCCGTTCGTCTGAAAAAATCCGGATTTGAAAAGATACTCATGATGGATACAGACAAACCTCTGGCAGTGCGCAGGGCCGTCTCTTTTTGTGAGGCGATATATGACGGCACGGCTGTAGTTGAGGGGGTTGAAGCCGTTTTTGCAGAACATGTTGATGACGTGCAGGAAGCCTGGGGACGGGAACGGATTGCAATCCTGGCGGATCCGGGCTGGACAATACTGGCACGCGTCCGCCCCCAGGTCGTCATTGATGCCATCGTCGCCAAAACTAATCTCGGCACGTCTTTGCGAGATGCCCCTCTGGTTATCGGGATTGGGCCGGGGTTTACTGCCGGTCTGGATGTTCACAGAGTTGTCGAATCAAAGCGGGGGCATGATCTCGGGCGCGTTATAGACGACGGCTCAGCTATCGCCAACACAGGCATACCCGGATCCATCTGTGGTCATTCTGCAGATAGAGTTATACGGGCGCCTGTCACCGGCCAATTTAATGCTCTGCGTAAAATAGCTGATGATATCAAGGCTCATGAGGTCATCGGCACCGTAGGGGGGCAAGACGTTGTCGCCCCAATTGATGGTGTTGTCCGGGGATTGATTCGACCAGCTACCGAGGTGCGTGAGGGGATGAAAATTGGTGATGTCGACCCCAGGGGGTGTAAAGACTATTGTTTTTCAGTGTCGGAGAAGGCCCGTGCGATCGGTGGTGCCGTGCTTGAGGCTATCCTGGGAGCGTCAGGCTTTCCCGGGGAAAGGGTTCCTGATGGACATTCATGAGTCGCTGGCTCTGGAGCGGGAGGGGATCATCAGTATTGTCGGGGCAGGGGGTAAAACCTCTCTCATGTACGCTCTTGCCCGGGAACTGAGGGCCTCGGGCAAGCGGGTGCTCACGACCACCACGACCAAAATTTACCCCCCCACCAGAGAGGAATCGGCTGCTACGCTCATATCTCGTGACCCGGAGGAACTTGTCGAGAGGGCAAGACCTCTTCTGCGAACATATTCCCATCTTACCGTGGCCTCCCGATATCTCGAGGAGCATGGTAAACTGGAGGGCCTGGAGCCTTCTGCCATCGAATATATCTCACACTCGAACCTCTTTGATTTTATCGTCATAGAAGCTGACGGCGCTGCCCGGAGATCACTCAAGGCCTGTGCTCCCCATGAGCCTGTTGTCCCCTTATTCTCGGATCGAGTAGTCGCCGTGGTGGGGCTTGACGTGGTCGGAAAGCCGCTCTCGGAAGAATCAGTGTTCAGGTCCGACATTTTCTCCCGTATTGCTGGCTTGAAGATTTCCGAAGCTATCACGGAGTCGGCTATAGCCTCAGTGATTACCCGTGATATGTCAGCGGTTGCCGTTTCCAGCAGAGGGTGCATGAAGATTGCGTTTCTCAACAAGGCGGACACGCTGGGGTCATTTCAAGCTGGTCTGCGGATTACTGCACAGCTTGAAACCTCAGCAAGGGCGGTTTTCAACCGTATTGTGATTGGTGCGCTCGGGGAGAATCCTCTGGTGTATAGGTGCACAACGTTATAACAGCGGAGGCTTTGATGAACGCGAATCTCTATTCAAAACTGTACGATGCGCTGAGCAGCGGCAAGGGTGTAGTCCTGGTTCGGATCGTGCGACGCAAAGGATCCGCCCCCCGGGGGGTCGGCAGCGCCTGCCTGGTCGACGACGGCGGTATTTTTTATGGGAGCATCGGTGGCGGCCTGCTGGAATACAGCGCTGTTGAACAGGCGAAGGGCCTTCTCCAACAGAAGATTACGTCGCTCAGCACGTTTAACATGACCGCAAAAGAGATTTCGGATGAGGGCATGATCTGCGGTGGGAGCGTTGAAATTTTTTTTGAGCCCATCTTTCCTGAAGACCGGACAGCAGTCGATTTTTTTGAAAAGGTCGACAAACTTGCTCGAAGCGGCACCAGGGCCACGCTTGTGACCCACGTGAGGGATGGTGGTGACGCCCAGGATCCTGACGCGCGGATGCTGGTAATGCAGGACGGGAATGCAGTCGGTAATATTCCCTCCATTGAAATCCCTGAGCGCGGGCCTCAGGCAGTGTTGATTGAGGGGCAAGGGCAGGAGAGCCGACTCTTTGTAGAGCCTGTTTTTCAACTACCGGCGCTGCTCCTTTTCGGGGGAGGCCATATTTCCACCTTTGTCTCTCAAATTGCCAAAATGATAGGCTTTCATGTAACCGTGCTTGATGATCGCAGTGATTTCGCGAACAGAAAAAGGTTTGCCGACGCTGATGAAATTGTGAGTATGCCGTACCATGAAGCACTGGCAAATATCACCATAACAGAGTCCAGCTACATCGTTATCGTGACCCGCGGCCACGGGGGGGACAGGGATATTCTCGAGTTCGTATTGAAATCCGGGACGTCTCCTGCGTATATCGGCATGATAGGCAGTATCCGGAAGCGGGATACAATCTATGAATCACTGGTGGAAAACGGGATCTCCCAGCAGGCGCTTGCGAAGGTATATTCCCCCATTGGGTTGGATATTGGTGCGCAGACGCCCGAAGAGATTGCGGTGAGCATCATGGCTGAAATGATCAGGGTAAAAGCCAGGGGAAGCTGAAAAAGGCCGGTTGAAGCAGCCGTCAACTCACGGTTTCTTCAGGTCAAAGCTGATAAAATGTACATGGGAGCAGGCGAAGCGAAAATTGTTGGGATTGTCCTTGCTGCAGGATTATCCAAGCGTATGGGAGCGGTCAAATCCCTTCTTCAGTGGGGAGATTCTCCGCTCCTCGAGAGGGTCATCGCACATGCCTTTCGCTCAAAGCTTGACGGTCTGGTTGTCGTCCTTGGATACGAGGCGGAAAAAATATGCAAGGGAGTTGATTTCGGAGGGGCGGAGGTGATCATAAATAATGATTACCGCTCCGGGCAGAGCAGTTCGCTGCAGGCGGGGCTTGGAGCCCTGGCTGGTGATACCGAAGGTGCGATGTTTCTTCTGGGGGATCAGCCTTTCATAACTCACGAGGTTATCGACAGGCTGATCTCTGTATTTCACGAGCGCCAATCTCCGCTGCTTATTCCCACGTTTCATGGGAAAAGAGGAAATCCCATTTTGATGCATCGTTCGCTTTTCAATATGGTTGCATACATCACCGGAGATGTGGGAGCCAGAGTCCTTTTCGCCGGCTTAAGAGATCGAATACAAGAAGTTGCGGTACCTGATCCGGGCATCCTCGTTGATATTGACACGATTGAGCAATACCGATATCACCTCCGCTCACCCCATGGCCCAGAGGGATCGTAACATTAATTGCATTTTGCTAACAATTTATTTGTTGAAATAAAATTAATTGTAATCTACTGTTGGGGTGAAATCTGATACCGCTCGTATCCAGGGGACACTGACAGGCAGTTAGAACAGGTACATTCCTTTTTCGAACTCATTTCTTCGAGACCGTTCACAACAGTTCCGATACGTGCGGCTGCAATACGGTAAGCAGAAAAGGCTAACTACACGGTGTCTGCATGAAAAAAGAAATTCCTCACTACAAATTTCAGGCCTATTTTCAAGAACCGACAACAGAGATAATCCCGAAAAACTTCACCGAGGAAGTCGCGAACCGGGTCTACGCATTTCACCGGCAGTTGCCCGGATATTGCCCTACCGAACTCGTTTCCCTGGAAAAATTGGCTGGGCATTGGGGAGTCGGGGACATTTTTGTGAAGGATGAATCAACGAGATTTGGTCTCAAGGCTTTCAAGGTGTTGGGGGGCAGTTACGCGGTTGCCCAGCTGATATGCAGGGAATTGGGCATACGCCTGGAAGACGCTACATATAACTATCTCGTCAGTGATCCCGTGCGCCGCCGCATTGATGGCATGACTTTAACGACGGCAACAGACGGCAACCATGGCCGCGGCATCGCCTGGGCGGCAGAGCAGCTGGGTATAAGAGCGGTCATCTATATGCCCAAAGGTACAGTCCAGTCGCGGATTGACAATATACGTGCTCATGGGGCAGCGGTAGAAGTAACTGACTTGAATTACGATGATGCCGTCAGGTTGGCTGACAGTATGGCCGAAAAGCATGGCTGGCACATGATTCAGGATACTGCCTGGGAGGGCTACGAAGAGATTCCGCTCTGGATCATGCAGGGGTATATGACCATGTGCAAAGAGGCCCTGGAGCAAATAATCGAGAGAGGTGTGGAGGCCACGCATGTGTTTGTCCAGGCCGGGGTCGGTGCCCTGGCTGCTGCGGTGGTTGCATGCATATCCAATAAATACCGCGAAAATCCTCCCCGGTTCATTATCATGGAACCCAACAACGCTGCCTGTGTTTTTGCATCGGCGGCAGCCGGTGACGGGAAACCCAAGGCCGTATCCGGTGACCTCGAAACAATTATGGCGGGTCTTGCCTGTGGGGAGGTAAATACGTTCGGCTGGCCGATCCTCAGGGACCGCCCAAGTTGTTATATTCGCTGCGATAATTACGTGGCGGCCAATGGTATTCGTATTCTCGCCAACCCGATTTATGACGATAAAGCCATTGAGGCAGGAGAGTCAGGGGCAGTCGGCATTGGCTTGCTCGAGCTTCTAACGATCCATAGTGCTTTTGAGGGGGTCAAGGCGCAATTGAAGATAGGACCGGACTCGAAAATCCTATTTTTCAACACCGAGGGTGCAACAGATCCCGTAAACTATCGGGAAATTCTCTGGCACGGGAAACACCCGGCTCTTTTCCCGTCTGAATAACGGATGAGAATTAAATCAATATATCGAAAGTTAGACGCCGTGTATTTGTTCAATCATAATTACCAGGAGGAAAAAAATGTCCACACTAGATTTCAATAAAATCAACGCTCTCGCTGAAGAGTATAAGCCCCAGATGACCGCTTTTTTACGGGATATGGTGAAAATCCCAAGCGAAAGCTGCGATGAAGAAAAAGTTGTGGCCAGGATTGCAGAAGAAATGAAGAAAGTGGGTTTCGACAAGGTTGAAATCGACCCGATGGGCAATGTCCTGGGCACTATTGGCAGCGGAAAGCATATCATTGCGATGGATGCTCACATCGACACCGTTGGGGTCGGCAACCTGGATAATTGGGAGTTTGACCCTTACGACGGATATGAAGACGATGAAACGATTGGCGGCCGGGGGACCAGCGACCAGGAAGGCGGCATGGCCTCAATGGTTTACGCAGGAAAAATCATAAAGGATCTGGATTTGGGGGGTGATTACACCCTCGTTGTTGTCGGTTCGGTGCAGGAAGAGGATTGTGACGGTCTCTGCTGGCAGTACATCATCAAGGAATCCGGGCTTAAACCCGATTTCGTTGTATCCACTGAGCCTACCGACGGCGGTATATACCGGGGACAGCGGGGCAGGATGGAAATCCGGGTAGATGTTGCTGGGATCAGTTCCCACGGCTCTGCTCCCGAGCGGGGGGACAACGCGATCTTCAAGATGGGTAAAATTCTCGGTGAACTCGAGCAACTGCACGAGAGACTGATCACCGATGATTTCCTCGGTAAAGGATCGCTTACCGTCAGCGAAATCTTTTTCACTTCTCCCTCGCGCTGCGCCGTAGCTGACGGCTGCTCCATTTCCATAGATAGAAGACTTACTGCCGGTGAAGATGGTCCCTATGCCATAAAGCAGATTGAAGAGCTTCCCGCAGTGCAGGCCGCCGGCGCAAAAGTTTCCATGTATAATTACGACCGACCTGCCTACACCGGCCTGGTCTACCCGACGGAATGTTATTTCCCATCGTGGGTATTGCCGGAAGACCATGCGGTAACCGCGGCGGCCGTAGATACGTATAAGCGTCTGTTTGACCAGGAGCCGCATGTCGATAAATGGACCTTTTCCACCAACGGTGTTTCGATCATGGGGCTGCTCGGTGTCCCCTGTATCGGGTTTGGCCCGGGTAAAGAGGCTGAAGCGCATGCCCCGAACGAAAAGACCTGGAAAGCCGACCTGGTCCGCTGCGCAGCCTTCTATGCAGCCCTGCCTCTCATGTATCTCGGTAATAATGGGTAAGGTGTCATGAAGAAGCTGGCTTTTATCGCGATTGGCGGAAATTCACTGATCAGAAGCAAGGAGTTGCAGGAAGTGGAAGATCAGCATGATGCGATACGGGAGACCGTAGCGCATGTGGCCGATCTCGTCGAGCAGGGTTACCAGACCATAATCTCCCATGGCAACGGACCCCAGGTCGGGTTTATCATGAGGCGATCTGAAGTTGCCAGGCGAGAAACCGGTCTGCATCTGGTACCGCTGGTCAACGTGGTGGCCGACACCCAGGGGTCCATAGGCTATCAAATCCAGCAGTCGTTCAACAATGAACTGGCCGCTCGAGATATCGCCGGACATTGCGTGACCCTGGTAACCCAGGTTGTGGTTGATGAGAGAGACCCGGCTTTTACTGCTCCGGCCAAACCCGTGGGAGAATTTTTTGACAGTTCTCAGGTGGTCGATATCAGACGAGAATATCCGGATTGGAGCCTGGTTGAGGACGCGGGAAGAGGGTATCGACGTGTGGTACCCTCCCCGGCTCCGCTTGAAGTTGTAGAAAAACCGATCATTGAGTCCCTGTTAAAAGAGGGGTACCATGTTGTCGCCGCCGGAGGCGGCGGCATACCGGTGGTTAAAAAAGGAAAAACAATCGAAGGGATAGACGCAGTAATCGACAAAGACCTGGTCTCCAGTCTGCTCGCCAGCCAACTGGGTGCAGACCTGCTCATAATTTCTACTGCCGTGGAGCAGGTAGCCTTGAATTTCGGAAAGCCAAACCAACAGCTTATCGGGACCATGACGGTGAGCCAGGCGGAAGAATATATTGAGCAGAAACATTTCGCTCCCGGATCCATGCTGCCCAAGATACTGGCAGCGCAGGAATTTGTGAAAAATGGCGGCACAGAAGTCATTATCACTGCCCCCGAGTACATTAAAGATGCGGTAGTCAGCGGCAGGGGAACCCATATTGTGCGGTCCTGACCGGGGCATCTTAGGCAGCGGAAATTAAGCATATAACATGAAATTATAAAATCACAGATAAGGAGATATCAAATGGACAACGCTCGAATTCAATCACTCATTGGACAACTGGCCGGGCTCGATTACCAGGACATGTACATGAACGATTTTCTACTCACCTGGGAAAAGAGTGACCAGGAAGTTCAGGCAACGTTTCTGGTCGCCGATATTCTCCGCGGCCTTCGCCAGCGAAATATCTCGACTACGATGTTTGACTCCGGGCTTGGCATTTCCCTGTTTCGCGATCAGTCAACCAGAACGCGTTTCAGCTACGCCAGTGCCTGCAACATGCTGGGTCTTGCGTTGCAGGATCTCGATGAAGGTAAATCTCAGATCGCCCATGGCGAAACCGTACGGGAAACCGCCAACATGATTTCCTTCATGGCCGATGTAATCGGCATCCGCGACGATATGTATATCGGCAAGGGAAATGCCTATATGCGAGAAGTTTCCGAGGCGGTTCAGCAGGGCTATCTCGAAGGTGTTCTCGAGCAGCGTCCCACGCTCGTCAACCTGCAATGCGACATCGATCATCCCACCCAGTCCATGGCCGACATGCTGCATCTCATCAACCATTTCGGCGGGGTAGAGAACCTCAGGGGCAAGAAACTGGCGATGACCTGGGCATACAGTCCGTCATATGGTAAACCGCTCTCCGTGCCCCAGGGTATCATCGGGTTGATGACGAGGTTCGGTATGGAAGTCTCGCTGGCCCACCCGGAAGGTTATGAAGTCATGCCGGAAATCGAGGAGATCGCCATTAAAAATGCAGCAGCAAGCGGCGGCACGTTTACGAAATCCAACTCCATGGAAGAAGCTTTTGACGGAGCCCATATCGTTTATCCAAAGAGCTGGGCACCTTTTTCCGCGATGGAAAAACGCACCGCACTCTATGGAGATGGGGACCAGGCAGGTATCGACGCACTGGAAAAAGAACTTCTCGGTCAAAATGCCAGGCATAAAGACTGGGAATGCACCGAATCCCTGATGTCGACCACCCATGAGGGCGAAGCACTGTACATGCATTGTCTGCCGGCGGACATCAGCGGCGTGAGCTGTGAGCAGGGCGAGGTCGAGGCCGGCGTATTCGAGCGTTACCGCAGGCCGATGTACCTGGAAGCCAGCTACAAGCCCTACATTATCGCCGCCATGATCATGCTGGCCAGGGCTCGCTGCCCGGCCGACACCCTCGAGGCGCTGCTGTCCAAAGGCGCGGCAAGGATCAGGTAGATGATATCCTTCACAGTCAACGGGGAAGGCACCACATTTTCCGGTGACGAAAACATCTCCCTGCTCGATTTTCTGCGCACTCACAAGGGCTTGACCTCCGTCAAAGACGGCTGTTCGGGCCAGGCAGCCTGCGGCGCCTGTCTGGTGGAGATGAACGGCAGGCCGACCCTGGCCTGTGCGACGAAGATGAGGCGGGTAGCA
>Ga0180436_10005714_pt1 | contig 10947 bp, 8 predicted proteins | sample SS_ome_2_FD_132434 | JGI IMG/M metagenome (GOLD analysis project Ga0180436, IMG submission 132434) | Hypersaline lake sediment archaeal communities from the Salton Sea, California, USA - SS_3_S_2 metaG | ecosystem: Environmental > Aquatic > Non-marine Saline and Alkaline > Hypersaline > Sediment...
TTACTGTGGCCATAGGTGATTTTGAGGGGAGGATCGACATAATCATAATCCCCGAAAACGCTGACGGACGTTGTGTCAAAGTGAACACGGCGTGGATCGACATTGAACACTTGAATGGCGTTTCGGGCGATCTGTGAAAAGATCTTTTGGGTGCCGGTCTCGTATAGCTTGTCCAGCACGCGGCCGACATTGTAGTCACAAAATCGTTCCGGTTTGACGGCATGACCCAACATCAATGCGGTGTCCTTTTCATGGAAAAATTCTTCCAGCCGGTACAGCGGCGTTCTTCCTGAAAGTGTGTCCAAAACCATGGCCAGAACAGTCATCCCCGGTGACAATTCCATCCGGCTGTCGACCAGAGCGTCCAGGGTGTCGACCAGTTTGATCTTTTTGGCAAAATCTTTGATGATCGGCAGGTGGCCGACCTCGGAAAATGTCAGGTTATCCGGTACCAGTTGTGTCATGTTGCCCTCCGTGTGTTCGGGTTGAACCTGTGAGGGCATAAGTATCAGATATTACACATCATGTCTAGTCATAAATATCCTAAATCATATCAATATATTACAATAAACCCAACCGCCCGGCCTTATTGTAAAATAAATTCATCCAATTCTGTCATAAAAGGGTGTCGAAAGTACGCCATGAGACAGCCTGTTATCATTTAGGTCATATGCCCATCTTCCTCCACAACCTTGAACTAAACACTATAGCTTAAGGCCAACTCTAAAATATGAGCGGTTTTGTGTCTGCAAAAGCTGCAATCCAGGTAAAGATCTCGTTCACTTGCAGCATCAAGACAGATATCGTAATAAGGGCACATAAAGTTTCGGAGAAAGTCTGAGGGGTCTATGCCTTTTGCAGGGCTTGGAAAAAGTGGTTCCCTATCCATTGTGTTCTCCCGTCTATTCACCAGTGGCTTTAAAACAGCCCCAAAGGAAGATTGATCCACCTCGGGGTGCGACCGTAGACTATTCTAGCTATCAGCATAAGGCAAGTTAGTTTTTCGTTAAAACCTAATTCAGATTTTATTATACACCTGATTATAATTTCAATTTCGTCTAAAAAATCTTTTTCTCGTTCACTTAATGGGGCTTGTTTGTTTACCACTGCCTGTCTATTTATATTTACTGTTTGAATAATCCATCATGTTTGATATCGTAGCTGATACTGCGGCAATTTATTCAAATCGTTAAATTGTATTTAGTAATATAGTTAGGTGTCTAAGTTGACCATGAAAAGAGATATCAAACTCTCTACTATATAAAGAAGGAGTGAACTATGGAAAACTCAATTTCAACGGCACTTGAGAAGGTTCACACTAGTATTGGACAGGGAAGCGTTTTAGAACAGATCGACAAACGCTATCGCAAACAGCAAAGAATTACTTTATTTAAGATGCTAGAAAAAATTGATAACAAAGAAGTAAAACGCTTTCCGGTTATTCTTTATAAACATATTGAGCAGATCGGTAAAAAGCAGCCTGCGCTTTTACGTTTTTTACTTCCACGTTGGATAAATCACGACGAGATTTTTTGGCAGTCGCTCGGAGATTATGTAATCCTTGCGGTTCACCGGGTGAAAGATCTGGAATTTGACAGATTAAGGGGATGTGTAAAGGTTGAATATTTTCCTAAAGTAAAAGGTCGAATAAAACATCCGAAAGACATTGGCGAGATTATTCAAAAAGTAGCATACCTTGTTGATACTGAGGGTCTGCCTACAGACTTTACTCGTTTCAGGCGAATGACAGAAAGACGTGATAGCCTGGGTGAGATGAGCAAAGAACAAGCAGCCTTAATCGGAGCAGCCCTAAAATTCATAGAAATTAAGTAAAAAAATTCTTGGGCGCACATGCCAAAACTTCCTTACTAAAAAGCAGCTTTTTAAAATGCGTCTAAGGTTCGTTCGAGTGTGCGGTTCTTTTTTTCTTCTTCCTGCTTTTGAGCCTCCAGTAACTGATGAAGGCGGTTTGCAAAGACGATCATTATATAATATTCGGACTGCTCATATATTGAGATAAACTGGGTGACAATCAGCCGATCGCCGTTTCGCTCCCAGCTGTAAGTCTTTCCTTTGCCGTCTCGAAGGTCGACGACGCGGGGAGCACCGTATTTTTGTATCAGGGTGTCCAGGAGCGTATCGAGATTCCCTTCCGCCGTCATTTGGAACATCAGCGGCACTGACGCTTTATTCAAGAAGATGATTTCCACATAATTATAGAGCGCTTTTTTTTGTTTCATGTTGCGAAACGCCAGTTTGGTGGCAGGGTACTCCTTGCGAACGCTATCCTTGGGGTTGATACGATGGTTGAGACGATCCAGCTCGGGATAATAGGATTTCAAAAATCCGCTGTATTTGAGTTCGAGATCTATGGTGGTGTTCGGATTGACACCCGCGTTTCCTAACGTGTCGTTTAAGCGGTCGCGGACGTCTTTTGTAATCAGCGTGTTCGGGCCGATATCGAAGAGGGAGAAGCTCTCCGGGACATTCTCCCAAACGGGAGGGTGGGGTTTGTCCCGGCAACCGCCAACGGCTATGGCTGCTGTTGTAAACAGGATTATGAATATGCTTATCCGCATTGGTCCGAGTGCGATATGTTATATCCTTCATATAGGGGGCATCATGAACGCCCATAGGACTACCATAAATCAAGCAGCCGGTATATGTCAATGACCATTGAAGCCCTGCCGGCAACCTGCTTTTCTTCAATGTGTTTGTATCGCTGATGTCTGCACCTGTGATTTCCGGACAGCTCGCGCCAAACGGAACAAACATTGAAAAGTATTTTTCCCGATGGTGATGAACTGCATCCGGAAATGGCCTGGCTATTAATGCCCTTTTGAGGAAGGCGGTTTTATCGCGGTATTTGCCTAAATACATGGAATCAGGTAAGAGGCTGGTATTATGTTGAATGAAAAACGGTTCAATAATCGGAAAAGGTTGAGGCCGGAATAGAGAGGACGACAATGAGCAACCAGGCAAGTGAGGCTTTTAACACGGGAATACGTCTGGAAAAACAGGCGCAGTTCGAAAAGGCGAAATACACTTATGAAGATATCCTGCATCATGTCACCGACGAAACGGTGTTGGAAAAGGTTCGATACCGGATGGAAGATATCGACGCCCTGATTGAAGAAAAAGCTGTTTACCGGCGCATTGACGAAAACGCAAAACAGGTGCTTACGGATATCGGCATTAATATCATCGGGAACCCGACCCTTATGGATCTTCTTATGGAAGCCGATGCCGTGGATTTCGACAACGAAACCGCGCTGTTCATTCCATTGAAGCGGGACTATATCGATAACCGCCTTGAACAGGTGCCCCGTGACATGCCCGGAGACCCGGGAATGAACACGTTCGGCACCGGAGCAACATCGCCATTTCTAAAAAGGGACGGCGACGACGCCCTGCGTCCGGCCAACCGCGAAGAGTACGAAACGATTATGGGCACGGTGGCTGAACAAGACGATGTCGTGGGAATTTTCAGCCTGCCGGTGGCTTGCGACAAGAGCATCTCCCTCTTCCGGATCGCCGGGCTGATGGAGAAAAGCTACCCGGGCGTCAAGATGATCACCACTAACACGATGAGCGACGAGGAGGTGACATTTTTCAAAAACAAGGCGCACTGGGTCGACGGCACCAGCCTGATTACCTCCCTGGCGCCCATGAATAGCATGGTTGACCCTTTTCTGCGCAGTGCCCGAACAGGTAACAACCTCTTGCTGATCGACCAGAGCATTGCCGGCATCTCTGCCCCGGGCAGCCCCGAGGCGTTCCTGACGCAGAACCATGCCCAGGTCCTTTTCATGATGGTTGTCGCCCAGACGGTTAACCCGGGCGTCGCCTGCATTCATTGCGGCATACCAAGTGTGGTCGAGGCGGGCGGCAATCTGTCCTACAGTTCCCCTCATCAGACACTTATCAATGCCGCCTTGGCGAGGGTCAACACCTGGATTACAAGCTTTCCCTCCGCCCAGACCGGAGGCAGCACCAGCCTGAGCGATGTGACGTCCCGGGCGCTGTCCGATTCGGAACTGAGCCGCAATGCGTTGCGCAAGTATGGGGTGCATATTGTAAGGCACGCCATGGGCGCTTTAGGCAGCCTCAACTTTTTCAGCCTTGAGAAATTTTCAGAAGACTGCGAGCGCGAAAGACGGTCCCGTGTGGTATTCGACGCGATTCCAAAGGATAAAGGGGTCATACCCATGTACTTTCCCGAAGACAGCCAGGCTCTTGAGGGAATCCGCGAAATTGCCGAAAAGGGCAACCCGAAGGTTGCAGACCACACCCTGAAGAATGTGGATTCATTCCGCCGGTGGGAGGAGACCATCAGGCAGGCTGCCCGCAACAAACTCTATTATCCGCAGCTCAACGATATTGTCATCGATTCGATCCAATCCGACGCGTGACGCCGACATCTCATTGGTACGTTTCGATGGAGCAGAAAAGGTTCAAATTCTCCGGCGAACGAGGCTGTGATCTATTCTGATCTTAAAACGAGATCCTGCAGAACAGACCGTAAGACTGCATATCGGTCCATTCGAAATTCTTTGCAACATTCTCGCACACGCCTCGCAGGAGAGCATCGGCCTGGGCCGCTGCCGCCGCATCGCCGCCCAGCATGGCCGTCAGGCGCTGGTCCGTCAGGCTGCCGTTCATCTGGCGGAATGAGGAATTTAAGTCAATCTCCTGTGAATTCATCATATAGTAAAACAGCCCGAGCTCCACATCACTCGTGACATTAAACCTGTATTCCACATGAAGATCATTATCGACTCCCGATAATGCCGCCACCGCCTCGCTGCTTCCCGCCGCAGAAATGGCCGGGGCGGTTGCAATGGGACCCAGGGCCGGGATGTTGCTCTGGCTCCACCATCCGGCGGGTTGCCCGACAGCGGCCACACCGGCCGCATCTATTGCGGCATTGCCGGCATCCGACGTCAATTGCCCGAAGGCATCAAAGTCTTCTGTCTCGGTGTCCGTATACAGGATGGCCAGCTGACCCGGAATATCGAAAAAGTTGGTAAACACCTTGAGCCCGAACTGCAGGTTGGTGAGATTAATATCTCTTTCCGCCAGGCCGGATGACGGGACGGCGCAGGATTCACCGGTAATCCATTCATAACCGATCCCGGGCATAACGGCCACCGGGCCGATGTCCCTCTTATAGGTCAGCATGGTGTTGTACACCTGGTGGGAGGACTTCTGGTCATAGGAAAAAAGCTCGTTGCCCGCCGGGGTGGTTTCGGCCAGCTCCAGGTCCCCCACACCGGAACCGGATACAAACTGGGCGGCGCCGTTCCAGCCGAATCCCCACTTCTTGGCTTCACCCCACAGGATAAAATTTTCCGCGCTGTCGGATTCCATCAGCCCCGCGATCTCCGACCCGTCCTCCACACCGTTCAAGTAGGCCAGGCCAAAGCCGGTATCCTCGGAAAGGTGGAAGTCGATGTTGATACCGGGGGAGTGGGCGATGGCGGAGGCGGTATACAGGATAAAGTCCTCTTCGATATCCCCTAAAAAGTAATGGAAATACGCGGCATTGGCCGTGGCCTTCACCGGTATCACCCCCAGCATGATGCCCAAGGGACGGCCGCCGTCCATTTCAAAGGGCCGGTACATGGCAAAGACGGCGCTGAAATCTTCACCCCAGGTGATGGCACTGGAATTTGCATTCAGATCATCACTGTGGTCGGGATCATTGGCATCCATGGCCAGCTGGGCAAGGCCGAACCATTCGTCCCCCAGGTCGCCATACATGAAATTAATGACCGTTTTGGCCCTGAAATGCTGATTTTCCCTGTAATTGGCCCCCTCGCGCACATTGTAGACCCCATCCAGCGGGGTCTGGTAATTATCCTGAACTTTTGCATAGGTATGGATCTTACCGGATATGCGCAGTTTGGATGACGGCTCCAGTTCTGTTTTTACGTCTTCTTTGATGGCAAACGACGACGACACACCGAAGACCAAACATGCGACACAACTTACTAGTATGGATACATATTTATACATATTGCATCTCCTTTTTTGAATTATACTATTTCTTGCTATCGATTGTATCATATTTTAATTTGAACACAGGACCGCCGTTCAGGGGCGGATCATCTAAAAAGAAAAAAGATCAGCACCGCCGGTCACAGGTATGGCCGTGCCGGTCATATACCCTGCCTGATCTGATGCCAAAAATGTAACTAACGATGCCACGTCTTCCGGAGCGCCCATGCGTTTTACCGGGATTCGTTTGACGATCCGGTCCGTCATTTTTGTATCGTGGAGTGTCAATGCCTCTGTTTTTATAAATCCCGGCAGTACGGCGTTGACCGTAATGCCGAGGCCTGCCCCCTCAAGGGCGAGGGAACGCGTCAGCCCGACCATGCCGGCTTTTGAAGCGCCATACCCGGGCTGGGCAAAGGCGCCCCGCAGGCCGACAAAGGAGGACACATTAATAATCCGGCCCCAGCCTCTTTCCATCATCGTCGACCACACCGCATGCATGCAGTTGAACGCACCGGTCAGATTGACGTTTACGTCTCTTTCAAACATTGACGTGGATTGTTTATCCATCAACGCCAGGTTATCCATGACCCCGGCATTGTTCACCAGGACATTCACGTCGCCCAGCTGGTCGGAAATTGTTGACACGGCCTTCCTGATTTCATCCGGTCGGGTGACGTCCATTTTAAGCGCAAGGCTTTTAACGCCCATGTTCCGTATCGCCTCGGCGGTGCTCATGGTCTGAACATTTTTTGACCCGGCAAAATGCCCCGCAAGGAAGCTGTATTCCGACAGGCTCTGTTTGTCCGGCTGTTCGTTTTCAATAAGCAAATCAGTCACCGCCACATTGGCCCCGGCTTCCCCCATTGCCAGGGCAACAGCCCTCCCCAATCCCCTGGAAGCGCCGGTAACCAGCGCTGTTTTTCCGGATAGTGTCGGCATGTTGGATCCTTTTTTGTCCGCTCCCGCCATGGGTTGCGGAAACGGGCATCTTCAGTGAACGATTCGGTTATTTTTTGCTTTTAAGCATCCGGCCCTGGGGTTTCCGCCAGGGGTGCTCCATAAAATCCATTTCCTTTTTCCACCAGGGCGTATTCAGAGACGGCATGGGCGCCCTTAAGAGCCCTTCGTGGATCAGGTGCTCATGATCCGCCCATTCCCCGAGCTTGTATTCGTCGAACATGTATTCCCTGCCGAGCTTTTTGTTGTGCGGGCATGCCGGTGTAATCCCGATCAGGGTGCGCATCAGGCAGGTGTTGCATCTTTCACAGCGGGCAATTTCTTTTTCACGGCCGTCCGCCAGTTTATTCACATACTCGGGATCACAGAAAAGCTGTCTGCCCAAGGCCTGAATGTCATATTTACCCGCGGCGATATTGGCTTCTATCTTGTTCGGATCATGCTGGGAGGCAACAAAAACCGGGATCTTCAACGCCTTTTTAAATGCCGCGCCATGCTCCGGGATATGCTTGGACTTGGCCATATCCGTAATTAAATGGCCGGACTCTTCATAACCGGCACCGTCGGAAAGACTGATGAAGTCAGCACCCCGTGCCTCAAGGTCTTTTGCCAGATCGATCATTTCCTCTTCGGTCAGGCCTCCTTCCACATGTTCTTCCGCGCTGATCCGGACGCCAACGGCAACACCGGGGCACGCATACCGAACCTGCTCCATGGCTTCATTTAAAAACCGCTTCCTGTTGCGCCATTCTCCGCCGTACATGTCGGTCCGCTTGTTGCTCAACGGTGAAAGAAACTGGTGCTCGAGATATCCGTGTGGGCCGTGGATCTCAATAACATCAAACCCCGCCTTGACTGCCAGCTGGCAGCTGTGCGCATATTCCTTCTGCTCACTGCGTATCTCTTCGATTGTCATCTCGCGGGTCATCTGACCGGTCAGAAACTCCCGCTCCAGTTCGGCCATCCTGAAACCGGCATCCATATTATGCGGCACCGTGGATACCGCCATTTCATAGGGCAATCCGGCGGTGGGTGCCGGCGCTTTTTTCGAATGATCATAGGAATGTCCCTGGCGGCCGAAGCCGATGCTCATTTGTGCAGCGATTTTCCCGCCAAAATAATGGACCCTTTCGGTCAAGCGATACAGGCCCTGAAGATGGCCCAGGTGAAAGCAGTACATGTTTCTGCCGTACACAAATTCCGACGCCATTTTAGTCGCCATAATGGCCCCGGTGGTGATCAGGGCCGCACCGCCTTTGGCGCGGGCACCGTAATACGCCGCCAGCTGTTCGGTGACTTCGCCGTTGTGGCCGGACATGGTTTCATTCATGGGAGCCAGTGAAATCCGGTTTTTAAGCTCAACCGGCCCGATGTTGATGGGGCTGAAAATTGTTTTGAACTTGTTTTCTTTTGTCATGATGCGTCCTCCCTTTTCACGATGCCTTCACGCGTCGTTTGCTTGTATCGATACCCAACAGTTTTCCAAGATTTTCACCAAATATTTTTCGCCGGTCCTCATCCGTAATGGCCGGATACCCGTAATCTTTTTGCATGTCTTCCGGAATCTGAAACTCCCGGAACCCGATCACCGCGCTTCGGATCTGCACGCCAAACCCGGCATAGTCGGTCCCCCATATGATTTTATCCGGTCCCACCCACCTAAGCGCCTCACCGATGATCTTGGCAAAGTTTCGCTTCGATCCGATGGCCCAGGGAACCAGCAGGCTCAGACACACATATACGTTGGGATGCTGCATGGCGATCATGTTCAAATCCGCGCAATAGGGATACCCCATATGAAATGCATTGATTTTCAACTCCGGAAAATCACGCGCCACGTCATCAACATAAATCGGCAATGCATACTTGCTTTTGCCGGGCGGCACCCAAGAGAACCCGGTGTGAATGTCCAGGACAATTCCCAGTTCCTCTGCTTTTTTATAAAACGGCCACAGGTCCGGATCATTGATGTAGGTGTCTTCGGGCGGATAAAATTTAAAAATTTTAGCTCCTTTTTCCTTAACCCAGTATTCCAGCTCCCAAATGGTGTTTTTCACGCCCTTGTGTTTGATGGGGGAAATATTGGGCTGGTACATGAACCGGTCCGGGTTGGTTTCCACGATTTTTGCCATTTCGCCGTTGGTGCACCAGCGGCTGGAATACCCGGTGGTATCCATCATGGACTCCGGCAGCAGACAGGCGATGTCCACGCCATACTTATCCATAGCCCGGATAATGTCTCCGGAATCCGTGCTTTTCTGCATTTCCCATTCTTCCATTCCGACATAGGCCTCCGGCGGCATGCCGGTGAGGATGGGGCGGTGAATGGCATCCACCGCTTTCCACCACATCTGGACGCCGGGAAAATGCTTGACCAGTTCCATATCACCGATCAGATGGGGCTCCGGATCGATTTTGAAATAGTCGTCTTTCTGAAAATCGCTCATATTTCCTCCTTAAATTTAAGCTGTTGGACCGTAAGTCAATGGCTGAAGGATCACATACATGTTATCCAATAGCCCGTTCATATCCTTCCCAGAACTTCTTTTTTACATCCTTACGCAGTATCTTTCCCACGGGCGTGGTGGGCAGGGCATCCCATACGTCCACTGCCTTCGGGCACTTGTAACCGGAGAGCCGTTTTTTGCAGAACGCCGTGAGGTCGTCCGGTGTGACGTCCTCTCCCTGCTTCAGAACCACCACAGCCTGAACCCGTTCCCCCCACTTTTCATCCGGCGCGGACACCACGGCGGCCATGGCAACGGAGGGATGCTCATACAGCACATCCTCAACCTCCTTGGGGTAGACGTTTTCCCCGCCGGTCACGATCATATCCGCCTTCCGGTCCACCAGAAACAGGTAGCCTTCTTCATCCAGGTAACCCATGTCACCGGAATGGTACCATCCGTCACGTATGGTCCTGCCGGTCAGCTCCGGGTTCTTCCAGTAGCCCATCATGACGTGCCGGCCCCTCACCACGATCTCACCGACGTCATTCGGCCCTAGAAGATGGTCCCGGTCGTCCACGACGCCCACCTCTGCGCACAGAATCGGTTTTCCGGCGCTGGAGAGAAGTTTAGACCGGTTTCCCTCCACAGAATGATCCCGGGCGGGCAGCATGGTGACGCCGAGCGCTTCGGTCATGCCGTATGCCTGGCACATGATATTGCCGAATTTTCCAAGGCACTGTTTTAAGACTTCCACGGGCATGGGGCTTCCGGCATAGGAAATGGAACGAAGACTCGACAGGTCGTATACATCCATATCCGGAACCTGCAGCATCCAGCTGTAGAGCGTGGGGACGGCATTGATATGGGTGCAGCGCTCCGTCTCAATCAGCTTTAAAATGCCGCTTAAATCCGGGCGCCGGTTCACCACCACCTTCCCGCCCACCATGAGAACCGCCAGGGCCGGCCAGAAGGACACATGAAAAAGCGGAAGAACAAAGCAGGTGGCATCCTCCCTGGTGAATTCCATAGCAATGGTGGCCGAAAGCACAGCGGTCATGAGATTCCGGTGGGACATCATCACCCCCTTGGGCAGCCCGGTGGTCCCCCCGGTGTACATCAGCACCGCCATGTCGTCTTCGGCCACACTGATCCCGGGTTCTTTGTCCGGCGCGTCCTTCAGCATGGTTTCATAGTCAATGAACCCGGCCACCGGGTTGTCATAGGCCACCCGGTCTCTAATGTGCTCAAGGCGTTCGCCGATCAATCGGGCGCGCTCTTCGTATTCGTCCCCGACAAACAGACCGGTTGCCTCGCTGTCATTGGCCACGTGAACGATTTCGTCATCCGACAGCCTGAAGTTCAAGGGGGTCACGCTCATGCCCAGCTTGGCGGCGGCAAAATAGGTTTCAAGATACTTGTGGGTATTTTCCGCCAGTACCGCCACCCGTTGTTTTTGAAGGCGCACGATTTACCCATGCCGAACTTAACCGGCGGGTGAACCGGCTGGCCAACGCCCTTGCCGGCATGGGGTACCAAA